>ENA-OQNM01000275-OQNM01000275.1-human-gut-metagenome-genome-assembly--contig:-NODE-275-length-19348-cov-3.573904_pt1 | contig 19348 bp, 16 predicted proteins | sample MGYA00242632_ERZ504886 | MGnify/ENA primary metagenome ERZ504886 (study PRJEB26092, sample SAMD00036424) | human gut metagenome | host: Homo sapiens | study: EMG produced TPA metagenomics assembly of... | reverse complement strand
GTGTGTAGTTCGGGGTGTAACCCTCTGACGGTTTGTACTCAAACAGACAGTATGTTTGATATTTTGAAGTACCTGTTATATAATTGTCGGAACTTTCGTTCCATACAACTTTACCGTTTGTTTTTGTTAAACTCGCGAGAGACTTTTATGCAGGAGATGAAAATTGAAAATGAAAATCAAGTAGTCTGCACAGGTGCATATGCTGAGCCGGAAATGAACGAAGAGTGGATTCGGCAGCTGGACAATGCAATCAAGCTATACGGCTGTACAAGCATGCAGTCGCAGGAAAATAACATCGATTATCTGAAGGATGAAATAGATGTTATCCGGGGAAAACTCAGTGAGATCGAAGAAATTCTGGAAACAACAGATGACGGAGATATTGTCAGCCACGCGAATGATAAATTTCTGCGGCAGTTTGATGAGGCACTGGCCAACCAAGTCAAGCAGTATCAGACAAAACTGAAAGAGGAGTATGGGAAGGGCGCAAAGAAGAGCCGAGATATGCTGAGCCACAAATTCGATGAGCGAAACGGAAAACTTCATAGCCTTCGCAAAGCGATTCTGGGTGTGAGCAAAGCAGATATGGAAGCGGCGGAGCAAATCGTAAAAGATTCGCTGTATGAATATGAACATGAAGAGGGTTATACTTGCAAACGCGTCCTGGTGCCAGAACGGTGCAGGATGGAGGCACTGAAGAAATCTCTTCGGACGTTGGAAGATCCGCAGAATGCATCGCTGCCCAAGCTGCTGTCAATGGATGAAGAGCGCCATTTGACTGATGATAAGCAAAATTTAGAGGTGCCGCAGTCGCTCTATAGCCTGCTTCAAAAGCCGAGCGGTAAAAATGAGCCGAATTTTGTGCCTGAAAATGTTTCAAGCCGTCGGTTGATGGCCTCGCTTGTCGAAATTGGCACGTATTATTACAGTATGTCGTGCTATGATGCAATGGCAAAAGATATTGGTGCTGAGGAATATAAACCCTGCGAAGGCCAGATTTCGTGGGAAGACGTGGAACAAAGTGCAAAGAGTGCAAGCGATTTTGTTCTTGGTGTTGGCGCAGTAGCGGCCGGACTGCATGATGCAGGTCGTACGAGCAAAGAGGCGGGCGGCGAGATCACAGAGGAACAAAGAAAAACGAGTGAAATGTTGTACAACAATTATCAGCAGTCTAGTTCGGTGCAGAAATTTTCGGTCGGTCTTGCGGGTATGACAGGTATGGATCTGATCGGCGATGCACAGCTCAATCTGATTCCGCAAATTGCGAGTTCTTTTGGCGTCAGTGTAGGCGTTGTGGCAACGGTTGCAGGAGGAGCGCTTGCGGCTGGTGCGGCCATTGCCATTGGACGTGACATTACGAGGATACAGTGTGATGATTATGGCCGTGCCAGAGTAGCACTGGATACGATTTATGATAAGTTGGAAGAAGACGCCGTAGAAGATTATAAGGCGAAGATGGCGATGATTCGGGGGAGACTGGAAGAAAATCTGATCGATACGGACTCCAGCAGCCGGAAAACGCAGCAGATCTACAATGTCAAAAAGCAAATTAATGCAGCCAGAGATTTGCTGGACGAGTTGGCAGACCGGTGTACAGAAAAACTGGAGGAAAACTTCTTATGATAGAAGACATAAACTGCGGCCAGCTTTTTCAGAGACGCTCAGACTGGCAGGAAAAGGCGTTCAATGAGTTAAAGGATGACCTGACAGCCACAAAGGACAACCGCTTTTTGAAATATCAGGATGAAAATGAGACGTATCTCGTCATGATATGCGGGAAGTCACAAATCGGAAAGTCAACGCTGATTTTGAAGATGATCGGCATCCGGGATGAAAACTTCAATGACGTCTATAACACTCTGCGTGCAGGCTCACCGCAGGGTAATTCCTCTACAGTGACCGCGATCATTTATGCAAAGTCGGCGACGGATAAGTATGCACTGGCCTTTGCAAAGCTCGACGAACCGACGCCGGAAAAGAAATATTACGATGCGAAAGAGATGGTCAGAGCTTTGCAGCAGGTACGGCAGGACGTGGAAAGCGGCCAGAGAACTTCTACGGACGAGATCTTGTTCATCGATATTCCGCAGAGTTTTTTATTGGAAGAGTCCGAAGTCGGTTCAATTCGCATTATTGATATGCCGGGTGTGCAGAGTGCGAATGACAGGGAAAGGCCTCATGTGGAAAACCTGATAAACGCATATCTCCCGTTTTCGCAGGTCTGCATCGTAGCGTGCAATGCGGCGGATATTCAGTCGCTGGGGTCGATGGAACTGCCCGGAAAAGTTTCGTGGCAAAATCGACCGGAGCGCTTTATAGTCGTTAGCACAGGCTCCTACAGTGCAGAGAACATCCGCAGTTACTTCAGGACGAAGCGTGCTGCCCGTGAAAAGGATTTTCATGAGTATATCGACGAAATTTATGCCCGGACGCTGAAGAGCGTACTGGGCGAGAATACACAGATGGAGCTGTTTCCAGTAGATTTAGGGCAGTCGCTGGATACGATGCAGAAAAGCCTGGACGAAGAAGATGCGGCGGAAGTGAAAGAAACCGTGGAAAGTACGCTGCAAGCGTTGAGAACGTCCATTACAGCTCGGGAGGGACAGCGGTTCCGAGCAGCCGTCGAAGATTTGAAAAGCCGGGTAGCTTCTTACGAAAGTGACCGGCTGGAAGAGACGGAACGGAAGATCGGGGAAAAAGAAGGGGAGATCCGGCGTGCAGATGAGAGATTTCGAAAAGCAAGGGATGATTGCAAAGAACTCGAAAAAGACGATATGATCAGTACGCTGGACCGAAAAATCAAAAAGTTGGAATGGGCCAAAAGTCAGCTGGAGGATCAGACTGCAAACTTCAGGAGCGCAGGCGATAAACTCAACTCGATTGCAGAGGATACGATAAATCAGGAACAGCTGTACCGGGATAAATCGGATGGACGGTATCTGAAAGACCAACGATGCAGTGAAAAAGAAGCACTCGCAGACCGAAAGGTGCTGGCAGCGGTATTGAGAGGACTGAAAGAAGAAGTTGACTTGTACTGGAAGACGGTCTGTGAAACATTTGCTCAGGCTGAGCTGGCGGAGCCAGCCAAAACCGATTTGCCAATACTGGAAATTTTGGAACAGTCGCGGATAACATATTATCCAAAGTATTATCCGGGCGGAATTTTTCTGAAGGTGAAATGTACAGATTTGGAAAGGTTTAACTGCGAAATGGCAGTAAACGCTCAAAAGATGCTGCAAAGTGGTTGCTGTGATAAATGGTGCGCCGAAATCGAAACAGAACTCAGCAATTTGAAGAACCTGAAAAGGGAGCAGATGAATTTATATAATAAGAAAAAATCGATTCGTGATAAATCATTGGATGAACAAATTGCGCCCAAGATGCAGCTGGAAGCGCTGAAAAAGCAGAAAGCTGCCATTGAGATGATTCGACAAGAGGATAGCAAAAGATTGGAACGCTATCTGAAAGTGGCACAAAGACATTATTTACAGCAGCGCGATGAGATCGTGGCACAGATGGAGCAGAGTGTTTCAGGAGAAGAAAAAATGAAACTGTTTTTGCTGCTGGCACTGACGGAACAAGACTTTGAGAATTTGAGGAGAACGAGTGATGGACATAAATCATAAGACGATAGACAACAAAACAAGAGGTGAGGTGGGCGCTCTATTTCAGGGCTACGTTGTGCAGCCGCTGACGGAGGAATTGCAGACGAAGCTGGAAAAGGCCGCATCCGATGAAAACGGCCAGTTTGAAGCTGTGAAAGAGGAGCTGGGAACCGTCAAACGGGCTGTGACACTAACAGATAGCAGCGTGAAAAAAACGGTAAAAGAGGAGACTGATGCTTCAAAAACGGCAATCATGGATGAGCTGGAAACGCTGCAAAATAGTATCACTCGAGGCGTGACTGCTGCCAGAAACACCATCACGGAGCAGATGCAAACGGACAACGAAGCCGCGGCTCAGGCAAATCAGACTCTGCTGCAAGAAATGGAGAAAACTCAGCAAGAAATCGAAACAGCAAAGAAAATAATACAGGGAGAGCTGAGAAGGCAGGGGGAAAACTCGTATGAGACGATAGAAAAGGGCTTTGCCGGAACAGAAGAAAAGATGGACGATAATTTCCGGCAGTTTGGTGAAAAGCTGGAAAAACAAGATGAAAAATCGCGCGATGTAATAGAAAAAGGATTTGTCGGCGCGGAACAAAAGCTGGACGCGCTTTCTCAACAGGTTGATGCTGATGAGGAAAAAGTGTTGGAGCAACTGGCAGTGATCGTGCAGCAGCTGACGGAAAATGCGGCGAGCAGCAGCACACAGCTGACCCAGTACCAACAGAACCTTCAAACAGAAATGGAAACTGGAAAAAGTGACCTGACGGAAACGGCAATGCAAAAATATAAGGTGCTGCTGGGAGTATCCCTCTCCTTTGGAATCGTGAATTTTCTGGGGGTAGTGGCGCTGCTCATTATAAACCTTATGCCTTGAAAAATCAGCTGTTTTGAATTGCTTTTTGAGTCTACTGCACTTTCAGGTTATTACAATCTTGGTCGATTGCACATACAATACAAGTATCACTTCACAAAACGGAGGGTACTTGTACTATGGTGGACTACGCCGACATCGGAAAACGCATCCGTGCCTGCCGCCTTGCAAAGGGCATGACGCAGGAGCAGCTGGCCAATGAGGTCGGCGTGGTGGTCACGCACATCAGCCATATTGAGACAGGCAACTCCGTGCCCAGTCTGAAAACGCTGATCGACATCATCAACGCGCTGGACTGCTCGGCAGACGAGTTGCTGTGCATTGAGATCAAAAAGGCAAAGCCGGTGTTCGACAGCTGGATGAGCGAACAGCTTGCAGATTGCTCTGCCGATGAGGCAAAGATCATCAAAGAAACGGTGGTCAGCCTGAAAAAGTCGCTCCGAAAAGTGTACGGAAAGTCCTCTAAATACAGATATGACTAAAACTTCAAAAACTGAATGCCAGTTGGTAGGTATTGAGTGCCTGAAAAAAGCACCCATAAAGTAAACGAACCGCCCCGGTTTCCATAGTAGGAAGCCGGGGGCGTTTTGTGTATGACTGCTCCTTGCAAACGCCGCCCATTCGTTCTATATGACAAGGCAAAACTGCCGGAATTCTATTTGCAGGAAGAAAATTTGGAGAAGATCATTGCGGAGATGGGGTAAAACACACTGAAAATTCACAAATAACGTATCATCGCTGCTCCCAACGCTCTGCAATTTTGGCACCCGCTCAGGCTGCGATTAAGAATCCGAGAGCGTAAGGATCTTGCAACGGCTCTCCGTTAAAAATCAAGTATAAAACAAGGCCCACCGTCAATTTTGGCAGTGGGCCTTGTTTGTTCATCTGGGTGATGAATTGTGTTTAATACCGATGCACGGAGAGTGTGCATCATATGTAGAATCAGGGAATTGTATTGAGTAAATTCAAAACGGCTTCCTGCTGGGGCGTAAGTACTACTGGGGCAGACTCACTTCCCTCTGCCTTTGCAAAAAACTCGGAAAGCGTGATCTGAAAAGCATCGCAGATCTTTACAAGCGAAGGAATGGACGGGATCGCAAAGGTCTAAAGTCTCCAAGCGTCCAACTTACAACAAAAATGAGACAGGCGACCCACCTTTCGGGAAGCCTGTCTCATTTTTCCGTTGGGGGCCATTTGCATTGCTGAGCAACAGCCCGGTTTGGAAACTCAGTGATCGAAGGAGAACGGGGGATTACTTAAAGGCTGATATCCTTTCCGCCGTTGAGCTTGCTGAAGGCCAGCAGGGAAATGACGGTCAGGATGGTCATGATGGTGGACAATGCGGCTGCAGTGCCGTAGTTGCCGCGGATGACTTCGGTATAGATCGCTACCGTCAGGGTCTTGGTCTTGCCGGTATACAGGATGATTGCGGTGGACAGTTCACTGATCATGGTGACCCAGCTCAGGATAGCACCAGAGATGATGCCGGAAGCCATCATGGGAACCGTGATGCGGAAGAATGCCTTCATCTTGGAAGCGCCCAGCGAGATAGCAGCTTCCTCAATGCTCATGGGGATCTGCTGCAGGATAGCCACCGACGAGCGGATGGTATAGGGCAGACGCCGGATGATGAGGGCTACTACCATGATGAGCATGGTGCCGCTGATGAGGAGCGGGGGCTTATTGAAGCCGATGAGCAGTGCAATGCCAAGGACCGTGCCGGGCACGATGTAGGGGATCATCGAGAGGACGTCCACCACGTTGGTCAGGGCATTGCGGCGGCGCACCACCAGATAAGCGATGAGAACAGCCAGCAGCACGATGACGACCAGTGCCAGCAGGGGGATGATGATGGTATTCTGAATGCTGCGACCCAGCTTGCCGATGGCGGTCTGGTAGCTCTGCAGCGAGTAGCCGTCCACAAAGATCTTACCCTGCGTGTTCTTGAACGTAGGTGTAGATGACGTAGGCCTGCGGCATGATGGCGATGCCCACTACAAGGTAGACGACCAGATGCACCAGAGCGTTGATGCCCTTGCGAGCCTCCCGCTCCTCCACGGGGTGCATACTGTTCAGAGCGAAGGCGTTCTTGTTGGAAACGTACTTCTGGACGAGGAACACCAGCGTGGTGACGACGATAGCGATGACGGCGATAGCGGCTGCAAAGCCGTCGCTGCCGCCCACCTCGTTGATGAACTCAGTGTAAAGGACAACAGGGAAGGTACGGTAGCCCTCACCGATCAGCATCGGGGTGCCGAAGTCTGCAAAGGATCGCATGAACACCAGCAGAGCTGCAGCCAGCAGGGTGGGCATGATCAGGGGCACGACCACTTTGAAGAAGCAGACAATGCCAGAGCATCCGAGGTTCTCAGCCGCCTCGATGAGGGAGTTGTCGATATTCTTCAATGCACCCTTGGCGTAGAGGAACACCAGCGGGAACAGCTGGAGCGTCATGACCAGCACGATGCCGCCGAAGCCGTAGATGTCCGGGATAGCGATGCCGAGGTTTTTGAAGAAGGCGGTGATGACACCGCTGCGACCCAGCAGCAGGATCCATGAGTAGGCACCGATGAAGGGAGCCGACATAGATGCCACCACAATGAGGATATTCAGCACCGACTTGCCTTTGATCTTAAAGATCGTAAACAGGTATGCCAGTGGGGTGCCAATGGCGATGGAGAGCACCGTCGCTGTGATGGACACCTTGAAGCTGTTGATCAGGGTATCGAAATAGTAGCTCTTGGAAAAGAACTTCGTGAAATAAGCCAGCGTGAAGCCGCCGGTGTCGGGGTCCAGCACAGACTGGCGGATCAGGTATGCCATCGGGTAAAGCAGGAACAGTGCATAGAGTGCGATGGTCCCCAGCGTAATGGCTCCCCAGACATCAAGACGGAACTTATTATTGTTTTTCATAAGCGTCGCTCCTGATGAGATTGGTACCACCGTCCTTGGTAAAGACGTTGATCTTCTCTTTCTTGACCTTCAGCAGCACCTTCTCGCCCTTCTTGAGGCCCTCGCCAATGGAGGACTCCTCTACGATCTCCACCGAGTCGCCCTGATCGGTGTCAATGGTGTAGTGGGTGTTGAGACCGAGGTAGGTGCATTCCTGCACGGTGCCGTGGATGCCATCGGTGCCGTCCTTGCAGATAATGAACTCCTCCGGGCGGATGGAACAGCGCACATCCTGCTCGGCAGCCTTGTCCAGAGCGTCGATGTGCTCATGGTAGCCGTCGGCAAAGGTGATGATGCCGTCCTTGACGTGGGCATTCACGATGTTGGTGCGGCCGATAAAGGTGGCAACGAAGACATTCTTCGGGCGCTGGTAGATGTCGCGGGGAGTGCCAACGTGCTGGATGACGCCGTCCTTCATAACGGCGATACGGTCGCTGATGGCCATTGCCTCTTCCTGATCGTGGGTGACATACACGGTGGTGATGCCAACGCTCTTCTGGGTGTGGCGGATGACGCTGCGCATCTCGACACGGAGCTTTGCGTCCAGATTGGAAAGCGGCTCGTCCATCAGCAGCACATCCGGCGAGATAACCAGTGCGCGAGCCAGTGCGATACGCTGCTGCTGACCGCCGGAAAGCTGGTTGGGCATACGGTCGGCATACTGCATGATCTGCATCAGGTTCAGAAACTCATCCGTCCGCTTCTTGATCTCGGCCTTGTCCACCTTGCGGTTTTTCAGACCGAATGCCACATTGTCCCGGACGGAGAGGTTCGGGAAGATAGCATAGTTCTGGAACACCATGCCGATGTTGCGCTTGCTGGGGTCCATATCGTTGATGCGCTTCTCGTTGAAGAAGATGTCGCCGCCCTCAATGGAGTTGAAGCCTGCAATCATACGGAGAAGGGTGGTCTTGCCGCAGCCGGAGGGACCCAGCAGGGTGAACAGCTCACCATCTCCGATCTCCAGATTCAGGTCCGGGATGACCGTATTATTCCCGTAGCGCTTTACTGCGTCTTTGACTGATATTCTGCTCATACTAGCCTCCTGCTGCCCTTTGAATTACTTGCTCTGCAGATCGGTGAAGATCTCAGTGTACTTGTCCACCAGCTCCGACTTGTGGGCGCTGACGTAGGGAATGTCCTCTTCGATGACATTGATGTCTGCCATCGGGGTCATGGCATCGTTGGTGGCAGCGTCCTTCATAACAGGACGGTTGGTCAGGGTGCTGCCCCAGATGTTCTGTACTTCTTCGCTCAGGATGAAGTCAATGAACAGCTTGGCATTGTCCATGTTCTTTGCGCCCTTGATGATGGTGGCAGAAGCAGGAAGGAAGACGGTACCTTCCTTCATGTAAACGATCTTGACAGGTGCGCCGTCCAGAACCAGCTGAGCACAGGGATCCTCGTAGGACAGACCCACCACATACTCGCCATCGGCAACTCCCTTGTAAACGCCGCTGGAGCTTTCGCAGATCTTGCCGTCCACATTCTCAAACAGGTCGTGGACGTACTGCCATGCCTTGTCGTCCTCGTAGCCGCCCATTGCAAGCAGCATATTGGTCAGGTGTGCGAAAGCGGAAGAGGAGTTGGCGGGGTCGGCAGTGGCGATCTTGCCCTTCAGGGCCGGGTTCAGCAGATCCTCGTAGCCCTCGATCTTGATGTCACCGATGAGGTCGGTGTTGACGATGAGGACGCTGCCGTCCAGCACATTGCCGGTGATGAAGCCGCACTTGTTCTTGTAGGCGTCGATGACGTTTGCATCGTTGGCGGAAACATACGGCTCCCACAGGTCCTCGTTGGTGTACATCTGCGACCAGGAGCCGCCGAACAGGACATCTGCGTAGGGATCGTTCTTTTCGGACTGGATACGCTTGACCAGTTCGCCGGTGCCGGCCTGAATCAGCTCGACATTGACGCCGTATTTCTCCTCAAACAGAGGAATGGTGGCGTTCAGCAGGCCCTCAGAGTTGGGCGAGTAGATCACGAGGTCGCCGCCGCCCTGTGCAGCAGAACCAGAAGCGGCAGTGGAAGCAGCGGTAGAACCGGCAGAAGAGGTGCTGGCGGAGGAGCCGCCGCAAGCGCTCAGAGCAGCAGAAGCTGCGATAACACCGGTAGCCATCAGGAACGAACGACGAGAAATCTTTTTCATAGTAAAAACCTCCATTTTTTACCTGAAACCTTTCGATAGTCCCATTTTAATGCTTCTAGCACAAAAATAATACTCAAATTGCAGAACAAATGGAAAAAATACCGAACAGCGGCTGTTCGGTATTTTTTCATAGACACTTATTTCAAGGTGCTCTGGTACTCCCGCACCGAGCAGCCTATGTATTTTTTGAAAACGTGGTTAAAATATTTGTACTCACCAATGCCGCACTCCCAGCCGATTTGGGAGATGGGCAGTTTTCCCTTCCGGATGAGTTCCAGAGCGTTCTGAATACGGCAGCGGTTGAGGTAGTCAATGACCGTTGTGCCAAGCTCTTTCTGAAACTTCTGGTTGATGTACCGTTCCGAGTAGTGGAACTGTTCCTGAAGGTCAGCAAGTGTTATCTTGCTCCGGTAATTCTCTTTCAGATAGGCTACGATGCGCAGCACCAGCGGGTCAGTGACCTTATCTTCGCTTAATGGCGGCAGAGCTGTCCGGCTGCGGACGGCCTCTGCCTCGTCCTCCCGCTGTTGGAGGTACTGGTTATCCCCCGCAAGGCGGACAGCCTTCTCCAGCGCAGTACGCATCTCGTCCATGTCGAGAGGCTTGAGCACATAATCCGATACGCCGTTCCGGATAGCCTGCTGGGCGTACTCAAACTCCGAGTAGCCTGTCAGGATGATGGCGATATAGTTGAATTTCTCCCGGGTGTCGGCGATCATCTCAAGACCGTTTTTTACCGGCATGGTAATGTCGGTAATGACGATGTCAGGCTGCAGTTCAGCGATTTTTTCTTCACCTGCTGCCCCGTTCTCTGCCTCGCCCACCACCGAGCAGCCGCACTCCTCCCACGGTACCGAGTAGCGAATGCCCTTGCGGATGATCTCTTCATCTTCTACAAGCAGAACGCGATACATGGTTTACATTCCTCCCAGCCGGAGCTTGAGTTTCACCGTGAAGCCTTCGCCCTCGGTGCTGTCGATGGTCAGTCCGCTGTCACCGCCGTAGCCCAGCCAGATGCGGCGGTTGATGTTCTGCAGACCATTGTGCTCGATGTTCACTTCATCCGAGCGCAGGATGTCTCGCAGCTGTTCCAGCATTGTCTCGTCCACGCCTCCGCCGTTGTCCTCTACCGTGAAATAGAGCGCATCCTCCTCCAGCCAGCCCCGTACTCTTATATGGATGCAGGGCTTTTTCTGGAATCCGTATTTGATGCTGTTTTCCAGCAAGGGCTGTAAAAGCAGCTTCGGGATGATGAACTCCATGCAGGCGTCGTCGATGTCGATCTCGTAGGAGAAATTCGCACCGAAGCGGGTGGACTGGATCACAAGGTAATCCTGCAGATATTTCAGATCATCTTTAACGGTGACATTGTGCTTTGTGTTGTTGATGCTGTAGCGCAGGATGCCGATAAACCGCCCGATCAGCTGCTGGGCCCGCTGGGGGTCTGTCGGGATAAGATAGCGGATATTGTCCAGCGTATTATAAATAAAGTGGGGATTGATCTGCGCCTGAAGATTCTGCATCTCCATCCGGTTGTTCACTTCGGCAAGAGCGATGTTGCGCTGGCTCAGCTCTTGAATGCTGCGGACCATCTTGTTGACCTGACGGGCGATCTCCTCGATCTCATCGCCGGTGTCGATCTCGATGATGTGATCAGGGTCCTCCTTGCGGATGATGCGGATCTGCCGCACGAGAGTGTCCACCGACTTTACCATCTGCTCAGTCATGGCGTGCATGATACGGGCGAACATGGCTGCCCAGCTCAGTCCCAGCAGTACGATCAAGAGCAGACCCACCAAGAGATAACTGTAATTCGTGGGCGAGTAGATGAAGGAGTAAGCCAACACCGTGCCGTTTTCCAGCGAGCGGCTGCTGCGCAGATAGCGGTTCCCGTTCACTCGCACATACTGCGCCGCATCGGCGGGCAGATACTTGTTGGCGTTCTTCTGGGAGAGGAAGGAGGAGTTTGAACAGGCGATGACATCGCCGTTGGATTTGGTGAGGATGGCGTCGTACTGGTACTGGCTGAACAGTTTTGTCCAGTCGTTCTCATTCAGATAAACTGCCGCAGCACCCTGATATTCGCCATCCCGGTAGAGCGGATGGATCATAACGTATTCTGAGCTGTTGGCTCGGAAGTGGTAGACCGTGGTGTAGACGGCCCGCATAAGATGGCAGGCGTTGTCCACGGCGATGCCGTTGAATTCCTGCCGGTGGAGATTCATCTCCCCCTCTGGAAAGGTCGTGAACCGAACATTTCCCTCAGAGTCGGTAAGGATGAGCTGTATCTCCACAAGAGCCGAGACGTTGTAATGGCTGATAAGATAACGCAGGTTGTCCTGATCCTTCCGCAGCTCGGAGAGGAACAGCTCGGTGTGTCCGGCGTCCAGCAGAAAGGCGGACGTGTTATTGTACACCTCATGGAAGGTGGAGGCGACACTCTCCAGATGGTCTTCCCGCCGGGCGTTCTGGTTGAGAGCATTCACAACAGCGATTGCAATGCAGAACAAAAGACATCCCAGCAGCAGGCTTGAGATCAGCTTACGGGAGACGCTCTGCTCCAGCTCCTGCTGAAAGCGGCTCTTTTTGTAGGTGCGATCGCGGTGACGATGATCCATATTTTTTTCGCTCCTGCTCTTTGACAAACTTTGCCATACGTCGATTATAATGCCTTGAATCAGATGAGTCAACGGGCGTGCTGCTGTCATTTTTATTGCATAACACAAAAGGACTGCCCGGAACGATAGGAGAAGGTCGTTCCGGGCAATTTTGGCAGTACATGGAAAAGAACTTTTTACAGCATTTTCACGGTCATAGCCTCGCTGGTGAGGCCCTGCGCTGTGTTGCTGTGGGCAGGGTCATCCAGCATATACCGCAGCACCAGAACTTCGCCTACATAGAGGAATGCTGCCTTGATGGGGATGCTGCCGGAGTCCAGCGGGCTTTCCTGTGCGCCGCAGAGAAGGACGACATCTGCGAGCAATGCGCCGGGGGAGGTCCTCGTAATGGGTCAGGAGGATGATCTTTGCCCCGGCGGCCTTGGCGGTGCGCAGTGTCTCCATCATGTCGCGGGTCGCGCCGGAGTAGGAAACGAAGAGCACAACGTCGGCCTCGTTCATCAGACTGGCAGTCAGCAGCTGTAAATGGCTGTCGCCTGCGGTGCGGAACTTGGTGGAAAGGCTGGCGAAGCGGGCGCAGATGTCGTTTGCCAGGAGCATACTGCCGCCCTGTCCGAGGCAGAACACCTGCCGGGCCTCCTGCATCAAGTGTACGGCCTCGTCCACGGCCTCGGTAGAGAGGGCGTTCTGGGTGCCGTTGATGGCGGTGAGGAAACGGGCGTATGCGTGCTCGCAAAGTTCTGCGGTGGTGGCACCGGGCTGCAGCTCCCTCTGGCTGGAGGGTGTGCCGGTGGCGTTGGCCTGCGCCAGCGCAATGCGCATCTCATGGTAGCCGTCGAACCCCAAAGCCCGGCAGAACCGGAACACTGTCGCCTCGGCGACGTTGCACTCCCGGGCCAGCGAGGAAACTGGAGAGATACTGCGCTTCGTCCGCATCGCTGCAGCAGGTAGTCGGCGACCGCGTGGCCGGATCTGGTCAGCTGGTCCTGTCGTTGAATGCAGCAATTCCCAAAAATTTGTACCCATGGTCAAGCTCCTTCGAGCGGGCTGCAAGGCCCGCACTATTACCTTATACCTTCTTTTGCCCCCTTCCGCTGCACAGGGAAGGGGGCATCTTTATAAAAAGTATAAAAGAAGTCTGGCCGCTTGACAAGTGTGCCTTTCGCCATAATTCGGAAGAAAAAGCTGTGCAGAGCATCTAAAAAACGAGGAAAAGTAGGACTCTTTAATGAAAATAAATTTCAAAACTGTGGCAAGAAGAACGAAAATGATTTTCAAACCGAAAATGACAAACTACGCAGAAATGATTACAAAACGGCTACAACTGGCGGCAAAACTAGTGAAAGTGGCCAAAATCTGGCTGGTATCCCAGATATTTGTGCGGAATAGACAAGAAAACTTTCTGAAAATTGTGTATGCAACCGATGGACAAAATGAAAGAAGCTTTCTATAATAAGGCCAGCAAGAGCGGTCAGGGATGAAGGACCGCCGATATGATGATAGGTAAGGAGAACTTATTATGAAGAACGCCATTTCTCGTCGCTCCTTCTTGAAGGCCGTTGGTATTATGAGCGCAGCGGGTGCGCTGGCTGCCTGCGGCGGCAAGTCCGCTTCTACCAGCACGGCAGCTTCTACTGCTGCTTCCACTGCCGCTTCCGGCTCTGCATCCGGCGCAAGCATCAAGCTGTGGACATACCCCATCGGCGGCTGGGGCAAGGACGAGACCGTGCAGGAACTCATCGCCAGCTTCAACGCAAAGTATCCTGACATTAAAGTGGCCGTTGAGTATCTCGACTACACCAACGGCGATGATCAGGTGAACACCGCCATCGAGGGCGGCAGCGCACCCGACCTCATCATGGAAGGCCCCGAGCGTCTGGTGGCCAACTGGGGCGCAAAGGGTGTCATGGCTCCTCTGAACGATTTGTGGACCGACGACGCTAAGAAGGACATCTACGAGTCCGTCAACTCCGCCTGCCACAACGACAAGGGCGACTACTACGAGTACCCCCTGTGCATGACCGCACACTGCATGGCCGTCAACATGACCAAGGTCAAGGAAGTGGGCGCTGACAAGTATCTCGACACTGATAAGCACACCTGGAGCACCGAAGGCTTCCTGAACACCGTTGACGCTCTGTACAAGGGCGGCTACGAGAACGTGGCAGCCGTCTACTGCGGCGGTCAGGGCGGCGACCAGGGTACCCGTGCTATTATCAATAATATGTACGGCGGCACCTTCACCGACGACGCTCACACCAAGTACACCGCAGACTCTGCCGAGAACATCAAGGCCATCCAGACCCTGTACGACACCGACGGCATCAACTTCGACGCTTCCATCGCCGGCGGCGACGAGATCACTCTGTTCCGCAACGGCACCCTGCAGATGGCATTCTGCTGGAACATCGCTCAGCAGCTCAACAGCGACAACAACGACGCCGGCCTGACCAACAGCGGCGACGAGATCATGCCCATGGCATTCCCGACTGAGAGCGGCGACCCGAAGCTGTGCGGCGGCATCTGGGGCTTTGGCGTCTTCGATAATGGCGATGAGGCCAAGGTCAAGGCAGCCAAGACCTTCATCGAGTTCATCGCTGCTGACCCTGACCAGGTGAAGGACAGCGTCCTGGCTTCCACCTACTTCCCGGTTCGCGCCAGTGTGGGCGACATCTACGCCGACAATGCCATCATGAGCGAGTACACCAAGTTCATGGCCTATCTGGGCGACTACTACCAGATCACTCCGGGCTGGGCAACTGCCCGCACCGAGTGGTGGAACATGCTCCAGCGTGTGGGTACTGGCGAGGACGTTGCCACTTCTGTCGCAACCTTTGTCCAGAACGCCAACGCCGCCGCCGAAGCCTGAGCTTTTCCGCCTGAGGGCAAATAAGTAATGACTGCCCCTCCCTCGAACATCCCGGCGAGGGAGGGGCTTTTTGTGTGAGACAAGCACCCAATCCGAACGAAAGGTCTGGTGATTTCTTTGGCTGCAAAGACTGCAAGCATCAAAGAGCCGAAGCGCAGCAGCGCACTGGTTCGGCAGGAGACCATCGCTTCCTACCTGTTCCTTCTGCCCAGCCTCATCGTTTTTTCTCGGCTTCGTCATTTACCCCATGATACTCTGCGTGGTCACGAGCTTTTTTGACTCGACCATGAACCGTGCCGACGTCTTTGTGGGTCTTGCCAACTACGCAGAGCTGTTCGCAGACCCCATCTTCATCGGCGCTTTGCGCAACACCTTCATCATCGTGGTCGTCTCGGTGCCTGTGACCTGTGCGTTCTCGCTGTGGGTCAGCTCGGCCATCGTCGATCTGCCCGAGTGGACCACCAGCCTCTTCCGCTGCGTGTTCTACCTGCCGGTCGTCACCGGCTCGGTGGCTGTCACCGTCGTGTGGAAGTGGATGTACAACAACTACTACGGCATCTTCAACTATCTGGGCAAGGCTGTGGGCCTCATCGACAAGAACATCAACTGGCTGGGCGATGAAAAATACGCTCTGGGCTGCATCATCCTCATCCTGCTCACTACTTCTGTCGGCCAGCCCATCGTGCTGTACGTTTCCGCACTGGGCAACGTAGACCAGTCCATCGTGGAAGCCGCTGAAGTGGATGGTGCCACCGATTTCCAGTGCTTCTGGCGTATCAAGTGGCCCGCCATCATGCCCACCACCCTGTACATCCTGGTCATCACGACCATCAACTCCTTCCAGTGCTTCGCACTGATCCAGCTGCTGACCTCCGGCGGCCCCAACCACAGCACCGATACCATCATGTACTACATCTACTACACTGCATTCAAGCTCTACCGCTATGGTTACGGCAACGCAATGGGCGTTGTGCTGGCCGTTATCATCGCCATCCTGTCGGCTGTCCAGTTCAAGTTTGGCAGTCAGGATCATTAAAGGAGGTGCCGGGCAATGACTGCAACTGCAAAAAAACAGAAACCGTTGAAGCGTCACCCCAGCAAGCTGAAAAAGATGAGCGCTTACATGATACTGACCCTCATCCTTATCAGCATCGTGGCCGTGCTGTTCGCGTTCCCGCTGTACTGGATCATCACCGGTTCCTTCAAGACCGGCGCGGCCATCAACTCCACGACCCCCGAGTGGTGGCCCAGCCAGTGGGTACTGACCAACTACCAGAAACTTTTCGCAGGCAAGAGCGCACCCCTGTGGCAGCTGGCCGTGCCCTTCAGCCACTCTTTCAGCGCGGATGGAGAGCCGATCTATTTCTCCGTCGGCCCAACTGCTCCGGCCGCGCTGCGCTGGATGATCAACACCGTGTTCATGGCCGTCATGTCCATGATCCTCACCTGCATCACCGCCGCAATGGCAGGCTATGCGCTGGACAAAAAAGCGCTTCGTCGGCCGCAAGCTGCTCTTCACCCTCATCGTCTGCGCAATGGCCCTGCCCAAACAGGTCATCCTCATCCCGCTGCTGCGTGAGATGAGCGCACTGAACCTTTACAATACCATCTGGGCCGTCATTTTCCCCATCGTGGGCTGGCCCTTCGGCGTCTTTTTGATGAAGCAGTTCAGTGAGGGCATCCCCACCGAGATGCTGGAAGCGGCCCGTATCGACGGTGCCAGCGAGGCGCGCACCTTCGTCAGCGTCGTGCTCCCGATGGTCAAGCCGGGCATCGGTGCGCTGGCCATCTTTACCTTCATCAACAGCTGGAACGATTACTTCATGCAGCTCATCATGCTGTCCAGCACCAGCAACCTGACGATCTCGCTGGGCATCGCAAAGCTGCAGGCGGAGAACAGCACCGACTTCGGCCTTATCATGGCAGGCGCCGCTCTGGCCGCTGTGCCGATCATCATCATCTTCCTTATCTTCCAGAAGTACTTCACCAAGGGCATCGCAATGGGTGCTGTCAAGGGCTAAAATCCCGACCGCCGCCTGCGGCGGAAACAGGGAGGGATTTTTGACGCCGCGGTCAGCAGGATGCGAGGCCCGCCCAAGGGCCGAAGCAGACGCTGGGAACCGCAAGAGGGCGCTGCTGCCGTTTCCCGAACGGAGAGCGTGCAGGGCTTGAATCATCAGAAAGGACATGGACAAATGAAAGACATTACCAAGTATCAGGGCGTTATCCCGGCCTTCTATGCCTGCTACGACGCAGAGGGCAATATCTCCACCGAGGGCGTCAAGGCACTGACCCGCCATCTGATCGCAAAGGGCGTCAAGGGCGTGTATGTGGGCGGCTCCTCCGGTGAGTGCATCTATCAGCACGTCGATGAGCGCAAGGCCGTGCTGGAAGCCGTCATGAGTGAAGCCAAAGGCAAACTGACCGTCATCGCACACGTCGGCTGCAACAACACCGCCGACAGCGTGGAGCTGGCCCGCCATGCCGAGAGCGTGGGCGTGGACGCCATTGCATCGATCCCGCCCATCTACTTCCACCTGCCGGAGTACGCCATCGCCAAATATTGGAACGAGATGTCGGCGGCGGCTCCCAACACCGAGTTCGTCATCTACAACATCCCCCAGCTGGCCGGCACCGGCCTGACCATGAGCCTGCTGCGCGAGATGCTCAAGAACCCCAACGTCGTTGCCGTCAAGAACAGCTCCATGCCCACCCAGGATATCCAGATGTTCAAGGATGCCGGCATTGCCGCCCGTGGCGAGGGCAATTTCGTGGTCTTCAACGGCCCGGATGAGCAGTTCGTCTCCGGCCGCGTCATCGGCGCGGACGGCGGCATCGGCGGCACCTATGCCGTCATGCCGGAGCTGTATCTTGCCATGAACGAGCACATCAACAAGGGCGAGATCGAAGCTGCCCGCGCGATCCAGTACGACGCAGACCGCATCATTTATAAGATGTGCGAAGCCCATGGCAACCTCTACGCGGTGCAGAAGGAGATCCTGCGCCGGATGTACGGCCTTGAGCTGGGCGGCGTCCGCGAGCCGATGCCCGGCCTCATCCCGGAAGATGAGCCCATCGTCGCCGAAGCACAGGCCATGATCGAAGCTGCCATCGCAAAACTCTGAAAAATCAAAAAGCGCCCCCTCTCCGTCTCTCAATGAGGGGGAGAGGGCAGGCGCTCTTTGTGCTTCTGTTAAAAAAACACTTGGTTAGGAGAAAATCAACATGATCTGCGACGCACTGGAGCACCTGAACCGTTATCGCGGGCTCCACCGGAATCTTGACACCGCCATCGACTATCTTGCCGCCTACCATGTGGCCCACGATTTGTACGATTTGCCGCTGGGCCGCACCGAGGTGGACGGCGAGAACGTCTTCATCAACGTGATGGAGGCCGATTTGAGCCCCGACAGCACCCGCCTCGAATACCACAAAAAGTACGCGGACCTTCAAATCGATTTGACCGGCGGCGAGGGCTGGGGCTATACGAATCTGCCCGGCGAAGAGGCAGGGGAGTTTACGGGAGATATTGGTTTCAGAACCAGTCCGGATGCCGTCAGCGGCACGCTGGGCGAGGGGCGGTTCGTCCTGTTTTTCCCCGGCGAGCTGCACAAGCCCGGCGTGGCACGCCCCGGCTGTGCTCATGTGCGCAAAGCGGTCATCAAAATCAGGATGGAGGATTGATGGATATGGAGAAAGAAAAACTGTTTGAGCAGATCAAAGGCGGCCTCATCGTCTCCTGTCAGGCACTTGAGACGGAGCCTCTTTACACCAAGGAGGGCGGCGTCATGCCCCTGATGGCGAAAGCCGCCGCCATGAGCGGAGCCGTGGGCATCCGCGCCAACACCGTCCGCGACATCACCCAGATCAAACAGGTGGTGGACCTGCCCGTCATCGGCATCATCAAAAAGGATTACCCCGGCACTCCCATGTACATCACCGTCACCATGAAGGAAGTGGACGAGCTGGTGGCCTGCGGCGTGGACATCCTTGCCGTGCAGGGTACGGGTGCGCTGCGCCCCGACGGCTCTACTTCGGCCCAGTTCATCCGTGCCATCAAGGCGAAATATCCCGACCAGCTGATTATGGCCGACTGCGACAATTTCGAGAACGCCATGCTCTGCGCCGAAGCCGGTGCCAACTTTGTGGGCACCACCATGCGGGGCTACACCCCCGAGACGCAGGGCATCGACGATATTGATTTTGAGTTTGTCCACAAGCTGGCCGCGGAATGCCCGGCAAAGATCATCGCCGAGGGTCATATCCATTACCCTGAGCAGG
>ENA-OQNM01000268-OQNM01000268.1-human-gut-metagenome-genome-assembly--contig:-NODE-268-length-19440-cov-3.718583_pt1 | contig 19440 bp, 15 predicted proteins | sample MGYA00242632_ERZ504886 | MGnify/ENA primary metagenome ERZ504886 (study PRJEB26092, sample SAMD00036424) | human gut metagenome | host: Homo sapiens | study: EMG produced TPA metagenomics assembly of... | reverse complement strand
ACCGTGCCGGTCAGATGCACCACTGTTTCGCCACCTGCGAATCAGGGCAATACGGCGGCCCGCGGTGCGCTGGTAGCGCACCATGTGGCCAGGAACACACGGCTTCCCGGGCTTCGCAGCTCAGGCAGTCGGTCAAAATCAGCGGCTCATAGCCTAAGGGTGCGGGCGGTGGCAGCGGCGGCGGCGCACAGCTGGCGCACGCTGCCGGTAATCTGGGTTTCTACGTTGTCCAGCGCTTTGGGCGTTTCCTGCTCCAGCAGGGTCAGCATCTGATCCGTCATGGGCAGGTGGTATTTCTGCACGATCTCCTTGGCCTGTGCGCAGGTAGAACTATCCGGGTAAGCGGGGCCGGAGGCAATCATATCCAGCGGATCGCCCAGAATATCCGAAAGCACGATGGAAACCACATGGGCCGGGGCGCACAGCTGGGCAAAACGGCCGCCCTTTACGCCGGAAAAGCGCTTGCGGAGGGTGTTGATCTCTACAATATCCGCCCCGCAGACCAGCAGGTTGTGGGTGAGTTCTTCCAGATCCGCGGCGGGGATGAGCGGCTTTTCAAACAAAGCGGAACCGCCGCCGGAAAGCAGGAACAGCACGGTGTCCTGTGCGGTCAGCCCGCTGACGAGGTCCAGCGCCTGCTGGGTGGAGGTAAAGCTGTTCTCGTCCGGGATGGGGTGCCCGGCTTCCCGGATGGTAAAGTTGGCGATGGGGCCTTTGCTGTGGTCGTACTTGGTAATGACAATACCGGTATCAATGCGGGAACCCAGAATGCGGCTGGCGGCGTTGGCCATCTGCCAGGCACCCTTGCCGGCGGCAACCAGCACAACGCGCCCGGAACCGAAATCGCGTCCTTCCAGCGCTTTGCGGACGGCCTCGTCCGGCTGGGCGGCGGTGATGGCGGCCTGAATGATGGCGTCAGCATCTTGGCGGAGTTTAGACATAGGGATCACACTCTTTTCTGTTTTGTTTGTTGGTTCTTTAATTTCTGTTATAACATGCAAATCAATCATTCAGCAATCGGCAGAACGTACAGAATTGGCGGCAAAATTTTGGCGGCACGGGGATGCCCGCACCGCCAAAAAAAACAGAATTTTGAGGTTTTACAGGTCGCGGCCCAGCTTGATGCCAGTCAGGTGCTCGTAATACTGGGCAATGGCGCTGTGGTCTGCCTGGCCCTTGCCATTGCTGTGCAGCCACTGCAAAATTTCCTGCACTTCGGCGGTCATCGGCACCGGGGCACCCACGGTGTGGGCGCAGTCCAGGGCGTTGTTCAGGTCCTTGATGTGCAGGTCAATCTTGAAGCCGGGCTTATCGTTGCCCTCAATCATCATGGGAGCTTTGGCGTTCATGACGGTGGAACCGGCCAGGCCGCCCTTGATGGCCTGGAACACCAGGTCGGGGTCCACACCGGCTTTCTGGGCCAGGGTCAGGGCTTCGGCCACAGCCTGGATGTTGGCCGCCACGATGATCTGGTTGGCCAGCTTGGTGGTGTTGCCTGCGCCGATGCCGCCGCACCGCACAGCGGAAGAACCCATGGCCAGCAGGACCGGTTTGAAGGTGTTGAAGACCTCTTCCTCGCCGCCGACCATGAAGGAAAGGGTGCCGTCAATTGCCTTGGGCTCGCCGCCGGAAACGGGGGCGTCCAGCATCTGGATGCCGCGGGCGGCAAGCTCGGCGGCAATCTCCTTGCTGGCGATGGGGTTCAGCGAGGTCATATCAATAAAGGTGGAGCCGGGCTGCATGTGGGCGGCAACGCCGTTTGCACCCAGCATGACCTGTTTAACCTGCGGGGCGTTGGGCAGCATGGTCAGCACAAGATCACAGGTGGAGCCGATGGTGGGCTGGTCGGCTACTTTGGCGCCGCAGGCTTCCAGCTCCGCTGCGGCGGCGGGGGAGTGACTGTCCACCGTAACGTCATAGCCGGCTTTGAGCAGGTTTTTGGCCATGGGGCGGCCCATAATGCCAAGACCGATAAAACCAATTTTCATACGATCACACGACCCTTTCTTTGTAAGGTGTATCTGAAAACAAAGAAATAGACTAAATTTTCGACTTTTCAGATACACCCCAGGAAAACATGGGATACCCTGCCGGAACAAAAGCGGCGGGCAAGATAAAAACAATTTTATTATAGTAATAGATTATACAAATTGCAAGAAGAACTTTTGTGAAACACATAAAAATATAGGCAAAAAGGCAGAAAAATAAGGGGGACTGCGTTGCACAAGGGCAAAACGTGTGATAGAATAATAGAAATATCTCCGGTTAATACGGATGCGCTGCGGGGACCAACCCGCACAAGGGAAAGTGAAGGAAAGAGCTATGGAACGCCGCCCAATCAAAACGATCCGCAATCAGGTGTATCAGATCCTGAAGGATGATATCTGCGAAGGGAGATTTGCTCCCGGCCAGTGGCTGCAGGAAAACGAGCTGGCAGAGCGCCTGTGCGTGAGCCGCAGCCCCATCCGGGAAGCACTGCGCCAGCTGGCTTCGGACGGGCTGGTGGTGGAGATCCCCAACAAGGGTGTGTTTGTAAAAGAGTTTACCGCGCGGGACATTGAGGAAATTTTTGACCTGCGCGTTCTGCTGGAAGATTACGCCATCAGCAAGCTGCAGCACCACCTGACCACGGCGGATATGCAGCAGCTGATCGACTGCCTGAACGAGATGGAGCGGCTGCACGCCCAAAAGAACCTGCGTGCCTACACGGATATGGATTCTAAGCTGCACGGGCTGCTGATTGAACTGTGCGGCAACAGCCTTTTGGAATCCATGTATGCAAGGATCCATTCGCTGAACCAGCAGTTCCGTATTTATTCGCTGACAAGTACCCAGCGCTTTAATGAATCGATGGAAGAGCACCGCGATATTGTGCACTGCCTGCTGACCAACAATGCGGACGAGGCAAGGGCCATCAACAAGCGCCATTTGCAGCTGGCGAAAGATAAAATTATCCAGCATTTTTCTGAGCAGGAAGCCCTGAAACAGGCAGCGGATGCACAGCCCAAAACAACCGCCGAAGCGGACAAAAAAGCAAAATAAAATGTGCCCCCGGCAGCTTTGCATTGCTGCAGGGGGCACTGCTGTTATGGAAGATAAAATCAGGAACTGAGCTGTTCTTTGTGGTATTGCAGGGTGTACAGCTGATAGTACCGCCCATGACGGGCCAGCAGCTCCTGGTGGCTGCCCTGCTCCAGAATTTTGCCGTGGGACAGCACGATGATGTTGTCCGCGTGCTGGATGGTGGAAAGGCGGTGGGCAACGATCAGCATGGTGCCGACGGTGCGCATTTTTTCCAGGGAATCCTGAATCAAAAGCTCGGTTTCGGTATCAATGTTGGCGGTTGCTTCGTCCAGAATCATCACGCTGGGCTTGTGGATGATCGTGCGGGCAAAGCTGAGCAGCTGGCGCTGACCGGCGGAGAAGTTGTTGCCGCGCTCGCGCACTTCCTCATCCAGGCCGTGGTCCAACTTGTTGATGAAGTGGTCAGCGTTAACATAGCGGCAGACCTGCATGATCTCTTCGTCCGAGATGTTATCCTCCCGCAGGACAATGTTGCTGCGGATGGTGCCGGAAAAGAGGAAAACATCCTGCAGCATTTGTCCAAAATGGCGGCGGAGGGAAGAAATTTTGATTTTGCGGATGTCGATGCCGTCAATCAGAATTTCGCCCTTCTGGAACTCGTAATTGCGGCAGATGAGGGACAGGATGGTGCTTTTGCCGGAGCCGGTGGAACCGACAAAAGCCACGGTTTCCCGCGGGGAAACATGGAACGAAACGCCCTGCAGCACCCATTCGCCGGGAATATAGCTGAACCAGACATCGCGGAACTCAATTTCGCCTTTTACATCGGTCAGCTCAATGGCGTCGGGGGCATCCACCAGCTTGGGCTGAATGTCCATAATAGAAAAGACTTTTTCCGACGAGGCCAGCGCGGATTGCAGCCAGTTGAACTGCTCGGCCAGGTTCTGGATGGGGGTAAAGAACTTGGAAATGTACATGTAGAAGGCGACGATGGTGCCGCCGGTGATGGTCTGCCCCAGGAAAGAAACGTTGTTCAGGTGGCCCATGCCGCCCAGGTAGAACAGGCACAAAATAGAGCTGATGTACAGCATGTAGACCAGCGGGCGGAATACGCCGAACACAAAAATCTGTTCCTGCGTGACCTTGGAAAGGGTCTGGCTTTTTTGGTAGAACTCCGCCATCTTTTCGTCCTCGCGGCCAAAAATCTGGGTGACCTTGATACCGGAAAGGTTCTCCGAAAGATAGGTGTTGATGTCAGTGGTGGCATCCTTGACCTTACGGTAGGCCCGGCGGGAAAACTTGCGGAAGATGACAGTGAAGATGACGATGAAGGGAACAAAGCAGAGCACCATCAGGGTCAGCGCATAGTTCAGGCAGAGCATGGCCACCAGAATGCCCAAAATGACGAACGCATTTTTGATCAGGTTCACCAAAAGGTTGGTGAACATCATGGAAATGGCGTTGGTATCGTTGGTAACGCGGGTAACAAGCTTGCCAACCGGGATCTCGTTGAGCTGCTCGTGGGAGAGGGACTCAATGTGGGTGAACAGATCCTCGCGCAGATCGGAGATGATGCGCTGGCCGACCCGCTGCAGAATGACCGCCTGAAAATAGGTGCTTGCCATCGAGAACACCAGAATCCCCGCATAGACCGCGACCGAAGCGAACAGGCGGCTGAGGGCAAAATCGGCGGCGACAAGTTCTTCGATCGCACCGACGATTAGGGGAGAGATAATGTCGTAAGCGATGGAGAAGAGCATCAGGAAGAGAACCAGAAGAAACTTGGCCCAGTACGGTTTGGCATAGGCGAACAGGCGGCGCAGAATCTCGCCGTCTGCCATGGTGCGCTCAAAACCCATGGCGGTCTTTTTATCTTTGACCGAAACGTAAGCAAAAATCAGCAGCGCGGTAACGGCACCGATGACGCCGCCAACCAGCAAAAGCGGGTTTATATTAAGCATTGTCATCACCTCCGGCTTCATCTTCCAGCCGCTGCAGGTCCACCATGCGGCGGTACTTGGGGCAGCTGGTGTACAGCTCATCGTGGGGGCCGACGGCCTCAATCTTGCCATCATCCAGGAAGATGATCTTGTCCAGCCGCTCCACCGTGGAAATGCGGTGGGCAATCAGCAGGGTGGTCTTGTTGGCGCGGCTGGATTTCAGGTTGTCCAGAATAATTTTTTCGGTGCGGGTGTCCACAGCGGAAACAGAGTCATCCAGAATCAGGATGGGGGCGTCTTTCAGCAGGGCGCGTGCAATGGAGATGCGCTGCTTCTGGCCGCCGGAAACGGTCACGCCGCGCTCACCCAGAACGGTTTCGTAACCATCCTTAAAGTCCACGATGTTGTCCCGCACATCGGCCAGGCTGGCGGCGTGGTCGATCATTTCGGGGGAGGCATCGTCCACACCAAAGCCGATGTTGTGGGCGATGGTATCCGAGAAGAGGAAGTTGTCCTGTGGAACATAGGCGCAGGCAGCGCGCACAGAATGGATGGACAGGGTGTTCACGTCCTTGCCGTCCACAAACAGGGTGCCGTCCGGCACGTTGTAGGTGCGCAGCAGCAGGTCCACCAGCGCCGTTTTGCCCGCGCCGGTCTTGCCCACAATGCCCACGCTTTCGCCGGGGTGGATGGTGAAGGAGATATCCTGCAGCACATCGTATTCGCCGTCCGGGTAGCGGAAGGTCAGGTGGCGGAATTCCACACTGCCCTGCGGGTTCTGCAGCTCCTGCACGCCGGGGCGGTCGGCCACATCAATGGGGGCGTCCAGCAGCTCGGTGATGCGGTTCAGGGAAGCCTTGCCGCGGGAGGTCTTTTCGATCAGCATGGAAATTGCCATGATGGGCCAGACGATGGCCTCAAAATAGCCGATGTACTCTACCAGCTGGCCCGCGTTGAACCGGCCCTGGTAGACCAGATAACCGCCATACCCCAGGATGACACAGATGACGGATTCGACAAACAGGGTCACGAGCACTTCCAGCAGGGTGGCAATTTTGGTGTAGATGACGTTGATCTCCTCGTTCTGTTTGTTCAGCTTGCGGAACGCCATGAGCTCTTTCAGCTCTTTGACAAACGCCTTGATAACGGCAATGCCGGAGAAATTCTCCTGTGCAAAGTCTGAAAGATCGGAGAATGCCTGTTGGCGTTCTTCCCAGCGCTTGGTCATGGCGGTGCCCATGACGGTGCCGATGCCGAACATGATGAGGGCAGGGATCAAAGCCAGCAGGGTGAGCTTATAATCCATGCGCCACATTTTGTACAGGGCCATCAGGCCGAGAACCAAAGCGTCAAAGAACATCAGGATACCATCACCAAAACATTCCTGGATGGTATCAATATCATTGGTGTAAAGGCTCATCAGGTTGCCGACCTTGTTAACCTGGTAATACTGCTGCGAAAGCTGGCGGCTGTGGTCAAACATCCGCTCGCGCAGGTTGGCAGCAACCCGCACAGCGGAGCCGAAAAAGCAGATACGCCACAAAAAGCGCCCAATGACCATGAGCACCACGATCCAGATCATGGGCAGGCAGATGTGCTGCAGCAAAGCCTCTTTGGTAAAGGGCAGGGTCTGGCTGTTTACGACCACCTGCCCCAGGTTGACCCCGTTGATGACCAGACGGTAAAACTGGGGGATCAACAGCTGGATATAATCAACCATTAAAAGGGCCAGCAGCCCAAGCAGCAGCACGGGCGCATTTTTGAGGTAATAACGGTTGATGTACTTGCCGAAAATCACGGCATCTCCTCCTTTTCCTTGCAGGGATACAGCCGGGCGGCCCGGTCGGCGGCAAAAGTGCCGTATCTTTCAGTATATAGGACGGGAACGGTTGAGTCAACGCAAAACGCGAAAAAGTGGGGAATACAGTCGAACAGGGGGGAAGCGTCTTTTATTATGAAGCATAGCCCCTACGGTCTCGATAGGAAATAGGTTGTTTCTGGATACACAAATGTTTCTTCTTTATATAAGGCAACACCGCACAATTCCCGCCTTGCGGCTTAAGCACCGCTCCGGCAGCTGCGGCACGGCATCTGCGTTGCCAAAATGCTCGATAAGACATCCAGTATTATCTGCGCTTTTGGCTTGGCATCTGCCGCACCTCGCTCGCCGTATCGGCACTTAGAATTGTGCGGTATTGCCATAAGGATACAAAATGAACTGCTTTTACACATAGATTTCGTTGTTGCGGGCGGGCAGCTTTTGCACCACGGCTTTGTGGGCGGCGGTTTCACGCCAGGCGGCGGGACTTAAACCCGTTTCCCGCTTAAACACGCGGCACAGGTAGTTGGCACCGGAAAAACCGCACAGCCCGGCGATCATTTCCAGGCTGTACTCCCGCTCGGCCAGCAGCAGTTTGGCAGCTTCAATGCGCACGCTGGTCAAAAAGCGGCCCGGCGGCATGCCCATCTCGGAAGAAAAGACCCGCACAAGGTGGCACTTGCTGACCCCAAGCTGGGCGCTGAGCTCTTCCACGCCGTACAGGGCCATGTAGTTATCGCGGATGGCTTCCACCGCGCGGGCTACCAACGGCGAAAGACGGCGGGATTCCTCGTCCCCGTGGACAAGGGCGCACAGCAGGGTGTAGGGGGCGGCGGCGCTGGCGGCATCGTCGGCATTCCCGGCACCGCACACGCGGGCCAGCAGCTCCGCTGCACTGGGGCAGGAAGCCCCATCCGCAAAGCGCGGCTGCGGCAGCCCGGCCAAAAACTGCTGCACGGCCAGCCCGGTCAGCCGCACGCACAGCAGATGGCAGGGGGTAACGGGCCGCAGCGTGAAGGTGCCAAAGCCCAGCAAAAAATCGCCGGAGGAGCCCGCCGCGCTCTGGCTGCCGGGGCATTCCAGCACGCACTGCCCGCTGGAAAGTACCCCTGCCCAAAGGCCCTCGCCGGAAAGGGTAAGCGGCGCTTCGCCCTGCAGTTCCTGCACTGCGGCGCAGGCGCAGCAGGTGGTTGGATCAAATATCAATTTCTGACCTCCAATATCAATAAAGTGCTATATCTTTTTCAATCGTACCCTGCTATTATAGATTTGTCAAGAAAAATACGTGCTGAGCGTATCAATAAAAATCATAAAAACCAATTTGGAGGTAATGACCCATGGCCAGCATTAGTTGCCGTCATATTTACAAAATCTATCCGGGCAATGTTACTGCCGTTAAGGATTTCAACCTGGAAATCGCTGATAAGGAATTTATCGTTTTCGTCGGTCCTTCCGGCTGCGGTAAGTCCACCACCCTGCGTATGATCGCAGGTCTGGAAGAAATCTCCAAGGGCGAAATGTACATCGGTGACCGCCTGATCAACGATGTTCCCCCGAAACGACCGCGACATCGCCATGGTGTTCCAGAACTACGCTCTGTACCCGCACATGACCGTGTACAAGAACATGGCATTCGGCCTGGAACTGCGCAAGATGCCCAAGGACGACATCGACAAGCGCGTTCGTGAAGCTGCTAAGATCCTGGAAATCGAGCACCTGCTTGACCGTAAGCCGAAGGCTCTGTCCGGTGGTCAGCGCCAGCGTGTTGCTCTGGGCCGCGCAATGGTTCGTAACCCGGCCGTCTTCCTGCTTGACGAGCCTCTGTCCAACTTGGATGCTAAGCTGCGTACCAGCATGCGTACCGAGATCATCAAGCTGCACAAGAAGCTGGCTACCACCTTCATCTATGTTACCCATGACCAGACCGAAGCTATGACCATGGGCGACCGCATCGTTGTTATGCGTGATGGCGTCATCCAGCAGGTCGATACTCCGCAGAACCTGTACGATTACCCCTGCAACATCTTCGTTGCCGGCTTCATCGGCAGCCCCCAGATGAACTTCCTGGACGGCACCCTGCAGAAGAATGGCGATACCTATGTCGTCGATCTGGACGGCACCGTGACTCCCCCTGCCGCAAGGAAAAGACCGCCGATGGCAAACTGGCCGCTTACGTTGGCAAGAGCCTGAAGGTTGGTATCCGTCCTGAGGATATGAAGGATGACGAAGAGTTCCTGGAGAAGCATCCTTCCAGCCATATCGATACTGAGGTTGAAGTTTCCGAGCTGATGGGCGCTGAGATCTATCTGTACCTGACCTACAAGGGCCAGAACCTGATGGCTCGCGTTGCCCCGACCTCCAAGTCCCGCCGCGGCGACAAGGTCACCATGGCTATGGATACGCATAAGATCCACCTGTTCGATCCTGAGACCGAGCTGACCCTGCTGAACTAATCAACAGTAATTTGAACTTTTTAGGCGGCTCCGCTCTTGTGCGGAGCCGCCTTTTGTTAAGGCAAAAGCGCAAACAATTGCGCAAGCGTTGCACAGAGGCAGTGCAGCGGGTGTAAGAGCAAATGGGCAGGGGAAAGCCCTGCCGAGGGGTGTGCCTGAAAACAAAGAGAATGGCGGTTGTGTTTGTAAAAACAGGCTGTATTTTCGGCTTTTCGGGCTCGCCCCAGGATAGGATGTTTGAAGCAAAGGGGGACAGCCGACCGATGCAGATCACAGATCTACTGGTGCCGGAACGCGTTGCACTGAATATGCAGGTGGCGGATAAGGCCATGGCCATCCACGCAATGGTGGGCATGCTGGACCGCACCGGATGCCTGCGGGATGCAGTTGAATACGAAAAAAATGTGCTGGAACGGGAAGCCCAGGGTACGACCGGCGTTGGCGGCGGGGTGGCCATTCCCCACGGCAAAAGCAACGCGGTGCTGGTGCCCGCGCTGGCGGCAGTAACGCTGCGGGAGGCGATCGACTACCAGGCACTGGATGGTGCCCCGGTACGGCTGCTGTTTTTGATCGCAGCTCCGGATGGTGCAAACGACCTGCATATCCAGGTGTTGGCGCGGCTGGCTCAGCTGCTGATGGAACCGCTGTTCTGTGAGGAATTGAAGCAAGCAGCAACCCCGGAAGAATTTCTGGCGGTGATCGCTAAGCGGGAACAGGGCGAGACCGCCCGCGAGGCCCGCGCTGAGGCAGTGGCCGAAGCTGCGCTGACCGAACCGCGGCTTGCCCCCCGCGTGCTGGCTGTAACGGCATGCCCCACCGGCATTGCCCACACCTATATGGCGGCCGAAGCGCTGGAAGCCGAAGCGGCAGAAATGCATATTGCCATCAAGGTGGAAACCAACGGTGCAGACGGGGTGAAAAACCACCTGACCGAACAGGAAATTGAAAACGCAGAGTGCATCATTGTAGCGGCGGATAAAGCCGTGGAGACCGCCCGCTTTGCGGGCAAACCGGTGCTTCGCGTGCCGGTTTCCCAGGCGTTGAAAGACCCGGAAATGCTGCTGCACCGCGCGCTGTCCGGCACAGCTCCGCTGGAACCGGAGGATGAAAGTGTGCCGGGCATGGGGTGCAACCGTAAAGCGGGCAGCGCAAAAGATGGTGCTGCCGCCACGCAGGAATTTGGGCGCAAGCTTTACACCGACCTGATGAACGGCGTTTCCCACATGATTCCCTTTATCACCGGTGGCGGTATATTGATTGCGTTAAGCTACTTTTTGGACCGCGGTAATGCGGGCGCAGAAATGTTCGGGCGGGGAACGTCCCTTGCCACTGCTGGTGCGCACGATTGGTAATACCTCATTTAATCTGATGTACGTTGTGCTGGCCGGGTTCATTGCCATGTCGGTGGGGGATTTGCCCGCATTGGTGGCCGGTATGGCGGGCGGTATGCTGGCCATCCAGGGAACCTCGCTGGCACCGCAGGCGGAATGGGTGTCCTCCGGACTTTTGGGGCGCTATGATTGCGGGCTTTGCGGCAGGCCTTGTGGTAAAACTGCTGCGGACGGCATTCAAGCGGCTGCCATCGGCATTGGTGCATATCAAAACAGTACTGCTATATCCGGTGGCCAGCCGTGGCCGTGGTCGGGCTTTATGATGGTATTCCTCGTCAATGCGCCGCTTGGACGGTTTAATACCTGGATATACCAGCTGTTGGCCAGTATGCAGGGCGGCAGCCGCGTGGTGCTGGCCGCGGTGCTGGGGGCTTTGATGGCCGTTGACTTTGGCGGGCCGATCAATAAAGCGGCGTATCTGTTTGGCACGGTTGCCCTGGCCGGCGGCCAGGAAGAATTTATGGCTGCCGTTATGGCGGGCGGCATGGTGCCGCCGCTGGGCGTTGCTCTGGCGGGAACCCTGTTCCCGGAGCGTTTTACCACCAAAGAACGCCACACCGCGATGACGGATTACCTGATGGGGGCCTGCTTTATCACCGAGGGGGTCGTCCCCTTTGTGCTGCGGGATCCGCTGCATGTCATTCCCTCCTGCATGGCGGGTGCATCCCTGGCGGCGGCGCTGTCCATGCTGTTTGGTTGTGCCGTACCGGCCCCGCACGGCGGCATGTTCTTGCTGCCGCTGAACCCGCATCCGTTCCGGTATCTGCTTGCCTTACTGATGGGCAGCCTGTTGACGGCGGTGACCCTTGCGGCTTTGCGCAGAAAATACCCGCCTAAGGATGAGGAACAGCCAACAAATTGACCTGATGATTTAGGGCAATACCGCACAATTCTAAGTGCCGATACGGCGAGCGAGGTGCGGCAGATGCCAAGCCAAAAGCGCAGATAATACTGGATGTCTTATCGAGCATTTTGGCAACGCAGATGCCGTGCCGCAGCTGCCGGAGCGGTGCTTAAGCCGCAAGGCGGGAATTGTGCGGTGTTGCCTTAGAAAAAGGCTTTTGGGCGCTGCTCAAGCAATACACGACAGCCGATAGGCAAATAAAAATTTGTACAAAAGCCTGACTGATATGCCCCCTATATAGCCTTCAGTGTTTTATTTCACTGTTCGCTATATAGGGGGCATATCATTCTACTATATTATATCCTCAAAAGATTTAAGCGCCAAATAAGCGCCTAATGCAAAGTGTTTTGCTAAGGTGTATCTGAAAACAAAGAAAATGACGGATATTTCGCAAACACAAGCAGGATGTAAGGCAAAGAGCCGCAGGAATCCTTTGTGGATTCCAAGGCTTTTTAACGCAAAATCCCGCTGTGTTTGTAGAAATAGACGATATTTTTGACTTTTCAGATACACCTTGGTCAAACGGTGCCATGCGCGGGGCAGGCACACATTCGGGAAATACGTTCAAACTGGCAGTGCGGCAAAGCTGGCCGCAAACCTGGCTTATTATATCATACCTGCCCGGCAAATAAAACCCATTAACCCCCAAAAACGTCCGCTTTTTTTGAGGCAATTTTACAAAAGCGGTCAAAATGCGCGGCAAAGCCGGTGCAGCCTTTACCGGACCTTTACATCCTGGTGGCTCAACAGCAGCTGGACCGCAAGCAAAATCAGCGCCAGCCAGCCAACACAGGCCAAAGCGAAGCCTAGGTAGCTGTCCGCCAGCATATCACTGCTCTGGTTAGCGTTCATGCCGCGCTGCATCAGGCAATAGGGCCAGGCGTACCAGTAGCCCCGGCTGGCCAGCAGCATGCCGGAAACACCCCCGGCCAGCCCCAAAAACACCGGCAAGGCAAAGCTGCGGATCACCATGGAAAATAGCAGCTGCGCCGCCACCACGGCCAGACCGCCCAGTACACTGCGCACCAGGTAAAAGATGGTAATGGCCGGCGGGGGCGCTGTGAACCCGGCGAACACCCGGCCGCAGAACCAGTACAATACAAACACAAATGCCTGAGTCAGCAGTACCAGCTTTGTCACCACAAGCAACTTGGCAAGGAACAGGTAAAAGGGCGGCACCGGCTCCGCCATAATCAGGTTCCAGTTGTGGCCTATGTGCTCCAGCCGCCACAGGTACGCCGCGTATACCGCCACCATGCAAGGGAAGAAAAACAGCGAGTAAAATAGTGTGTGCTGGGTCCACAGACTGTACCAGCCGTCCCGCAAAATTTCAAGGTTTTGCAGGTAGTTGAAGGTTCCGTACCCGGCGGAAATGATGGGCAGAATAAAAAACATAAACCAGATGGGCGAAGCGTGCAGTTTGCGGTTTTCTGCACGGATACAACGCAGCAGCATGGGTTACACCTCCTTGTTCCGCATGGCATACCACGCGGCAAAAAACAAAATACCGGCCAAAACCACCGTGGCAACCAGCAGCGGCCACTGGAACGGCACAATCATGTAGGTGACTACTTTGCTGGCCTGGTCCCAGTCCGCAATCCGGTAGGTGTTCAGAGGGATAAAATACCCCCACGGCACAAAATAGCCGACCCATGCCGGCATAAAGGCACTGAACAGTCCCAGCAGCGTGCCAAGAATGCCCACACACAAAGCGGGCAGGGGATTGGCCAGCAGCACTGTCAAAAGCAGCTCAGAGAAAAAAATCATGCAGTCCACGGCAAAGGTGCAGCCCCAGAGATAGGCAGCCTGGCCTGCGGCGGGGTAGGGCTGCGTGTAATGCTGCAAGTGCCCGATCAGCGGGGCGCCCGCAGCTTCCAGCGTGACGATCAAAAAGATCTCCGCCAGCCCCAGCGCTGCCTTTGCGGCAAACAGGCTGCGGCGGCTTTGCAGGGTATACAGCAGTTTGGGCGTACAGCCTTTGACTTCCACATCCCAAAGCCTGCTTGCCAGAATCGCCATGGCCAACGGCATTAAAATGGTATTGATAATGGGCAGGCTGTAAAACAGGGCACTATAAGCGGACGCCAGCTCGTCAGCACCGGTCGGCGCAGCGGACTGGCACCAAAGCAGCGCCATGACCGGCACCAGCAGGCAGACAATCAGATCATGCCGGCGGCGGGCCTTTTGCAGCTCGGCGCGGATGCTTGTGTACATGTCAGCCCACCTCCTTGCCGGTTTGCGTGTTGGTCAGGCTCAGGAAAATTTCTTCCAGATTCTTGGTCTGCCGCTCCACGCCAACCACCCCGGCCCCCTCGGCGGCAAGATCCTGCACCAGCGCGGCCAGGCGGGCATCCTCCATGGTGGGCAGCAGGCAGCCGTTGTCCGCAGGCTGCGGGGTCAGGCCGTAGCGGCGCAGCACGGCGGCCCCGCGCTCCGGAGCCAGCAGGCGCAGAACAACATTGCCGCGGCTGTGGCGCTGCAATTCCGCCAGCGGGCCTTCAAACAGCAGCTGGCCGTGGTTGATGATGCCCACCTGGCTCACAATCTGCTCCATCTCGCCCAGCAAATGGCTGGAAATCAGCACCGTGGCACCGCAGGCATCTGGCATATCGTGGATCAATGCACGCATTTCCTGGATGCCAGCCGGGTCAAGACCGTTGGTGGGTTCATCCAGGATCAGCAGCCTGGGGCTGCCCAGCAGAGCCATGGCAATGCCCAGGCGCTGTTTCATGCCAAGGGAATACTGCCCCACCTTGCGCTTTCGGTCTGCCTGCAGGTGTACAATTTCCAGCACGCGGTCAATGTCTTTGTAGGGCACGCCTTTCAGGTCGGCTACAATTTCAAGGTTTTCCTGCGCAGTAAGGTGCAGGTAGCCGGATGGCGACTCAATCAAACTGCCGGTCTGGCGCAGCAGCTCCAGCCGGGTACGCTCCGTCAATGTGCGGCCCAGCAGAGCCACGCTGCCCGCCGTGGGGTGAACCAGCCCCAGCAGCATTTTCATGCTGGTAGATTTACCCGCGCCATTTGGCCCAATAAAACCATACACACACCCCTGCGGAACATGCAGGTCCAGATTGTGAACCACGGTGCGGCCACCATAGGTTTTGCACAGCCGTTTTGTTTCAATTACATATTGCATGGCTAACACTCCTTTGTTCATCTTTTGGGAACAAAGGCATGGTAACACGCCGACCTTAACCTGCCACAAAGCCCAGCTTAAGTTTAGCTTAATTCTGCCCGGCGGCTCTATCGGCAGCCCGGTGCTCGTATTATAATAAAAGCACAAAGGGGGGCGCACCCATGCAAACCATTTATGATGCTAAAATTTTGATTGTGGATGACAACCAGGATCTGCTGAACCTTGTTACCACGGCGCTGCGCAGCACCGGCTACAAACAGCTGACCGCCTGCACTGGCTGCGCAGCGGCCCAGGCGGCATTTGCCGCCAACCGCCCGGACCTGATGATTATGGCGGATATCCCGGCGCTTTTTCTTTCTGCCCGCGATGCTGACGCCGACCGGCTGTTTGGTCTGGGCCTGGGCGCGGACGACTACCTGACCAAGCCGTTTTTAACGTCAGGAGCTTTTGCTGCGCATCCAGCGTCATTTTGCAGCGCTGCTATCGGGGCGAACTGTGGCGGACTAGCCCGCAAAAACGCTCCAGCTGGGCCAGCGCACGGTGTATCTGGCCGATGCTTTGGTCCGCCTGCCGGATGGCACCGCCCAGCCCCTGACGGCCACCGAGCGCGCTCTGCTGCAAAAGCTGGCCGAAAACCGCGGCCATATCGTTACTTATGACGCGGTGTGCGAAGCCGTGTGGGGGGCAGACTATTACGGGTACGAGAACAGCCTGAATGTTCACATCCGCCACCTGCGGGAAAAGCTGGAACCCAACCCCAGCAAGCCGCAGTACCTTTTAACGGTGCGGGGCATCGGCTATAAATTGGCAGAGGAGAGCGCACAATGAAAACTTTTGCAGCCCTGATTCGCCGCTATGTGCTGGCCACAGCCGCTATTGTGCTGCTGGTGGGCGGTTTGCTGGTGGGGCAGATTTTTTATGTGGGGTTCAAGTCCAACGCGGTGGATGCAACAGGCTACCGGGTCGGCGCCTTGGCTGATGCCCTAAAACAAACCGAAACCGGCCTGCAATGGGGTCGGGAACATACCCCAGCGGAATGGATGCAGGGCTATGCCTGGGCCATGGTGCTGGACGATAATGGCAATGTCATCTGGCAGCAAGACCTGCCGCAAAAGCTGAATCACCGGTACACGGCATCGGAAGTTGCCGTGTTCTCCCACTGGTACCTGGCCGATTACCCCGTGCAGTGCTGGGCGGCGGATTACGGGCTGTTTGTTGTGGCGGAACCGGTTGGAACCTGCTGGAAGTATAACATCGACATGAAGCAAAAAATAGATAATAATGCTGGCCAAAAAGCATTCAGCTCACCATGGTGGGGCTCCTGCTGGTGGTGCTGGGGTGCTGTCTGTTCTTCAGCTGGCGCGGGAGCAAAAGCCTGCAAACCGTAACAGCCGGGCTGGATACCTTGGCGCAGGGCGGTACGGTCAGCCTGCCTGCCGCCGGCTTTGCGGGGGAGCTTGCCCAAAAGCTGAACGAAACCAGCGAGCAGCTGCGCCGCCGCAATGAGATCATTGCCCGGCGGGATACCGCCCGAACCGAGTGGATCGCCGGGGTCAGCCATGATATCCGCACTCCGCTGGCACTGATCCTGGGCTGGGCGGAACAGCTGCAGCGGGATGCCACCCTGCCCGCAGCAGCCAGACAGAAAGCGGGCGGCATCTGCACCCAGTGCGAAAAAATCCGCAGCCTGATTGAGGACCTGAACCTGACCAGCAAGCTGCAATACGGCGCCCAGCCCCTGCGCCGCCGGTCCACCCAGGCGGGGCCGTTTTTGCGCCGGGTGGTGGCGGCTTTTTGTGAGAACCCCCTGGCCGCCCGCTGCACACTGGATTGCAGCATTACCCCGGCAGTAGAAACCGCCATCCTGCACGCTGATGCCGCTCTGCTGACCCGTGCGCTGGAAAATGTGCTGCAAAACGCCGTGCGCCATAATGCGGGGCCGATCACGCTGGCTTTCCACGCGGGTGCCGACGAAACAACGCTGCACCTGACCATACAGGATGACGGCACCGGCTACCCGCAAAGCGTGCTGGCCGTGCTGAACGGTGAACCGGAAGGGGAGAACGCCCCGCATATTCTGGGCCTGCATGTGGTGGAGCAAATCATAAACGCCCACGGCGGCAGCGTGCAGTTTGTCAACCGGGACCCCCACGGTGCAAAAGTGATGATGCAGCTGCCACTGGCCAAAGACGAAAACGAAAAATAATACCCAAAAAACAAATCCCCGCCGGGCAAAGCACTTTGCAGCACCGCCCGGCGGGGGATTGTTATGCTATGTTAAGGCAGCACCGCACAATTCCCGCCTTGCGGCTTAAGCACCGCTCCGGCGGCTGCGGCACGGCATCTGCGTTGCCAAAATGCTCGATAAGACATCTAGTATTATCTGCGCTTTTGGCTTAGCATCTGCCGCACCTCGCTCGCCGTATCGGCACTTAGAATTATGCGGTATTGCCTTAAATTGTCTGGCGTAAAGCCTGGCTGCCATTACTTCATCAGGTCGCAGACCAGCTGTGCGTAGGCAACGGGGTCTTCCAGCGGCAGGCCCTCAATCAGCAGGGCCTGGTCGTACAGCAGCTCGGCGTACTTATTGATCTTGTCGGTGTCACCGGCCTCATGAGCGGCTTTCAGCGCACCGAACACGGCGTGGTTGGGGTTCAGCTCCAGCACCTTGGTGCTCTCCATGCCCTCGCCGCCGGCAGGCATCTTGCGCAGGATCTTTTCCATCTCCATGGAAATACCGCCCTCGCTGGAAAGCGATACCGGGTGATCCTGCAAAGTCGGGTTGACCTTCACATCTTTGATCTTGCCGTTCAGGGCCTTCTTGATCTCCTCAAACAGGTCCTTGTTTTCGGTTGCGGTCTCCTCGGCAGCCTTCTTTTCATCCTCGGTTTCCAGGCCCAGACCGCCGGAGTTGATGTTTTTGAATTCCTTTTCCTTGTAGTCGTGCATGATCTGCAGGCAGAATTCATCCACATCCTCGCTGCACAGCAGCAGGTCATAGCCCTTGCTCAGCACCAGCTGTGCGTTGGGCAGTTTGCCCAGGCGGGCCGCCTCGTCACCAGCGGCAAAGTAAATGGCCTTCTGGCCTTCCGGCATCTTCTCAATGTATTCATCCAGCGTGATGAGCTTCTGCTCCTTGGCAGAGTAGAACATCAGCAGGTCGGAAAGCAGGTCTTTGTGCATGCCGTAATCGCCGTAAATACCAAACTTGATCTGGCGGCCAAATGCTTTCCAGAAGGTTTCGTACTTCTCGCGGTCGTTCACCAGCATGGCGTGCAGTTCGTTCTTGATCTTCTTTTCCAGGCTGTTGCGGATCAGCTTTACCTGGCCGTCCTTCTGCAGCGTTTCACGGCTGATGTTCAGGCTCAGGTCCTCGCTGTCCACAACGCCCTTGATAAAGCTGAAGTAATCCGGCAGCAGGTCAGCGCATTTTTCCATGATCATAACGCCGGAAGCATACAGGGCCAGACCCTTTTCGTACTCCTTGGTGTAGTAATCATACGGCGTCTGGCCGGGCACAAACAGCAGGGCGGTGTAGGTTGCGGTGCCCTCGGTGCGGCTGGTAATCACGCGCAGCGGGTCGGAATAATCCATGAACTTGCTCTTGTAGAACTCGTTGTATTCTTCCGGCTTTACATCTTTCTTGTCGCGCTTCCAGATGGGCACCATGCTGTTCAGGGTTTCCAGCTCGGTGTAGGTTTCGTACTCCGGCTTATAGTCGTCACCGGCGTCCTCCGGCTTCGGCTTCTGGCGGCTCTTCTCGCGGTACATGGTAATGGGGTAGCGGATGTAATCGCTGTACTTCTTGACCAGGCCGGAGATGGTGTACTCGTCCAGATATTCGCTGTATTTGTCGGTTTCGGTGTCCTCTTTCAGCACCAGGGTGATCTCGGTGCCAACTTCCGGCTTTTCGGCTTCGGTCAGGGTGTAGCCCTCCACGCCGGAGGACGACCACTGCCAGGCTTCCTCGCTGCCCTCCGCGCGGGAAACAACGGTCACCTTGCTGGCAACCATGAAAGCGGAGTAGAAGCCAACGCCGAACTGACCGATGATATCAATATTCTCGTTCTGGTTGCTTGCCTTAAAGTCCTGGCTGCCGGAGCGGGCAATGGTGCCAAGGTTCTTTTCCAGCTCATCCTTAGTCATGCCAATGCCGTTATCGCTGATGGTCAGGGTGCGGTTCTCTTTATCGGCTGCAATATGAATGTGCAGGTCTTCTTTTTTTACGTTGATGGAGGTGTCCGTCAGGCTCTTGAAATACAGCTTGTCGCAGGCATCCGATGCGTTGGAGATCAGCTCGCGCAGGAAGATCTCGCGGTTGGTATAAATAGAATTGATCATCAGGTCAAGCAGCTTTTTGCTCTCGGCCTTAAACTGACGCATTGCCATAGTTACAATGACCTCACTTTTATATATTTTATGGTTTAGCACTCGCGTGCTTTAAGTGCTAAGCATATATTAGCACTCTTACCCACAAAGTGCAAGTCCTGATTGCCCTTTTTACAAAAAGTTAAAAACCTGTATGTAAAATACAGAAAAAGGCTTTTCAAAGCACATTTTTTGCGCTATCCTAATAACTGTATCTTCATATTTATCATTAGGAGCCTGATGTTATGAAATTTGTAGAACATAAACTTGCCACCGGTGCCATGCTGACCGGCTACCTGCGTGACGAAACCACCGAAATGCCCAGCTACAACACCCGCCCGGCAGTGCTGATCCTGCCCGGCGGCGGCTACCGCTACTGCTCCCCGCGCGAAGCGGACCCTG
>ENA-OQNM01000266-OQNM01000266.1-human-gut-metagenome-genome-assembly--contig:-NODE-266-length-19523-cov-3.551093_pt1 | contig 19523 bp, 21 predicted proteins | sample MGYA00242632_ERZ504886 | MGnify/ENA primary metagenome ERZ504886 (study PRJEB26092, sample SAMD00036424) | human gut metagenome | host: Homo sapiens | study: EMG produced TPA metagenomics assembly of... | reverse complement strand
CTTACTTTTTCTGTTTCTTGTGTCATCATAGAACAATACCGCCTTTTTTGATACCTTTATTATACCAAAAAGAGACTGAAAAGTCTTGAAAATACTGACTTTTAGCCTCTTTAATACAGAAAAATCCTCGGCAAAAAGCCGAGGACTTTGTCTACAGTCTGAGAGCTGGCCTCTCTGGTCAGCTCCTTTTCTTTTTCCTTTTATTTTTTGCGTTCTGCCGCATGCCGGTACACGGTTTCCATGGATTGAAGAAGTTCATCAAAATTTTTCTTCTGACTCTCCATTTCTTCTGTAAAATCCTCCATCTGCATCCGGTTGCGTTCCTCGGATTTGGCAATTTCCTCATCTGCATTGCGAAGCACAACAATCTGGTTTTCCATCTCTTTGAAATTTGGACATGGTTTTAAACGATTCCATTCCTGTGCCTGACGCGAAGCTTCCTGACAGGATTTCATCAGTTTGGTCATTGCCACATTGTTTTCTTTCAGCAATGTAACCATCCGGTGTACCTGCTCTTCCAACTCTGCAATTCTCTCATCCGAATCTGCCAGCCTCTTATGTGCCTGATCAATCAACTCATCATACGTTCCCGCAGATACACGGATCGTTTCTGCAGCCGTAACAAACTGTTTTCCTCCCTCTCCCATACGCCCGGCTTCAATCGCCGCATTGAGGGCAAGCACTCCCATCTGCTTTCCGCAATCCTGCATCTTTTCCAGTTCCTCTCGGGTCTTTTCATTTTCCGCCTTGAGTGCAACCGGAAATTCGTTCAGGAATTTGGATGGCGTGGTGAAATGTTTGTTTTCCTCCACCAACTGTGCCATCTCCTGTTCGATCTGTGCAAAATTCTGCAGCATCTGCTCTCTTTTTTCCGATGACTGTACTTCCTGCTCCTGATATGACGCCAGCTGTCCGGTCAGCTCCTGCTCCTTTTCTCCGTTGTCTGCTGCCATTTGTGATGCTTCTTTTATATTTTCCTGTATCTGGGTGATTCCGGCTCCCAGCTGCTGATATGTTTCTCTGATTTCCCTTGCGGTTGCATCAAACATATCTTTTCCGTCCTTCATATGGGCAAAAAAGCCTTCATCCAGCTGTGCCAGGTTTCTCATCCGTACCAGTGTTTCCTGTTTTTGTTTCTTTTTTCCGAACATTACTTGCCCTCCATTGCATTTATTTTACAATTTCTTTCCCGTTTTTTCAATGGAATCAGCGATAATATTTCATCTCCAGCTGCAGATTTTCATTTCCCTGATAAAAATCAATCTTTGCTGTATACACCATAGAAAATAAAATCCGGTTTTTTCTTCCATGCAGCGCATTCTCCACCTCTTCCTGACCAAACTTTTCGGTAAAATATGCAAACAACGTCTCCACATCCCCAAAGAAAATAACCGAAACCGGCTGTCCGTATTCCGAAAGAACACTCATCCGAAGAACATTCCGGTTCTTTCCTATCAACCACATGCGGCTGATGGACAGATTCCGGTCTGCAAACAGTGGAGATGGATTGTCTTTTCCAAACGGCTCCAAAAGTGCAAACTGATGGACCAGTTCCGTACTCGCATATCCCACCGGCATGGCCATGTCAATGTGAATATCCGGGCAGACTTCCTCCACCGTAAGCGGACAGTTTTCATTAATTTTTCTGCGGAATTTTTCCACATTTTCTTCTGGAAGGGATAACCCTGCCGCCATCGGATGTCCGCCAAATTTTGTAAACAGTTCCGCACATCCACACATATTTTCATACATGGAATAATTTTCAGTCGATCTTCCGCTGCCTTTGACTCCCTCTTCTCCCCGCGTCAGCACAAATACCGGCCGGTTATACATTTCCCGGATTCTTCCGGCAATCAGTCCTGCAATGCTTTCGTGGACATCCGGCAGAAACAGAACAAGTACCGGATCATTCTCATATCCACCTTCCTCACAGAGTTTCTTTGCCATTTCCACGCCCTGCAGTGTCAACTCCTTGCGTTCCTGATTCAGATCAACCAGATCCCGGGCAATCTCTTCTGCCTCCGTTTCCTGCCCGGTCTCAAACAGCCGAAGGGCATGCCTTGCCGTGTCAAGTCTGCCGGTTGCATTGACACATGGTCCTAAGACATAACCAAAATGGTATGCACTGATATTCTCCGGCTGTACATTGCATGCCTGCATAAGTGCCTGCAATCCGATGTTTTTCGTATGACGGATTCTCTTTAATCCCTCTTTTACCAGAATACGGTTTTCCCCGGTGAGCGACATGACATCACAGACAGTTGCCATAGCAACAAAATCCAGCAGATCTTCCGCTTCTCTTTTGTCCATATCATAATTTTCATACAATACACGGATGACATTCCATGCCACACCGGCGCCGCACAGCTCTTTATACGGATACCCGCAGTCCTGCTGATGCGGATTTACCACGGCATCTGCCAGACTCTTTTTCTCTGTTCTTCTTCCCTCATGTTCTTCAAACGGGACTGCATGGTGGTCGGTCACAAGTACTGTCATTTTCTGTGCTTTTGCCCACGCAATCTCATCGATAGCGGCAATACCGTTATCACAGGTCAGAATTGTATCCACACCATCTTCTTTCGCCTGTTGTAATAAATGCAGGCTTAGCCCATATCCGTCCTGTATCCGGTGTGGAATAACCACGTCCACTTTTGCTCCCACACGCCGCAAAGCCGTCAGAAACAGATGGGAGGAAGTCACACCATCCACATCATAATCGCCGATAATCCGGATATGCACCTGTTTCCGGATCTTTTGTGCAAGAATCTCCACCAGCCGGTCCATATCTTTCATCTGATGAGGATCTGACAGGTCCGAAAGGTTCCCACCCAGATAAATCCGGATATTTTTTTCTCCGATTACCTCGCGGTTTCTGATAATCCTTGCCACAACCGGATCCACATGAAATTTCTCTGCAATCACATAAAAATCCGCTTTTTTAGCAGCGACCATCCATTGTCTCATATGTCACTTTCTCCAATCGTAATCCCTGCGGCGGTGCCGTATAGCCCGCCTGCTTCCGTTCCTTTGCCTTAAGAAGTGCCGGCATACTTTCCGGAGCCCGTTCGCCTCTTCCCACTTCAATCAATGTTCCCGTGAGAATCCTTACCATGTTCTGTAAAAATCCATTGCCACAATACAGGATCTCAATCTCACCGTCTCTTTCCACCAAATCAATGGAAAAAATGGTACGGACCGTTGATTTTTTCATATGACGGTTTCCGCAAAAAGAAGCAAAATCATGCGTTCCCACAAGTGCCTGTGCCGCTTTTTTCATTTTATCCACATCAAGCGTTTGTCCATACTGATACAAAAATTTTCGTTCAAATACATTCGGCACCGGACTTGTCCGTATCCGGTAACGGTAGGTCTTTTCCACAGCCTGATATCTGCTGTGAAACCGGTCATCGACCTCCTTTATTTTTGTCACTGCGATATCTTCCGGAAGGTGCCGGTTCAGATCTTCAAAAATTTCCTCTGCCGAAAAATGTTCGTCCAGATGGAAATTAGCCACCTGCCCGATTGCATGAACTCCGGCATCGGTTCTTCCGGAACCGATCACTTCCACCGGATGCCCGGCAAGCGCCGAAAGCACCATCTGCAGCTTTCCCTGTATGGTTGCATCGGTGCTTTTTAATACCTGCCATCCTTTATATCTGGTGCCATCATATGACACGGTAATTTTATAATTTTTCATCCGTATTTTTCCTCTCTTTTATACAAGTTCTGCGATACGGGAAACCGCAACATAAATATCTGAAATTTTATACCAGGTCGGATAGTCCACAATACCGGTTACCGGAAGTCCGAAAACCGACTGAAACTTTTCCACCGCTTCCCTCGTCCTTGATCCGTAAACTCCGTCCGCCGTAATCGTCGGTATCGCCGGATAAGCACGCGAAATTCTTGCCAGCTGTTCCTGCAGCTGACGTACCTTTGGTCCGCTTGCTCCCACGCCCAGATCATATCCCGGCCAGGATGCCGGAATTCCGGAAATTCCGTCCGCGGAATTAATATACATATCATTTCCGTAATAACTGCGCAGAATATCAATGGCAGAATATCCCTGATCACCCAGATATTTGCTTCCCCACTGCGACATCCAATCCGGACAGGTCACTCTCTGTCCGTCACAGTACTGTGTCAGAATTGGCTGACGGACATTTGGACGGGACAGATAATTTTCAAACATTTCATCCACCACCCGTGAAATACTCTGGAAGAAATTCCTTCCATAAATAAATTTGTGATCGTATGCCGTGGAAGATGTGATGGTAAACACATACCCTTTGCCCCGGTACCATTCCGTATAAACCCGGTTTAAAGTAAATGACATAATAGCCAGCACATTGGCGCGGATCGCAGCATCCGGCCAGGTCGCATAGATTTCACTGGAAGCTACATTTTTAATATAATCCCGATAGCGCACATAATAATTCGCAGCTGTGGAATCTCCCGGTGCTCCGTCATGTACCACAACATATTCCGGAATTACTACACGGCTTAAGACAATTTCTCCGGTTTCTTCCACCGTCTTAATCTCACTCTCCGGAATTTTCGGTGGATATTCTCCATACAGGGTATGTGCATCAATCACGATCGTATCAATCGGATTGCCCGGTGCATCCTGCGCCTCCATCACCACTTCCTGCGTTGCATCTTCCCCGGACAGGATATTGATCGCCGAAACCGTAATGTCCCGATAGCCTGTGGCATGCACCTTAATCGTATATTCCGCATACGGCTGGTTTTCCCCCGGCTCCATGGAGTACTCCAGTGGAGGAGCATCAAGCGTAATCTTCTCAGTGTTTCCAGAATCGTCGGTATCCACCTCCTCTAGCACCTGCTGCGGACCTCCCGTATAAGATATACTGATCTTTGCCCCTTTCACCGGAATTCCTGTCGAAGCATTTGTCAGGTGAATCTGAAGCGTTCCCTCATCCACCTGATTTTCCACTCTATTCTGATCCATACATGATCTCCCTCTCTTCCTGCCAGAAAACCTGCCACGTTTCTTTGCAGTGGCATCAAACAGTTCCAGACAGCTGCATTTGATTCATAGTATGCATCTTGTAAAAAAAAGGTTACACTGTTATACTGTTGATACATAAAATAAATCAGGAGGCTTGTTATGCACACATTTCAACCATATCCAATCGATAAGATGGAATTCAATCCATTTACCAAAATAGGAAAAGAATGGGCTTTAGTTTCCGCCGGAGACAAAACCAGATGCAACACTATGACCGTCAGCTGGGGAGGCGTGGGCGTCCTCTGGGGAAAAAACGTTGTATTTATTTTTATCCGTGATTCCCGCTATACCAAAGAATTTTTAGACAACGGAGATCTGTTCTCTTTGTCTTTCCTGAATGAAGACTACCGCGATGCGTTAAATTACTGCGGCAGTCACAGTGGCCGCGGAGAAGAAGACAAATTCGCCGCTGCCGGACTGACAAAGGCATTCCGGCATGACATTCCTTATCCGGATGAAGCCAATCTAGATTTTTTATGCAAAAAGATGGCTGCCGTACCGGTCAGCGAAGACAGTTTTACCGATTCCACACTGATGGATAAATGGTACAGCGATCACGATATGCATATGATGTATGTCGGAGAGATTGTCGAAGTAACTGCCCGTTAATCTTATCGGTCCTATCATTTAAAAACGCTGTCCGCAGTGGCCAAAGACCACCACGGGCAGCATTTTTATCTGCACTCTGTGCTGATTGATTCGATAGCAACCGAACCTCCGCGCACAACGGAAATATGCTTAAACTTTTTCTTTAAGATGGCAATCAGATCGTCATGTTTCTGCTCTGTTCTTCTGCACTCAAGCATAACACTGCCAATTCCGATATCCACCACATCCACACGCATGGCCTGTGCAATCTGAAACACTTCCGTCATCTGTGTCTCATTCAGTTCCATAATCTTGACAAACATCAGCTCTTTTAACCGAAGCGGAACATTTGTCAGGTCGATCACCTTGATTACCTCAACCATACGATTTAACTGCTTTTTGATCTGCTCAAACGTGATATCATCACTCTCCACACTGATCGTCATACGGGAAACCGTCTCATCTTCCGTCGTACCAACCGTCAGTGACTGTAAATTGTAGGATTTTCCGGAAAACAGTCCGGAAACCTTCGCAAGTACACCTACATCATTTTCTACATACAATGCAATCCAGCGCTTTTTCATTTCAGACATTGCTTTCCTCCTATTTTAAAATCATTTCACTCATCGGATTTCCGCTCTTTACCATCGGAAGTACCAGTTCATCGGTGGCAATCATAAATTCAATGATCGTCGGTGCATCCGTATGCTTCTTTGCCTCCGCAAACGCTGCATCAATGTCTTCTTCCTTCTCTACACGGATTCCGTATGCTCCATAGCTTTCTGCCAGTTTCACGAAATCCGGAACATATTCCGGACACTGGTCATTTGGTCCCTTGCATCCACCCGGACAGGATGGGCGCCGGCGCAGACAGGTCGCACTGTAACGCTTTCCATAAAACAGTTCCTGCATCTGGCGGACCATACCAAGATAATTATTGTTCAGCAGACAGATCGTAATTCCGGTACCCTGTGTTACCGCCGTTGCCATCTCCTGAATATTCATCTGAAATCCGCCATCTCCCGTGATACACACGACCGGTTTCTTTGGATTTGCAATTTTTGCTCCGATTGCTGCCGGAAATCCGAATCCCATCGTTCCCAGACCGCCGGATGTGATGAGCTGACTCTGTTCATCCAGTTCCAGATACTGGGTTGCCCACATCTGATGCTGCCCGACATCCGTCACATAAATACTGTGTGGAAACTGTGCATTGATGTGCTCCATGATCATCTGTGGACTGATCCCACGGTCCCTGCGCATGGCAAGCGGATTCTCTTTCTCCCACCTGTGAATCTGTTCCTGCCACTTTGCCGTATCCTTTTTCTCTGCCCACTCTAACAGCTTTTCAAGCGCCACACCTGCATCTGCAACCACCGGCACATCCACAACCACATTACGCGAGATGGAAGCAGTATCCACATCAATATGTACAATCTGTGCATGCGGTGCAAATTCATTTAAATCTCCGGTAATCCGGTCATTGAAACGGGTACCGATGGAAAAGAGCAGATCACATTCCATAACTGCCATATTGGCTGCGTACTTTCCATGCATTCCGCAATTGCCGATATACAGCGGATGGGTGGTCGGCACTGCGCCTTTGCCCATGATTGTTGTGACAACCGGAACATTTTCTTTTTCCATAAATTTCTTCAGCTTCTCTCCCGCATGGCTGATATTGACACCTCCGCCGGCAAGAATCAGAGGCTTTTTTGCAGACTTAAGCATTTTATAAGCTTTCTTCAGCTGTCCGATATGTACCCCGTGAATCGGCTTATATCCACGGATATCCACATGGGAAGGATACTCGGCCGGTCCGGATGCCGTCTGGATATCCTTTGGAATATCAATCAGTACCGGTCCCGGTTTCCCGGTCTGGGCGATATAAAATGCCATCTTAATAAGCTTTCCAAGGTCTTCCCGTCTTCGCACCGTCACACCATACTTGGTAATGCTTCTCGTCATACCAACAATGTCCACTTCCTGAAATGCATCGTTTCCGATCAGTCCAAGTGGCACCTGTCCGGTAAAACAAACCAGCGGAATGCTGTCATAATGGGCATCTGCCAGTCCGGTAATGATATTGGTTGCTCCCGGTCCGCTCGTTACCAGACATACGCCCACCCGTCCGGTAGACTTGGCATATCCTTCTGCCTCATGAATCAGTCCCTGCTCATGCCGCGGCAGGATCAGGTTGATACTGTCAGTCTTATATAATTCATCAAATAAATCCGTAACGGTTCCGCCCGGGTACCCAAAGATGGTGTCTACCCCTTCTTCCTCCAGAGCCTTTACGAATAATTTTCTTCCTGTAATATCCATAAAAATGATATCCTCCTATATCAGTCCAAATGTGCGAAGTAAAAAGATCCAGAACGTCAGCGTAAATGCCGCAAACAACGTCGTTGCAACAATAACACTCGCCGTCAGAACCCCATCATTTTTCATACTCTTTGCCATGATGTAACAGCTTGGCGTTGTCGGGGATGCCAGCATAATTAAAATTGCAATAATCTTTTCCCCGGCAAATCCCATATAAGCTGCTACCGGTAAAAAGATCAGTGGCTGGATTACCAGTTTGATGGCAGCTGCCCAGCACGTCGGTTTGATCTTTGCGATAGCTTTGCGCCCCTCAAATCCCGCACCGATCACAATCAGTGCCAGCGGTGTTGCAAGCTGTGCGACAGAGTTAATCGTCTTATTGACAATGGTCGGAAAATGAATCCCCAGAAGGGAAACGATAAGTCCCAGAAAAATCGAATCAATAATCGGATTTTTCACGATATTGACCAATGCCTGCTTAATTTTTCCCTTATCCCGTTTTCCTTGCTCGTCCTGCGCCTCAAATGTCAGTACAATAACGGAATACACATTGTACAGCGGAACCGCTCCCACGATCATCAGCGGACCCATGGCAGAAGATCCGTAAATATTGTTGATAAATGCCATTCCCATGACGGCTGCACTGCTTCGGAACGAAGACTGTACAAACGCACCACGGATACTGTCATCTTTGACCGCAAATTTACTGATCCCCCAGATGCCCCAGAAACAGATACTGCTGACAATTGCACAGTACAATACAAATTTCAGATCAAATACTTTTGATATTTCTACGGAAGCAATATCCCGAAACAGCATAAACGGCAGTGTCACCTTAAAATTGAAACGGTTTGCCACGGTGACAAAATGCTCATCGAGCATACCGATCTGATGCAGTACCCAGCCTATAACCATCACCAGAAAAATAGGAAATGTGACATTGACGCTAAAGATAAAATCACGCATTACTTCTGCACTCTTTCATATTTATAGAAATAAAATTCCAGATCAAAATATGTCTGTTCTTCACTGTCTGCTGTAATTTTCCACTCCGGTTTTTCATCCAGATTCGGGAAATACGCATCCGCGTCATATGCATAGTCGATTTTTGTAATATGTGCAACATCACACTCATCCAAAAGCTGCTCATATATTTTCTGTCCGCCAATCACATAGACGTCATTGGTATCATACTTTTCCAGTTCCCTGTGCAGCTCTTCCATGGAATGCACGACAATCGCATCTTTAACCTGATACGCCGGATTATGTGTCAACACAATATTGGTGCGGTTTTTCAGCGGAAGACCATTTGGAAAACTCTCCAGCGTCTTTCGTCCCATCACGACAACTTTCCCGGTTGTTGTCTCCCGGAAAAATTTCTGATCCATCGGAATCCGTACCAGAAGCTCATTATTTTTCCCAATTGCCCAATTTTTATCTACTGCTGCAATGATATTCATGATTTTCTCCCTCCTGACTGCTATATTGCCACCGGAATGTTTTTGATCTGCGGACCGGTCACATAATCGGTCACTTTGATATCATCCGGTGTAAACTGATAAAAATCTTTAATCTCCGGATTCAGCCAGAATTTTGGTGCCGGATGCTGCTTACGCGTAATCAGCTCTTTTACCAGTTCCACATGCCGGTCATAAATATGTGCGTCCGCAATGACATGTACCAGTTCTCCCACTTTCATGTCACACACCTGTGCCAGCATATGCATCAGCACCGCATACTGGCATACATTCCAGTTATTTGCAGTAAGCACATCCTGCGAACGCTGATTCAAAATTGCATTTAAAGTCAGTTTGTCATCTCCCTGTTTCTGTGTCACATTAAAGGTCATACTGTATGCACACGGATACAGATTCATCTCATGCAGATCCTGATGCACATAAATATTGGTCAGAATCCGGCGGCTGAACGGATTATTTTTCAGATCATAAATCACCCGGTCCACCTGATCCATCATTCCCTCACGATACTGATGTTTCTGTGCCAGCTGATAGCCATACGCTTTTCCGATGGAACCGTTTTCATCTGCCCATTCATCCCAGACGGTACTGTTTAAATCATGGATATTGTTGGATTTCCGCTGCCAGATCCACAGCATTTCCTCCGTACAGGTCTTGATTGCTGTCTTGCGCAGTGTGATTGCCGGAAACTCTTTCGACAGATCATAACGGTTCACCACACCGAATTTTTTGATCGTATAGGCACTTGTACCATCCTCCCAGTGCGGCCGTACCTTTTCGCCCTCGGTACTTGTCCCGTTCTCCAGAATATCCTGACACATAGTTACAAATATTTTATCTGCTAAACTCATTGTTAATCCCCTATCTCTTGTCCTGGACTTTTACTTTTCATTATACCTTATTCTATCAAAATGTCTATGAGAAAATCTGCTGTACTATCAGTTTATACTCCGGCAGAGACTGGCATTTCCGGATCCGCTTTAAATATTTCTCTCTGTCCGGAAATGCCTTTGTCAGATAAAACCAGATTTCTTTCAAATGAAAAACGACATCTTTTTCCGCACGGAAAGTATCCAGACATCCCTCTAAAATTTCATCATGGAACGCCCGCAGCCTGGCTTTATCTGCCGGTGGATTTCCTTTGATTTCTCCAACCAGTCCGGGATTTTCCAGTAATCCCCTGCCGATCATGATGCGATCAATAGCTGGGAAAGCAGCTGTCACTTTCTTATAATCTTCCACACTGCATATATCTCCATTGTAACAGAGCGGCACATGGATCTGCTCCAGAGCACGGGCAAATGTTTCCATCCGCGGTGTTCCGCTGTAATAATCTTTCTGCAGGCGCGGATGAATAATCAGTTCTTCCAGCGGAAACTTTGCATAGGCAGTGCAGAGAGCTTCCCACTCATCCGGGTCTTTGATTCCGACTCTGGTCTTTACCGATACCGCAAGCGGACTGTTCTCCAGCACTTCTTCCAGCAACCATTTCCAGTTCTTCCGGCTCTTCCAGAAATCCGGCCCCTTTTCTTTTCGAGACAACGGTTCCGGACGGACAGCCAAAATTAAGATTGACACTGGTAAATCCCAGATCTTCCAGCTGCCGAATCATCATCAGAAATTCATCGGCACGGTTTCCGATCAGCTGTGGCACCAGCCGGATCTGCTCATTATTTTCCGCTGCCAGATCCCGCTTTATTTTTTTGCTCATTTTTTTTGCTGCCGGGATAAACGGTGTAAAATATTTATCTATATATGGAAAATAATGTGCATAAGCATTGCGCACAATATATCCCGTAATTCCCTCCATCGGAGCAAGATAAAACAACATAATTTTCCCTCCATTTTTCTATTATAAGAATTTTACCGGTAAAAGCAAATGATTTCCCGATAAGAATTGACAAGTTTTCACCAAAAGCCTATAGTTACGGTTAGAACGAACTTAAAATAGGAGGTGTTCGACTTGGATAATCACAACGAGAAAAAGACAAAACAAATCAAACGGATACTGGCTATCATTACCATTGTTTTTGTAATCCTGATCGGATATTTTATCGGGCGTCCCCTGGTTCATTTTGTATCGGATCCCAAACAATTCCGTGTCTGGGTCAATGACAAAGGAATATGGGGAGTCCTTGGTTTTATTGGAATGAACATCCTGCAGGTACTCCTTGCGGTAATTCCCGGTGGTCCTTTTGAAATTGGTGCCGGATACGCTTTCGGAGTAATCCGTGGTACACTGATCTGTGATTTTGCCATGACAACTGCAAGCGTCATCATCTTTCTGTTTGTGCGCCGTTTCGGCATGAAGTTTGTGGAATTGTTTGTAAGCCGTGAAAAAATAGAATCTGTAAAAATATTAAAAAGTTCCAGGCGTTCGGAGAGCATCATTTTTCTGCTCTTCCTCATACCCGGAACTCCCAAAGACCTGTTATCTTATCTCGTCGGACTGACCGATATAAAGCTCTCCCACTGGATCATTATCTGCGCAGTAGGCCGTATGCCGGCAATCTTTCTTTCCGTCTTAAGCGGCAACGCATTAAACAAAGCGGATTACACATTTGTCATTCTGATGTTTGCTGTCATGATTGCCCTGTCCATCTGCGGATTTTTCTTTTACCGTTCCCGCAACAAAACAGACAGCGGTTCCGAGAACGACAAGGAATAAATTCAGTACGGAGCACGGCAGACTCTCTGCTGTTCTCCACAACTGCTGCATTCGTCCAGAACTTTATTAATGCAGATGTGACACACATCTCCATCTTTGTCTTTCACACGGATCACATGTGTGGATACCCACTGATAGTGATCTCCCCGTCCCTTCTGATACAGCTTGACGCAGACTTCTTTCCGTCCCTGCCCCAGCATCTGTAACAGACGTTCCCTGGAGAAATTGTCCAGAAACGCACGCTGGTAATTCGGGTGTATGTTTTCCACCCCGACATCAATCAGATCATCGTATTTTCCACTGCTCGGCATGTCATTTGCCAGAAATCCGTCGTCCTTGATCATGGTATATGTATTTTTTGTAAGATTTGCTGCCACAATCATCGGAAATGCTTCTGACACTGCCTCAAACACTGTCAGTACCTCCTCCATGCTGATTCCATTCAGTGCTTCGAACTCTTTAAACGATCTTGCCCTCTTCATCTGATGCACCTCCCAAACTTCGTTTTCATTTGTTTTTGCCCCTCTTTTACCCCTGCCTTTATTATAAATAAAACGCGTCCTTTTTACAATAGACAAAACCTGCGGAATGATAAAAGAAAAACAGCCGAACCCATATCCTCTATGTTTCCAGCTGCTTTTTCAAGAGCGATAGACGGGGCTCGAACCCGCGGTCTCGACCTTGGCAAGGTCGCGCGTTACCAACTACGCCACTATCGCATATGCAAATATTTACTTTTGAGAGCGATAGACGGGGCTCGAACCCGCGGTCTCGACCTTGGCAAGGTCGCGCGTTACCAACTACGCCACTATCGCATATGTAAGCTCTCTCGTGAGCACAGATAAGATAATAACAGATACATGCTCTTCTGTCAACCACTTTTTGAATTTTTTATACATTTTGAAAAATTTATACCAATGGGAAGTTTAAAATTAAACGCATGAATGTGTATTCCCTGCATAGAATATACCAAAGCTGGAAATGGAGGTAACAAATGAGTGCAAAAACCAGAATTGTCGTTCTTCATATGAAAAAACTTGTGTTTGCAGGTGTCATCACAGGACTTGGTATCCTGCTTGTGATCTTCCTTGGAATCCTGCTTGGCAGTTCCCACAAACAGTCCGCAGACAATGAAGCGGTAGAAACCATGTACGTTCCGGGTGTCTATACCTCTTCTGTCATGATTGATGGAAATCCGTTCGATGTACAGGTATCTGTAGACGAAGACCATATCAACGAAATTACCATGGTTCATCTGGATGAAACTGTAGAAACCATGTACCCATTGGTCCGTCCTACGCTCGATGAACTGGCAAAACAGATTATTTCCAGCCAGTCCCTTACGGATCTTACATATTCCAAAAACAACCAGTATACCTGTCGTCTGCTCATCGGTGCAGTATCCGAGGCATTGGAAAAGGCATCACCCGATCGGTGATGCCCCACATGCAAATATCTGATAAGCAGATCTTATTGTGCCTCTGTGTTTAATCCACTCACGTAGCTGGACAATGCAGAAGTATCGGTATAATACGTCTGTGCCGGCTTATTATCCTCATAATAACTGTATCCGGTATAACCGGCCCATCCAACGATGGCAACTAAAATTGCACATCCACAGATGATACCAATGATTTTTTCCGTTTTCTGCTTTGCCATCTCTTTTTTACGATTGGCTTTTTCTTTCTTATATTTATCTACCTTTGCCTGACTCATATTTCCTTCTCTCCTAAATCTGTTGATGGTTCTATTCTACACATTTTCAACAGAAAAAGCAAGTAAACGGTTTTACATATTGCGGGAGATATCCAGGCACTTCATCATTGCCTCGATCACGCTGCTGCGCATGCCTTTTTCCTCCAGCACACGCACTGCCTGAATGGTGGTTCCTGCCGGAGAGCATACCATATCTTTGAGTTCTCCCGGATGTTTTCCCGTCTCAAGAACCATCTTTGCACTTCCAAGTACCGCCTGTGCTGCAAATTTGTACGCCTGCTGTCTCGGCATTCCACCAGCCACTGCTGCATCTGCCATGGCTTCAATAAACATAAATACATAGGCCGGAGAGCTTCCGCTGACGGCAGTAACCACATCCATCAGATGCTCCGGAATGACTTCCGTCTGTGAAAATCCACTGCAGAGATCCCGCACCAGAGCCATATCCGCATCCGTCACACGTGCTCCCGCACACATACCCATCATGCCTTCTTTGACCATAGATGGGGTATTCGGCATCGTACGAATCACTTTTAAATTTCGTCCGAGCACTTCATCAAACCATACCAGTGTCTTTCCCGGCGCGATGGATACCAGAATCTGCTCTTCTGTAAGAAGATCCTTGATTTCCTCTAACACTTCGGCATAAAACTGTGGCTTTACTGCCACAAACAAAATGTCTGCAAATGCTGCCACATCCCGGTTGTCCGTACTGATCTGCACTCCGAACTGTGCTTTCTTTTCTTCCAGTGTTTTCTTCGTACGACAGGAAATCATCATCTCCTGCGGAGGGCATTTTCCGGATTCCAAAATTCCCTGTATCATGGCTGTTCCCATATTTCCACAGCCGATAAAACCGATTTTCTTTTCCATGTTCTATCTAGCTCCTATAATCTCCATTAATTTTTACATAATCATACGTCAGATCACATCCCCAGGCTTTGGCAGATGCCTCTCCCTGATGCAGATCAATATTGATATAAATTTCATCTTCCTCTAAGATTTCTTTTGCTTTCTCCTCAGAGAAATCTACACCGGCAGCATTTCTGCATACGGCAATGGTTCCCTTGGACGATGCCAGATCCACATCCACTTTGTTGATATCAAACTCCGCATCCGCATAACCGATTGCACATAAAATACGTCCCCAGTTGGCATCTTCCCCAAACATTGCACACTTAAACAGTGGGGAACGGATCACACTCTTTGCAATAATGATTGCGGTATCCTGATCCGGCGCACCGCTACAGGTACACTCCAGCATCTTCGATGCTCCCTCACCGTCCTTGGCAAGCATCTTGGTCAGCGTCATGAGTACCTGATACAGCGCCTGACGGAACGTATCATAATCCTCTCCCTCTGCTGTGAACTGGCGTTATTTTCTGCCATGCCGTTTGCCAGAATACTGACCATATCATTGGTAGAAGTATCTCCATCAATGCTCAGACAATTGTACGTCACCTTTACAATCTCAGAAAGTGCTTTCTGGATCATTTCTGAGGAAATCGCAACATCGGTTGTAAACTAAAATTTAACGTGGTAGCCATATTCGGATGGATCATGCCACTTCCCTTTGCCATACCGCCAACCGTACAGGTCTTCCCGTCAAGACGTAAAAGAAAACCGCGGTCTCCTTGGCATAGGTATCGGTTGTCATGATGGCATTTGCTGCTTTTCCATGATTCTGTGGAGAAAGTCCGCCGTGCCAGCTCCTCGCACATGATCACGGATCGGTTCTATCGGAAGCTTCTGTCCAATGACACCGGTTCGATGCCACGATCACCTCGTCTGCCTTTATTCCCAGCTCTGCTGCAGCCAGATCACACATCATCTGTGCCTTTTCTTCTCCGTCTGCATTACAGGTATTGGCATTCTTACTGTTGACAATAACAGCCCTCGCCTTATTTCCGGTTGCTGCCAGATGTTTCTTTGTCACAAGGATTGGTGCACCCTTTACTTTATTCGTTGTATAGACAGCCGCTGCCGTACACTCTTTCTCTGACCAGATCAGTGCCAGATCATTTTTGTTCCGATCCGGATTTAACCCACAGTTTAATCCGTTTGCGGAAAATCCTGCAGCCGCACATACACCGCCCTCGACCTGTTTCATTGTTATATTCATAATTTTTATCTCCTTCTAAGTTATAGTAGTAAAAATCCTCAGCAGAATTTCTCCTGCTGAGGCACCTTTATCTCATTCCATCTGTTTACTTTATGTACTTATCCAGTTCATGAGATACCGCAAGCACATTGTCAAGTTTCTGTTTTGCCTGCTCGGCATTGTTTAAATTCTCAACTGACAGATCCGCTACCTGTACGGAAGAGGCCGTCACTTCTTCCGTTGTTGCAGAAAGATTACTGATATTGTCTACAATCTGATTGTTTGCATCCGACAGACGGTTTAACATGCCGTCAATGCCTTCGATCTCCTGAACCAGTGTATTGACATTCTCATTCATTCCCGAAAAACTCTCAGATGCTTTCGCAATCATGGAATCCTGCGCATTGGTAGCCTCAATCGAACGGCTCACCGCCGTTGCTGCATCCTCTGCATTTTTAAACAATTCATCCAGAATCTGTGCGATGCTTTCTGTCTCACTTCTGGTTTTCTCTGCCAGCTGACGGATTTCATCAGCCACTACAGCAAACCCTTTTCCGGCTTCCCCTGCACGGGCACTCTCAATAGAAGCATTGAGCGCCAGCAGATTAGTCTGACTGGAAATGGAAAAGATGGTATCTGCAATACTCTTTACTGCCTCGGTACGCTCCTGTAACGCTTTCATGGAATCTGCCACTCCGGAGTTTGTCTCTGCGATTACTGCGGACTGTTTCTTCAGATGTTCCATGATCTCCATACTCTCCTGATTCAGTTCCCCGGACTGCTTTGCCACTTTTACCATATTCTCGGAACTTTCCAGTGTCTGCTCAATTGAATGCTGGATATCCTGTGTCATGGTTGTCTGTGTCTGGATATTTTCCGCCGTGCTTTGCGTGCTGGAAGAAATATCTTTCATCGCACCATTGACCACCTCTGTCGATCCATTCAGATCATTGACAATCTTCATCACGGATTCCGTACCCTTACGCACTTCTTCCGCCACACCGATCACATCGTCTAAAATTGCCTGCTGCTTCCGCTGCTCCTGCTGTTCACTGTGCCGGGTATCATGGTTGAATTTCTGTGCCACATTTGTTGTAAAGATCACAGCAAATACCAGTACCCCCAGTGCCAGCAGATCCAGTACAAGATTGGTTGTCCCGGCTACGCCTTCCGGCTGCTGACGGATCTGACCAAAGACAGTCAGCGCATTCAATACAAGATAACCGATGCCACCGATTCTGGAATATTTCGGATCAAAAAACAAAATACAGCCGATAAAAGGAGCCAGTCCCAGAAAACGGATAAAGCTCTCCGTATAAGCAAAAGTCATGAAAAATGATACGAGATACAACCCGATCAGTGCCAGATATCTCAGCCGCTCCGATTCCGGACGCCGCTTCCATCCGATGAGCAATGCACCTCCGGAGACTACTGCAATCACACTGACAAATGCCGTAAAGCCCAAAGAACGTACTCCTTTTGCTCTTGATGCCCAGAGCATAAACAGAATAAACGCATAAAAAATCAGATATTCTGTTACAAGAAAACGGTTTACTCTCTGTATCTGCTGCCCTTTTTCCGCAAAGCGATAATATTTTTCTTTTATTTTCATAATCAGTCCTCTCCCCCATTATAGTTATAACACACGAAAGTTTCTGTTTCCATACTAGCACAGAGCAAAATAAAATGCAATTCTGTCCGCTGTAATAATCTTATTCCAGTTCTTCCATGACACTCTTATATGCCGGACGAATAATTTTGTTGCATCCCACCAGCTCCTCCAGCCGGTGTGCACTCCATCCTGCAATTCTTGCAATTGCAAACAATGGTGTATACAATTCCGATGGAATGCCGAGCATTTCATATACAAATCCACTGTAGAAATCCACATTCGGACTGACACCCTTGAAAATATGACGCTTTTCTGCGATCAGTTCCGGAGCCACTTCTTCTATCATATTGTAAAGGTTCATGTCTTTCTGGCGTCCTTTTGCCTCCGCGAGATGCTCCACATAGCTGCGGAACACACGCTCTCTCGGATCAGACAGGGAATACACTGCATGTCCCATACCATAGATCAGTCCCTTCTTATCAAAGACCTGTCCATCCAGCATCTTTCCAAGATAGGACTTCACCTCGTCACGATCGCTCCAGTCATGCACATTTTCCCGGATATCATTCATCATCTGCATAACTTTGATGTTGGCACCGCCATGCTTTGGTCCTTTCAGGGAAGACATTGCTGCAGCGATGGCAGAATATGTATCCGTACCGGCAGAAGTAACCACACGGGTGGTAAACGTACTGTTATTACCGCCGCCATGCTCCATATGAAGCATCAGTGCCACATCAAGCACCTGTGCCTCCAGCTGTGTATACTGCTTATTCGGCCGCAGCATACGAAGGAAATTCTCTGCCGTGGAAAGCTTCGGGTCCGGTCGGTGAATATACATACTCGCATCATTTTCATAATGATTATATGCGTGATATCCATATACCGCGATCATCGGGAAATTGGCAATCAGCTGCATACACTGACGGATATTGTTCTCAATGGAAGAATCTGTCGTATACGGATCATAGGCCGCAAGTGTCAGAATACTTCGTGTCATGGAATTCATGATATCCTTAGAAGGCGCCTTCATAATAACGTCTCTGGTAAAATTGGTCGGAAGTGTCCGGCTGTTGCCGAGCATCTCACAGAATTCATCCAGCTGCGCCTGATCCGGAAGTTCTCCAAACAGCAGCAGATATGCTGCTTTCTCGAAGCCAAATTCGTTCGGTTCAATGGATTTGATCAGTGTTTTTACATTATATCCGCGATACCATAACTCACCGTCACATGGCACCTGTTTTCCATTTTCATCTTTGAAGGACACAATCTTTGAAATACGGGTCAGACCTGTCAATACACCCTTTCCGTTGACATCGCGAAGTCCTCTGTTTACCCCATACTCCTGAAACAATCCGTCCGAGATCGTATCATTCGTAATACACATATTCTGTTTTGATGCTGCGTAATTTGCTAATAAATCTTTTTTCTCCATGCTTCACTCTCCAATCTGTATAGTCTTAATTATATCGTACTTGGTTCTCAAAAAAAAGCACTTCATAAATTTTTTATATCTTTTTACGCTTTGTATATAAATTTTATACCCCATAAAATTTCATCAGTGCATCGTAAACATTCATTTTTCCATAGCCCCAGGCGGTATTCGGATAGGATACATCCGGGTTCCTTTCGCACCCGCGGATCAGAATATTTCCGATCTGCACCGAATTTAAAAGCAGTCTTCTCCCACGGCTGTTTCCCCACTCCATGATCTGTGCACATGCTCCTGCCGCAATTGCAGAAGCTGCACTTCGTTCCCGTCAGTGTCACATAATTTCCAAAGCCTTCCTATCGCCTGCACGCCCACAGCCGGAGCCACAAAATCCGGTTTTACAACCGATGCAATGGTATTCCCCCTCCCGGAATCCAGATATAAAATACCACTCTTTTGATCCATTCCACCCACCCCAATCGGAATTTTTGCCGAAGACGGCACGGTAAGTGTCACATCCGGATCCGGACGCAAAAACACCACGTCTTTTTCTAACATTCCACTCATT
>ENA-OQNM01000265-OQNM01000265.1-human-gut-metagenome-genome-assembly--contig:-NODE-265-length-19557-cov-7.036593_pt1 | contig 19557 bp, 14 predicted proteins | sample MGYA00242632_ERZ504886 | MGnify/ENA primary metagenome ERZ504886 (study PRJEB26092, sample SAMD00036424) | human gut metagenome | host: Homo sapiens | study: EMG produced TPA metagenomics assembly of... | reverse complement strand
CACACCGGCGGTGTCAAACAGGTTCAGCCGGATGCCGGTATCCCCCAGCATCACGGCCTGCTCCAGCACATCGCGGGTGGTGCCCGCAATGGGGGTCACAATGGCGCGGTCAAACCCGGCCAGCAGGTTCAGCAGGGTGCTTTTGCCCACATTGGGGCGGCCCAGCAGCACACAGTCCACCCCGCGGCGCAAAACCGCCCCGGCCCCGTACCCGGCAATCAGCTGGTCCAGCGTGTCCTTCTGCTCGCTCAGTGTGGCGATCAGCTCTGCCTGCGATACCTCCGGTACATCCTCCTCCGGGTAGTCAATCCAGGCGGTCAGGTGGGCAGCCAGCGTTTGCAAAGCGGCCTGGATGCCCGCAATGCGCCGTGCCAGCGCGCCGTCCAAAGCGGACTTTGCCAGCGCTGCCCCCTGCCGCCCTTCGGCGGAGATGATCTCCATCACGGCTTCGGCCTGGGTCAGGCTCATGCGGCCGTTTTCCAGTGCGCGGCGGGTAAACTCGCCGGGGCCGGCGGGCGCAGCACCGGCCAGGTACAGCGCTTCCAGCAGGCCCTGGGCCATGGCGTTGCCGCCGTGGACTGAAAGCTCGATCACATCCTCACCAGTGTAGCTATGCGGCGCGCGGAAAAACAGGGCGATGGTCTCATCCATCTCCTCACCCCGCAGATGGTAATGCCCCAGCATGGCGGTGTAGCCTTTGGCTTCCGCAACCCGCTTTGCCGGGTTGCACGGGGTGAAGATCTCCCCCACCACCGCATACGCTTCCGGTCCGGATACCCGAACGACCGCAATGCCGCCTGCCCCCGGCGGGGTGGCAAGGGCGCAAATAGTAGAACTCATATCAATACCTCGAACTTATCTGTTGTTGGCTTTATGCTGGCCTTGGCTACGTCAGCAGCGGTAACTCTCCCGCGGGCCAAGGTAGGATTCCGGCAGGGTGGTGCCGTCCGGCCAAAGCACGATCTTTTCCAGAATGATGGCTGGGCTGACCGCATAAAAGCGCAGTGTGTTGACCCCCGCATGGCACAGGATGACGGCCTCGGTCAGCTTTACATTGGCAAAGCCCTCGGCGTACCACTGTTCGCTGCCAAAGAACGGTCGGTTCTCCTCGTGCACGGTGTTTACAACCGATACCGCTCCGCCATTGACCGAATAGCCGATATACTGCTTTGGCTCAAAGGTGACCGGTGTGGTGGCGGACATATGGAACTGTACATGATAGTTTCCGTCTTTTGCCGCAGCAAACGTATATTCCAGATAGGGGCGCTCTTCGCTGTTTTCAAAGTTGGCGGTAGCCGGGAACACTTTCAGCGCGGTGCCCAGGCGGCCATACGGCTTGAGCAGCGCAAAGCCGCCGCCGGGAACATCCCGCTTGGCAGTGTAGTGCTGTGCTTCCATGGCAATGCAACCGTTGGCTTCCACAAAAGTTCCTTTGGGGTAACTGACCGGCGTATTGTCCACTTCCACAATGATGTTGGCCGCACCGGTCCCCTCCTGGATATGCTCATTCACCACAGCGAACTGTCCAGCCGCTTTGCCGGTGATCTGGCTGCGGTCAATCGTCAGGGTCACGCGCTGATTTTCGGCCACGGTGCCGCCGGTGCAGCTGAACTGCATCCAGAGGCAGTCGGTCTCAATGTGCCAGCTGATGGGGCACTTGCTGCCGCAGGCAACGTCAAACGCAACCTGGCTGACATCCGGCCGCAAAAAGTCCTGCCATACCTGCGGCTTGCGGCCATTCCACCAAAAGCCGGTGGCGTACTCGGTATCTTCCACGCGGGATACGATCATCCGCGGCCGGTTGGCCGGGGTGATGTACATCCGGATGGGCAGCTTGTTGTCCTCGTCGTTCCAGTACACAAAGCCGATGTGCTCCGATAACCCGAACCCGTAATACTTGCCGCCGTCCACGGTGTGGTATTCGTTCACCAGCGCTTCGTCTGCTTCAATGCAGGTCTGCACTTCATCGGCCAGCCGGTTGGCGGCAACGCGGTTCTGTTTGGCGTACAGATGGTTGCGCCCGGTCAGGATCCACATCTTCATCAAATTGGCCGTGCCGCACGCCGGGAAGTAGATCAGCGAGATAAAAGCGCTCAGGTCCTCCTGCGGGCAGGCGTTTTTCAGCGCATCACATTCGGTAAGGATATGCTCAGAAATTTGCAGCACTTCCTCCGCCTCGCCGTAATGGGTCGGGTGGTAGGTGTTCTCCCCCATCTTCTCGTGCTTTCTGCGGGCCAGCAGGCGGGTGTAGTCGGTGATGATGCCCTCAATGCGGGGCAGGTCCGCCGGTGCAAAAGCCGCGCCAAAGTTGCGGCGCACCCACTGTGCGGTGTACTGGGTGGTAATGGCAGCATCCTGCCCGCCCCAGGCGTCAATATCATAAGCCAGGTCCAGGAAGTAGGAAAGCCCGAACTCCTGCGTGCCAATATCACCGATGTTCGTTACCCAGATCTCCCGCACGCCGTATTCGTAAGCGGCGGTCATCTCCTCCCACACTTTGGGCAGGTAGGTGGCACCCACCCATTCAAATGAGTGGGGCCCGCCGTGCATGTCCATGTGGTAGTACATGCCGTACCCGCCGGGGTGGCTGCGCATTTCCGGGCTTGGCAGCGTGCGGGTGGAGCCGTGGTTGTTGTCGCTCAGCATCAGGGTCACGCCGTCCAGTTCCGGATCACCGATTAGGCCTGGCGTTTCCTTGCTGCCGTAAAAGAACTCTTCGGTTTCTGAGAAGAAAACGATCTGCCGCGGCACCTGCCTGACATCCGGGTTAATAATCTCCCGGATCAGCTGGTTCTGGGTTTTCAGCACATTGCGGATCAGTTGAATGTTCTCTTCCAGCGTGGCGTGCTGCATAATGGCAGTGTCATTTTCGCCGCGCATGCCAAGAGTGATGACGTTCTCAAAATCTTTGTTGCGGGTCAGGCCGTCGCGCCAAAAGCGGGTAATGCCTTCTGGGTTGGCAATGTAATCCCAGGCATCGCCGTAAATGGAATCCCTGCCCCGCACCATGCTGTATTCCTGCCCGCTGCGCATACAGGGTTCGTGGTGGGAGGTGCTCATCACCACACCCAGTTCGTCCGCCAGTACGGCGCTTTCCAGCCCAGGGCCGTCCAGGCTGAAATTGGAATTCCACATGGCAGGCCACAGGTAGTTGCCTTTCATGCGCAGCAGCAGCTCAAATACCGGCGCATAGCAGGCGGCGTTCATGCTGCCAAAATGGGTCTTGGCCCAGTTGCCAAAGGCGGGCCATTCATCGTTGATAAAAAAGCCGCGGTACTTGACGGACGGCACCCTGGATACCATGTTCACCCGATCATCCAATACCACAGTGTCCTGGTGCCGCGGCAGGACATGGTTCCAGTTGACCAGCGGGGAAACGCCGATCAGCTCCGAAAGATGGAACAGCCCGTAAATGGTGCCGCGCTTGTCGCTCCCCGCAATCACCAGCGCGGCGCCAATGCCCGCCAGGGGGGTCTCAATGACCTGGAAGCTGTAGCATTCCCATTTGCCCCGGATGGCATTCAGGTCAAGTTTGCCCGCGGCTTCCAGCGCATCCAGCATGGGGCTGTGCCCGATGGTACCGTACAGCACGGCACAGCCACTCCCCTGCCCGGCGGTAATTCCGGCGGGCAGAATGCCTGTCACCAGTTCAATATCCTGCTTTACCATTCCGGCAACTCGTTTTACACCGGGCAGGGCCTGCGCTTCCTCATAAAAAGCAAGCCCTTTGCCGATCGTGATCTGCGGCATAGTTGGTTTCCCTCCTGCTTTTATCAAAGGCAATACCGCATAATTCTAAGTGCCGATACGGCGAGCGAGGTGCGGCAGCTGCTAAGCCAAAAGCGCAGATAATACTGGATGTCTTATCGAGCATTTTGGCAACGCAGATGCCGTGCCGCAGCCGCCGAAGCGGTGCTTAAGCCGCTAGGCGGGAATTGTGCGGTGTTGCCCAAAATATAATGATTTTGTAAATCAAAATGCTATTTTTACCCTGTAGAGACCGTGAGGGCGTACATCGTGCGCCCGCCCACCTAAAAAATACAACGGTGCCGTTTTAGGCTGCCACGGGCCAAAGCCCCAAAATAATCATCACCCGTATTATATCATAGTGCGGCACGATATAATAGAACCGCCCACAAAACGGAAAAGAAAAAAGACCCGTGCACAACGCACGGGCAATCTTTCAACAGAAAAACAAACTTGTTTAAAACTTAATTTGATTTTTTGCGGCGGTGCAGAACCATGCCCAGCAGCTTTTCCACCATGGCAAACACCTCGCGGAAGTTCAGCAGGCAGATGGCAAAGGTCAGCACCGTGACCGGCAGCACCCAGTGCTCCAACTTGAACAGCATGGCAATCTCCACAAAGATCAGCCCAAGGTTCAGCAGCATCCAGGCGGGGTGAAAGTCGATCTCCAGCAGCCCGTGGGTGGAGTAAGCACGCAGCAGGAAAACAATCAGCAGGGAGATGAAACTTGCCATCGTAACGCCCCACGGCCCAAACCAGCGGATGAACAAAAAGTTCAGAACCAGATTAACCACGGCACCTACCAACATGGTGTAGAACGAACTGGTGGACCGCTTGTATACCACATACACGCTGTTCAGGAAGTTGTTCAGGCAGGTGCACATGGAAGCCAGTGTCAGGAACGGCACAAACTGCCAGCCAAGGAAGTAATCCTCGCGGAAAACGTGCATCATGGGCTGGCACAGCCAGATGACGCCCGCCACACAGCAGAACATGACCGCCGCATATACCCGGAACACCTTGCTGAAGAACGCCGAACGCTCGGATTCCTCTGTCACAGCCGAAAGCTGCCATGCCTCATAAAAAATCTGCCCCACAATGGTAATGATCTGCGGCAGATAATACCCGGCTTTCAGCAGGCCCACCCACCAGGTGCTGCTTTTGCCGTCAATGCCGTCACACATGCCCTGTACATAGAACAGGTCCGAAGCGTTGATGATCCAAAAGCTGATGGAAGCCGGGATCATGGGGATGCAATAACGCAGCATGTCCTTCCAAAGGGCTTTGTTGAACTTTTTGAAACTGAAATACTGGTGGCAGTGCCCGGAAATAAAAACAAAGATTGCCGAAAGCGCATCCGAACAGGCCATGGCAAGCAGGTAGCCGTTCGCGCCCAGATCCAGCACATCCAGGAACAGATAATAGAACCCAAGCAGCGTGGCGGAAGTCAAAACGCCATCCACCGCAACCAGACGGTTCAGCATGCGGGAACGGATGAACTGGGTGCAGAGCGTGCGCAGGCAGCTCATTAATACACAGGCGTAAATCAGAACCAGATAATCCGCCGCATTGGGGATCAGCCGCACCAGCGGCCAACAGACCGCCATTAAGGCAAAGCCCAGCAGGATGGTGGCAAGGCCGTTCATGAATACGCTGGATTTATCCACCTTGCGGTCCAGGCCAAACCGGATCACCGCAAAGCTGACGCCCAGGCTGACCACCGGAATCAGCAGGTTGGCCACCGACTGCATCAGGCTGGTCACACCCATCACATCCGGGCTGGCCAGCGCGTAACTCAGGTATGGCTGAATAATCAGGCTGATGATTTTGGAGCCAAAGTTGGAAATGGCAAACAGGATGGTGTTGTTCACCAGCGTGGAGTAGCGTTTGGAATCTGACAAAGTGCAGATCGCCTCCTCGATATTAAATTTGAATTAAAAAGAATAAAAAGCGGTTTAGAAAAAATAAAGAAAAAGAATAATGTTGGTGGATCGCCGCGTGTGGCGCGGCTCAAAAATATCAGGTGGGATATGCGCCACATGCTGTGGGTAAAGAGTAGAAGCACTCAATAATTAGAACCTGTTCGATAGAACTCTTCAATCACGGCAGCCAATATATGGGGAATGGAAACCAAATAATGGTACCTATCTCCCTTTCAGCAGCGCCTGCCGTGCCTTATAGTCCGGCATCACCCTGGCCACGGCGGCCCAGAAAGCCGGGCTGTGGTTGGGGTGGGCAAAGTGGCAAAACTCGTGTACCACCACATACTCCTGCGCGGGCAGCGGCATCACACACAGCCGCAGGGCAAAACACAGCGTTCCTGTTTTTAAGGAGCAGCTCCCCCACCGGGTGCTCATGTCCCGCACCGCTATGCGGGGCATTTCTCCGCGTGGGCAGGTGGCGGCAAACAGCGGGTAATACTGCGCACATAGTGCCTGCATCTGGTGCAGGGCGATGGCTTTGCTCGGCAGCGGCGGTTCGGCGGCACGGTTTGCCATGTGGACCGCCATCCGGCCCTGCGCCGCGGCAACCCATCCGGCATGCGCCGCCACAAAAGCGTCCACACTGCTCAAGGGTACCCGGCGCGGCGCGCTGACGGCTACACTGCCATCCGTACGGACCCGTATGTTCAGGTTGCGCACCCGGCGGCGCGTCAATTCATATTCGACCCCGCCCGCAATGCGGCGTTGTGGGTCTGGCTGGTTCATCTGCCCACCTCCCGACTTAGGGCAACACCGCACAATTCCCGCCTTGCGGCTTAAGCACCGCTCCGGCAGCTGCGGCACGGCATCTGCATTGCCAAAATGCTCGATAAGACACCCAGTATTATCTGCGCTTTTGGCTTGGCATCTGCCGCACCTCGCTCGCCGTATCGGCACTTAGAATTATGCGGTATTGCCTTAGCTGTTAAGGTGTACCTGATACCCCCAAAAACAGCTGCCCCCATTGTACGCTATTTTGCCACAAAAGGAAAGTGAAAACTTGACCTTGCGTGCAGCGGTGCAGCACGGCTGCTGCACTGCCTGCCAAAATTTTCGCAAAATCGTCTATTGTAGCCATTGGCAGGGTATGCTATAATACCAATAACGACAGTTTTTTGAACTTTACCCACGCAAACTCTGTACATACTGCCGGGGCGTGGTGCCGTATTCCGCGCGGAACGCGCGGTAAAAGTTGGCGTAATCCCCAAACCCGCAGTAGGTGCAGACTTCACTGGGGGCAAGCCCGCCGGCCAAAAGCTGCTTGGCGTTCAGCAGCCGCTTTTGCAGGATATACCGGTGCACCGTGGTGCCCACCTGCGCTTCAAACTTGCGCAGCAAATGGTACTTGCTGATAAAAAAGCGCTCTGCCAGCGCATCCAGCGTCAGGGCTTCGCTGTAGTGCTCGTTGATGTAGCTCAATACCCCGTCCACCACCCGGTCAGATGCCATATCGGCCGAAAGCGCGCTCTGCATGCTGCGGTCCGCCGCGCTCTGATTGATGGCAACCATCAGCTCCACCAGGCTGCAAACGGCCAGCAGGTCGCTGCCATAACTTTCCTGCATGTGCAGGCTGCGCAGCTTGTCCAGCTCACGGCGCATCTCGGCGCTGCGGGGGCCGGGCAGGCGCAGCAGATTGGTATGGCCGGGCACCGTGGTGTCAAAGCAGCGGGTCAGGCTGGTGTGCGGGCTGGAAAGGGATTCCAGATACCCGCGGTCCACCCACAGCACAATGCGCTCGTAAGGTTCATCATTGCTGTCAACCCGCGCTTGGTGCAGCTCCAGCGGGCTGATCAACATCAGATCCCCCGCGCGCATGTGGAAGATGCGGTTTTCGACCGTATAAGATACACTGCCGCGCAAAAGCATGTAGATTTCATAAAAATCGTGGTGGTGCAGCTCCACTTCATCCATGTAGCGGTAGCGGTAAATTTCAAAATCCCGGCGGATCATGGTCTGCCGCCGTGTAAAGGGTTGAAAGCTGTTTTCTGCCATAATCCTGTCATCTCTCTTTCCACTTTCATAGTACCGCAATTTTTGCAATCTTTCAAGCAATTACGCCAATTTAATTTGCAAAAAATAAGGGTTATACTTATCCACGGTTTGAATGAACAACACCGGCCGTGCTGCAAAGCAAGGCCACCGAAGATATCACAAAACAAAATCTGAAGGAGTGTTTCGCCATGAAAATGAACGCTGCATCCATCAAGAACCAGAAGGCTGAATGGGAAGCCCTGGGTGTTAAGCTGCCCGCCTTTGACCATGACGCTATGACTGCCAAAACCAAGGAGCATCCGGTTTGGGTCCACTTTGGCGCAGGCAACATCTTCCGCGGCTTTATCGCAGCGCTCCAGCAGCGCCTGCTGAACGAAGGCCTGCAGGACCGCGGCATCATTGCAGCCGATACCTTTGACTATGACATCATTGATAAGATCTACACCCCGTTCGACAATCTGACCATGATGGTCACCCTGAACCCGGATGGATCCACCAGCCGCGAGATCATCGGTTCTGTTGCCGAGGGCCTGCGCGCTGATTCTTCTGACGCTGCCATGATGGCACGCTTCAAGGAGATCTTCACCGATCCCGGCCTGCAGATGATCTCCTTCACCATCACCGAGAAGGGCTATGCCCTGTACCGTCCCGATGGCAGCCTGATGCCCGTTGTGCAGGCTGATATCGACGAAGGTCCGGCACACGCACGCCACGCCATGAGCATGGTCGCTGCCCTGCTGTTCGAGCGTTTCCAGGCTGGTGCCGCCCCGCTGGCTGTTGTCAGCATGGACAACTGCTCCCACAACGGCGAAAAGCTGCAGTCCAGCGTGATGACCGTTGCCAAGGCATGGGCTGAAAAGGGCTATGTCGGCCAGGACTTCATCGCTTACCTGGAAGACGAGAGCAAGATCGCATTCCCCTGGTCCATGATCGATAAGATCACCCCGCGCCCCCACAAGATCGTGGAAGAGCAGCTGGTCAAGGATAACATCGAGGATATGGAGCCCATCGTTACCAGCAAGAACACTTTCATTGCTGCCTTTGTCAACGCAGAGCGCCCGCAGTACCTGGTTGTTGAGGACAAGTTCCCCAATGGCCGTCCCCCGCTGGAAAAGGCCGGTGTCTATATGACCGACCGCGACACCGTCAACAAGACCGAGCGCATGAAGGTCACCACCTGCCTGAACCCGCTGCACACCGCCATGAGCGTTTACGGCTGCATGCTGGGCTACACCCTGATCTGCGACGAGATGAAGGATGCCGATATCGTTGCCCTCATCAAGCGCCTGGGCTATGTTGAAGGCCTGCCCGTTGTGGTCAACCCCGGCATCCTGGAGCCCAAGGCATTCATCGATGAAGTTGTTGAGCAGCGCCTGCCCAACCCGTTCATGCCGGACGCCCCGCAGCGTATCGCTACCGATACTTCCAGAAGTCGGCATCCGCTTTGGCGAGACCATCAAGAGCTATGTTGCTGAAGGCCGCGACCTGAACACCCTGGTGTCCATCCCGCTGGCCATTGCTGGCTGGCTGCGTTACCTGCTGGCTGTTGATGACAACGGCAACGCATTTGAAGTTTCTGCAGACCCCCTGAAGGATGACCTGCAGGCTAAGCTGGCTACCATCAAGTTCGGTGCTCCCGACAGCTGCACCGACCAGCTGGACAGCATCCTGAGCAATGCTTCCATCTTTGGCTCTGACCTGACCAAGACCGTTCTGGCCGACAAGGTCAAGGCTTACTTCAAGGCTGAGATCGCAGGCCCCGGCGCTGTCCGCAAGACCCTGCACGACGCTGTCAACGCTTAATGAAGGCGTAACCAAAAGGCATTCCGGGGAAACCCCGTATTGACTCGGAATCCAAGATTGCCCCAGATAAACAACAATCAAGGAGGAACACACTTATGCCTATGCAAATGGGTTGGCGCTGGTATGGTGAGGACAACGACCCCATCACCCTCAGCGACATCAAGCAGATTCCCGGCGTTACCAGCATTGTTTGGGCTCTGCACCACAAAATGCCCGGTGAGATTTGGGAAGAGAACGAGATCAAGGAAGTCATGGATCAGATCCACGCTTACGGCTTCAACGGCGACGTTGTTGAATCTGTGAACGTCCATGACGATATCAAGATCGGCCTGCCTACCCGCGACCAGTATATCGAAAACTACAAGCAGTGCATCCGCAACCTGTCCAAGTTTGGCGTTAAGGTTATCTGCTATAACTTCATGCCTATCTTTGACTGGACCCGCACTGACCTGTTCCACCCTGTCGGTGATGGCTCCACCGCCCTGTTCTATCAGAAGGATATGATCAAGGACGATTACAAGGCTATGGCCAAGTATATCCTGGACTTCACCGAGAAGTACCACATGACCTTCCCCGGCTGGGAGCCGGAGCGTATGGCTAAGCTGGACGAGCTGTTTAAGGCCTATGCCCCTGTCACCAAGGAGAAGCTGTGGGAGAATCTGAAGTACTTCCTGGAAGCCCTCATGCCCACCTGCCGCGAGTGCGACATCAAGATGGCCATCCATATGGACGATCCCCCATGGGATATCTTCGGCCTGCCCCGCCTGCTGGTGGACGCCGAGAGCATCGACCGCTTCCTGTCCATGGTGGATGATCCGTACAACTGCCTGACTCTGTGCTCCGGCAGCCTGAACGCCAACCCCAACAACAATGTTGCCGAGATCGTCCGCAAGCACTGCGACCGCATCGCTTTCGCTCACATCCGCAACATCCATCACTTTGATAACGGTGACTTCTCTGAGGCTGCCCACCGCGATTGCTGCGGTGAGACCGGCATCATCGAGATCCTGCGCGCTTACCACGACAACGGCTTTGAGGGCTATATCCGCCCCGACCACGGCCGTCAGCTGTGGGAGGAAGGCCCCGGCAACTGCCGCCCCGGCTACGGCAAGTATGACCGTGCCCTCGGCATCCAGTATATGCTCGGCGTCTGGGATCTGCTCGACCGCCTGGATGAAGAGAAGAATAAGTAATTTCTGACCTTTTCAGCTTTTCTGGCCCGCACCCGTATGGGTGCGGGCTTTTTGTTTTGCCGTAAAATCAGCCGTAATCTGGCGCGCTCCCCGTAGGGGGCGCACATCGTGCGCCCGCCAACCGGAAAAGAGATGGCGGCCCTTTGGGATTGTACCGGACAAGAGCCTGCAATAAATCCTATTAAGGCATAATGCGGCAATGGCCCGGAACGGTCAAAACCGTTCCCTACAGAGCTTTTTATCACGCGTTGCAAACCCACAAATGTCCTGTAGGGCGGGGTGCCCTCACCCCGCCGCGGAGAAACCTTTGCCGGCTGTGATAAACACTGCAAATAATTTGTAGGGGACGATGCTCGCATCGTCCCGCTAACCTGAAAAGAGCTGCATCCCCTTTTCAATTTTGTATCGCCTTGCTTAAGGCAACACCGCACAATTCCCGCCTTACGGCTTAAGCACCGCTTCGGCGACTGCGGCACGGCATCTGCGTTGCCAAAATGCTCGATAATGTCGGGTTGCGGTACCCGCATCGTGCTTCGGGGGCAAAAGCCCCTCGCACTCTGCGACCGCTGCCCCTGCTTCGGTTCGCTGTTTCCGCCACTGGCGGCGCTCACCTTTGCAGCATCCAGTATTATCTGCGCTTTTGGCTTGGCATCTGCCGCACCTCGCTCGCCGTATCGGCACTTAGAATTATGCGGTATTGCCTTGACCATTCCGGAGCTTTGGCACATCTTGCCGCAAGGTTTGTCTGCGGCGTCGGGGACGCTGCTCCCCTACTGTGGGGCAAGGTATATCACACATTTTTATTGTACGGTCGGGCCGCCTTCAATGGGGGCGGGTGACCCCGCCCTACCATACAAAAAAACTGCACAGCGTTTGGGCTGTGCAGCTTCATCAAAATTATCGTTTTGTCAGCAGGAGCTTATTCCGTACCTGAACTATCCTGCACATCCCCACCGGTATCCCCGGTATCAGCTTCAGGTTCGCTCTGGGCATCGGTCTGGTCGTCCGCCGTGCTGTCCGGTTCAGCGGTGCCGTCGGCGGTATCACCTGTGGGATTGCCGGTATCGGCCACGGTGGAATCCAGGTTGTTCTGCACCAACTCCTGCGGGTCACCGGAATCGGTAGTCGGGGCTGCGGTCGAAGCAGACACTTCGGGCTGCATATCGCTTTCCTGCAATGCACTCAGATACCACTTACGGCCCTCGCCGCGGGTGAACACATAGTCCATATACTTGGTCGGCTCCGTGGGGGCGGTCAGGTTGATCTCGCCGCTGGAGCTATTGTTGATGGTGGGGATATAGCCAACCGTCACATAGGTCTTGCCGCTCTGGGTGGAAATCTTTTCCACTTCCGGGGTATACATAGCCACCATGCTGGTAACAGGAACCAGATAGCCCTGCTTTTCCTCGTCATAGGTATAATTGAACTCTTCGGTCTGGAAAGAGCCATCGGTGATCTTGTAATCCGGGCCAAGCAGGTTGGTCAGGTAGGTGTCAACTTCCAGTTTGGGCAGAATGATGGAGCCGGTTTCGCTGTCGCGCTCATAGTCGCTCAGGCCGTTATCCCGCTTTTGGATCTGGTACACGGCGCCCCAGATGGCAGCCTGTAAAAACTCCGACTGATCCACCTTGCTCACATCGTCAAACGGCATAGTGTCAAACATGACAAGACCGTACAGACGGTCGGCATAGCTCTGGCGGCGTTCGGTATCATCCAACGCGCTGCGCAGCACGCCAACCACCCAGCTTAATACGGTAAACAGACCAATGATAATCAATACGATTGCCACTGCACCCACAATCTGGCGTGAAAAGCGGCGGTTATTGCGCAGTTGTTCTTCTCTGGAAATTGCCATTCAAAAAAACCTCAAGATCAATCAAGTAAAATAATAATTAAAAAATAATAAAGAATAATGGTGGTATGCGCGCCGTGCGCGCATGATTAAAATAGGCTCCGCACGCCGGGTTAGGCTTGATTGCTTACCAAAAGCAGCGCCCAATTTTTATAAGCTGTGCCGCAGGCACGGCGATTTACCTTCATTATTATTTATTCTTTATTCACTATTCTTTGTTCTGCTGTCACAAACAGCAGAACTAGTATACCACAAACGCCGCCGCTTTGCAAAGCGGCGGCGGGGTGTTTTGCAGAATTTAACAAATGTGCGGCAGCATTACTTGTTTTTGTACATCTGCTCGTAATACTTCTGGTAGTTGCCGCTGGTCACGTGGTTCATCCACTCTTCGTGGGCCAGGTACCAGTCAATGGTCAGCACAATGCCCTTCTCGAACGGGGTTTCGGGGTACCAGCCCAGATCGTTCTTGATCTTGGTGGGGTCAATGCCGTAACGGCGGTCATGGCCCAGGCGGTCCGCCACGTGCTTGATCAGCTCTTCGCTGATGCCCTCATCCTTCAGGCGGTCATGCAGCTGCTCGATGACAGTCTTGACGATGAAGATGTTGGGGCGCTCGTTATGGCCGCCGACATTGTAAACTTCGCCGTCCTTGCCGCCGTTGGCAACCATATCAATGGCTTTGCAGTGGTCCATGACATACAGCCAGTCACGGATCTGCATACCATCGCCGTAAACCGGCAGGGTCTTGTGGTGTTTGGCGTTGTTGATGAGCAGCGGAATCAGCTTTTCGGGGAACTGATACGGACCATAGTTGTTGGAGCAGCGGGTGATGTTGACGGGCATGCCATAGGTATCATGGAATGCTTTCACGAACATATCAGCGCTGGCTTTGGAAGCGGAGTACGGGCTGTGCGGGCACAGCGGGGTCGTTTCCATAAAGTAGCCTTCGGCGCCCAGGGCACCGTATACTTCATCGGTGGAAACCTGCAGGTACTTTTTGCCTTCCTTCCAGGTCTTGGCGTCGGCATCGTACCAGGCATCCTTGCAGCACTGCAGCAGGTTAACGGTGCCCAGAACATTGGACTCAACAAAAATTTCCGGGTTGCGGATGCTGCGGTCAACGTGGCTTTCGGCAGCAAAGTTGATGACGTAATCCGGGTCATATTTGGCGATCAGGTCAGTGACAAGAGCCTTATCGCAGATATCGCCCTTAACAAAGATATGGCGGGCATCGTCCTTGATATCTTCCAGATTTTCCAGGTTGCCGGCATAGGTCAGCTTATCCAGGTTGACCAGGCGGATATCCTGGTATTTTTCCAGCATATAGTGGACAAAGTTGGAGCCAATAAAACCGGCACAGCCGGTAACAAGATAAGTTTTCATTTATTTACCATCCCAATTATTGAAAAAGTCCTGAATTGCATCTTTCCAGTCGCGCATGTCATCGCCGACACTGCACCGCAGGGCGCGGTTTTCCAGTGCGCTCCATGCCGGGCGGTCTGCGGATTTGGGGTTCATCTCTTTATATTGTGCGCTGGTAACGGGCTTTACGGTGCACGGCAGGCCGGACAGGCGGATGATCTCGGATGCGAAATCATACCAGCTGCAAATGCCGCTGCCGGTGCAGTGGTAAATGCCGTAATCATGGCTGACTGCCAGCTTTAAGATATGGTAGGCCAGATCCACCGCATTGGTGGGGTTGCCCAGCTGGTCGTTGACAACATTCAGGGTGTCATGCGTTTTGGCCAGGTTGACCATAGTTTTGACAAAGTTTTTGCCGTAATAGCTGTACAGCCAAGCCGTGCGCACGATAAAGTGGCGGCGGCAGAACTGCTGCACATAGGTTTCGCCCAGCAGCTTGGTCTGGCCGTAGGCCGAAATGGGGGCGGGCAGGGCACTTTCATCCAACGCCACACCGCCGTTGGCTGTACCGGAGAATACATAGTCGGTAGAAATATGGATCAGGCGGGCATTGATCTTTTCGCATGCCAATGCCAGGTTGCGCGGGCCAAGGGCGTTGACGCGGTAAGCGGCATCGCGGTTGGTTTCGCAGCCATCCACGTTGGTAAAAGCAGCGCAGTTGATGACGGTATCCGGCTGGGTGCGGCGGATATAGGTCACAGTGGCTTCGCGGTCGGTAATATCCAGCTCATCCACATCAACGGCGATCACCGTCGCTTTGCGCAGGCGCTCCGGCAGCGGGCCAAGGGCGCATTCTTCATCAGCCAGCTGTTTTTGCAGCTCGGTTCCAAGCTGTCCATGGCAGCCGGTAATCAGAATTTTCATCTTGTGCCTCTTTCTTTATACCGCATCAATATTTCAGGCGGTCATCGGCAACATTGCGCAGGTGCTGGCCATAGGGGCTTTTGCCATAGCGCTCGGCGCTTTCCAACAGTTTGCCGCGGTTGATCCAGCCGTATTTATAGGCGATCTCTTCCGGGGCGGAAATTTTAATGCCCTGGCGCTGTTCGATCATGCGCACAAAGTCGGCGGCTTCCACCAGGCTGTCCATCGTACCGGTATCCAGCCAGGCATAACCGCGGCCCAGCAGCTGCACATCCAGCTTGCCTTCCTGCAGGTACATCTCATTCAGGGTGGTAATTTCCAGTTCGCCGCGGGCGCTGGGCTTTACCTGTTTTGCCTTTTCGCACACATCTTTGCTGTAAAAATACAGGCCGGTAACCGCATAGTTGCTCTTGGGCTGTGCGGGCTTTTCTTCAATGGAAGTTGCCTGGCCGTTTTCGTCAAATGCCACCACACCGAAGCGTTCGGGATCGGTGACATAGTAGCCGAACACAGTGCTGCGGCCGGCTTCGGCGTTGGCGGTAGCGGACTTGAGCCGCTTGGAGAAACCTGCGCCGTAGAAAATATTATCGCCCAGTACCATAGCGCAGGGCTCACCGTTAATAAACTCTTCACCCAGGATAAAGGCCTGTGCCAGACCGTCCGGGGAGGGCTGCACTTTATATTGCAGGTGCAGGCCGTACTGGCTGCCATCCCCCAGCAGCGCTTCAAAGCGCGGCGTATCGGTTGGGGTGGAAATGATCAAGATATCCTGGATGCCTGCCAGCATCAGAGTAGACAGCGGGTAATAGATCATGGGCTTATCATACACAGGCAGAAGCTGCTTGGATGTGACCATGGTCAGCGGGTACAGGCGGGTACCAGCACCGCCGGCGAGGATGATACCTTTCATGATGACGCTCCTTTTCAGTGACCGCAGTTGCGGCGAACTATAGGCAGCGCCTATACCGCGCCGCCTGATTTGCCGTGCGTCACCGCCCATCCCACAGGGGCATAAATCCGCACAATTATTTTCTATTATATCGTATTCTATGCCCCTTGGCAAGAGGGAAAATTGAGGGAGCAGAGCCAACAAGATTTGCGAGAGAAAACGTAAAGGCAATACCGCATAATTCTAAGTGCCGATACGGCGAGCGAGGTGCGGCAGATGCCAAGCCAAAAGCGCAGATAATACTGGATGCTGCAAAGGTGAGCGCCGCCAGTGGCGGAAACAGCGAACCGAAGCAGGGGCAGCGGTCGCAGAGTGCGAGGGGCTTTTGCCCCCGAAGCACGATGCGGGTACCGCAACCCGACATTATCGAGCATTTTGGCAACGCAGATGCCGTGCCGCAGCTGCCGGAGCGGTGCTTAAGCCGCAAGGCGGGAATTGTGCGGTGTTGTCTTAAACATATGGCAGCATCCACGGGATACATCAATGCTTATACAAAATGCCGCACCCATACCAGGTGCGGCATCTGTTTTATTCGCTTTGGTTATTTCGCGTACTCGGTGGCGCGGCTTTCGCGGATCACGCTGACCTTGATCTGGCCGGGGTAATCCAGCTCGTCCTCGATCTTTTTGGCAACCTGGCGGGCCAACAGGATGACCTGATCATCGCCAACCTTATCCGGCTGGACCAGGATGCGGACCTCGCGGCCTGCCTGCACGGCGTAAGAGCTTTCAACGCCCTCAAAGCCGTTGCACAGGGCTTCCAGCGTTTCCAAACGCTTGATATAACTTTCCATGTTTTCACGGCGGGCACCGGGGCGGGCTGCGCTGATGGCATCCGCTGCCATAATAATGAAGGCAAGCACCGTCTTGGGCTCCACATCGCCGTGGTGGGCTTCGATTGCATGAATAATCTGCGGGTTCTCGCGGTACTTCTTGCAGATATCCACACCGATCTGCACATGGCTGCCCTCAATCTCATGGTCAAGGGCCTTGCCGATATCATGCAGCAAGCCTGCGCGGCGTGCCAGCTGAACGTTCACGCCAAGCTCGCCAGCCATCAGGCCGGCCAGCCATGCCACTTCCAGAGAATGGCTCAGCACATTCTGGCCATAGCTGGTGCGATACTTCAGGCGGCCGATCAGCTTGACCAAATCGGGATGCAGGCTGTGGATACCAAGGTCCATCACAGCCTTTTCACCCTCGCGCTTCATCTGAATTTCCAGTTCGCGGCGGCACTTATCCACGGTCTCCTCAATGCGGGCCGGGTGGATACGGCCATCGGCGATCAGGCGCTCCAGGGCCATGCGGGCCACTTCACGGCGGGTCTGGTCAAAGCTGGAAAGGGTGATGGCTTCCGGCGTATCGTCAATAATGAGGTCACAGCCAGTGGCAGTTTCCAGAGCGCGGATGTTGCGGCCCTCGCGGCCGATGATGCGGCCCTTCATCTCGTCAGAGGGCAGCGGCACCACGCTGACGGTGGCTTCACTGGTGGCATCGGCTGCGCAGCGGGCAATGGCCTGGCCGACCAGCTCACGGGCGATGGCATCACATTCGTCCTTCATGTTAGCCTGATAGGCGCTGATCTTCATGGCCTTTTCGTGGGTCAGCTCATCGTCAATGTTCTTCAACAACACGGCGCGGGCATCTTCCTGGGTCATGGCGGCGATGGTTTCCAGCTTTTCGGTCTGGCGCAGCTTGAGCTGTTCCAGCTCGTCCAGGCGGGCTTCCACCAGTTCGCCGCGCTTTTTCAGGTCCTCTTCCTGCGCTCATGGCGGCGGTGCGCTTATCCAGCGCTTCCTCCTTTTGGTCCATGCGACGTTCCTGGCGGCTGATCTCCGCGCGGCGGTCCTTGATTTCCTTGTCGGCGTCAGCTTTCAGCTTGAACGCCTCGTCTTTGGCCTCGATGATGGTTTCCTTGCGCTTCTGCTCGGCAGCCTTGATGGCATCGTTCACGATGCGTTTGGCTTCCTCTTCGGCAGAGCCGATCTTGGCTTCGGCGGTACGCTTCCGGTTTTCCCCGCCAAAATAATAGCCAAGCGCCCCGCACACGGCAGCGGCAACGACAACCAGCACCCACATCAAAATTGGGGGCATGGCAGTTTCACTCCTTACAAAACTCAAATCAAATGCAGGAGGGCGCAGCACAAGCGGAACGCTTTTATTTCTGGCATACCTGAAAAGCCCGGGCAGCCCGCGCCTGTTTTATCTGGCAGCTACCATGGGTACACTGCCAGCATCTTACAGCGCAAGGGGCTGACCTTTGCGGTTCAAATACTGCCTGCGATATTCTATACAAAATGGGGCGATAATCCAAAGCATACCCAAAAGCGGATACACCTCAAACCCATATACACAAATTAAACGAAAAAACGCCAAATTTGCGGCGGTAAAACAAATATCTGAAAAGCGGCGTTCCCGATGGGCGACACCCTTAAGTCCTATCTAATATTGTAGCTACATTGCAGGAAATTGTCAAGGAATTGTTACAACACCGTGAACGTTCCCACCTGACGCACAAACACCGAAAAAACACAGGCAGGGCCTGCCTGCCAGCTTCAAAGCAGGGGCCCTGTCTGTAGAATTGGGAGTAGCCGATGGCAAAGCGGGCCGGGAGCCCCTGCCGGGTGCGGCCCGTTTTTCCATCATATCGCAGTTTTGGGCAAAGGTCATCTTTTGTTACGGTGTAAAATTTTGCGCCGCCCCCTTGACTTCCCCGCCGGGGTGGTATATAGTAAAGGCAACTTCATCCTGAATAAAACGTTGAGGCAGACAATACATGCTGGAACGCGCAAAAGAGAGAACCGCCGCCGAATTTGGCGTGGTGCAAGCGGTTTTGCAGGCGGGCAGCACAGTTACCACTGCCGAGTGCGAAGGCGAACCTTCGCCGGGGTAGCGCCCCGTTACCGGCGCTTACAAAACAGGGCTTTGGGCCTTTGTTTTACGAGTGGGATGCTTTGCCGCGTCCAATTCGGGTGGAACCGTGGAGTATGAATTTGTATGCTTCATCCCGTTTATGGTCAAGAATGGGATGGAGCATTTTTGTTTACCCAAAGGAGCGTTTACCAATGAAAATCATTTACAAAGACGGCACTGTTGCCGAATGCCCGAAAGAAGAAGAACTGCACGTTCTGCGCCATACGGCTGCCCACATTATGGCACAGGCCATCAAGCGCCTGTATCCGCAGGCCGACTTTGCCTTTGGCCCCGCTACCGAAAACGGCTTTTTCTATGATGTTGACCTGGGCGATACCAAACTGAGCGATGAAGACCTTGCCAACATTGAAAAGGAAATGAAGAAGATCTGCAAGGAAAACCTTGCCATCAAGCCGTTCATCCTGCCGCGCGATGAAGCTGTGAAGCTGATGACCGAGCGCCAGGAGCACTATAAGCTGGAGCATATGGACGACCTGGCCGATGAGACCGAGTTCAGCTTCTACCAGCAGGGCGAGTACGTTGATATGTGCATCGGACCCCACCTGACCTACACCAAGGCTCTGAAGGCGTTCAAGATCACCCAGCAGAGCGGCGCTTACTGGAAGAATGACAAAGAGAACAAGATGCTGACCCGCATCAACGGCGTTGCTTTCCGCAACCAGGAAGAGCTGGAAGCCTGGGAAAAGCAGCAGCAGGAAGCCCGCGAGCGCGACCACCGCAAGATCGGCAAGGAAATGCGCCTGTTCATGACCGATGACCTGGTTGGTCCGCGGCCTGCCCGATGTTCCTGCCAACGGCTACATCATCTGGCAGCAGCTGG
>ENA-OQNM01000263-OQNM01000263.1-human-gut-metagenome-genome-assembly--contig:-NODE-263-length-19577-cov-2.777995_pt1 | contig 19577 bp, 13 predicted proteins | sample MGYA00242632_ERZ504886 | MGnify/ENA primary metagenome ERZ504886 (study PRJEB26092, sample SAMD00036424) | human gut metagenome | host: Homo sapiens | study: EMG produced TPA metagenomics assembly of... | reverse complement strand
ACGCCTGACACTAGCGGCGGGCGATGCGCGGCGCGCTCCTCAATCACATAAATGATTTCGTTGCCGTGCAGCACGGCCAGATGTCCGTTTTCGCCGGTCTCGTCAACAAGACGCGCCAACACCGGATGCGCGACCTGCGATACACGATGTTGGCGAGAATAGGCCGATCCCAGCTCGAAAGTCTTGAGTCCGATGCCGTACGCGCGCTGCTCGGCAAGGCGGGTGACCAGTCCGTGACGCTCCAAAATCTCCAACAATTGGTACACCGTGGAGCGCGGAATGCCGAGTTCGCGAGCGAGCGTGGCGGCTTGCGTCTGACCATTGCTCGCGATGAACTCGAGGATGTCGAGCGTACGGTCGGCCGCCGGAGCCAGCGAGACACGTGGCGCGGATGATGATGTCTGATGTTCCCGTTCTGATGGCTTCACCTGCGCCCGCTTGACGGTACGTGGCTCGGTGAAGGCGTATTGCTGCGAGGCATGGCTCATATTTCCATCACCTTACATGTCTGAGATTTCAGACACAAGATGGACGAAGTGGCTTATGGCGGGCATCCGACTGAGGTGAAATGGCCAAGGTTTGATTACTCGGGGAGCGATTGGTCGCGTTTGCGTCGCTTGCTGTTGATGGGCAGGTGCGGTGAGCGAATGCGGGCAGTCGCGGATCCCCGGCGAAGCATGTGCCGCATATGTCGTATATGCGGAATGCGGCACATATATAGAAAGGTATGAGCATGGCAGAGCAGACGGTCACCGTAGGTGTTGGAGCGCTGAGCATCGAGGACGTTATCGCCGTAGCGCGCGGCGGTGCCAAAGTGGCGATTTCGGACGAATCGAAGCATGAGATGGCGCTGAGTCGCGCGGTTATCGATCATCTGGCCGACGACACCGTGCCGCATTACGGCATCTCCACCGGATTCGGCGCGCTCGCCTCCACTTCCATCCCCAAGGAACAGCGCGCGCAACTGCAGAAAAGCCTGATCCGCTCGCATGCCGCCGGTGCCGGACCGGAAGTGGAGCGTGAGGTGGTGCGCGGCCTGCTGGTGCTGCGCCTGAGCACCCTGTGCACCGGACGCACCGGTGTGCGCCCGGAAACCGCGCAGGTCTACGCCGATATGCTGAACGCCGGCATCACCCCGGTGGTCTACGAATACGGTTCACTCGGATGCTCCGGTGATTTGGCGCCGCTCGCAGCCTGTGCTTTGGTGGCGATGGGTGAAGGCGAGGCCCGCAACGCTGACGGCCTCAAGATCGGCGGCGGCGAAGCGCTGCGTGCGGCCGGCATCACGCCCGTCGATTTGAAAGAGAAGGAAGGACTGGCGCTGGTCAACGGCACCGACGGCATGCTCGGCATGTTGTGTATGGCCATCACCGATCTGCGCCTGCTGCTCAAGACCGCGGATGTCGCCGCCGCGATGAGCGTGGAAGGCATGCTCGGCAACGACCGCGTATTCGCCGCCGACTTGCAGGCGCTGCGCCCGCATCGCGGCCAAGGCGATTCCGCTGCGAACATCGCCCGCATGCTCAAGGACTCTGGTCTGATTGAGGCCGGCCGCCCGGGCTCCACCGTGCGTGTGCAGGACGCCTACTCGCTGCGCTGCACCCCGCAGGTGCACGGCGCCGCCCGCGACACCGTGGAATACGCGGCCTCCGTGGCGGGCGTGGAACTCGCCTCCGCCATCGATAACCCGTGCGTCACGCTGGATGGCCGTGTGGAGTCCAACGGCAACTTCCATGGCGCGCCGCTGGCCTATGTGCTCGATTTCCTGGCGATTCCGACCGCCGACGTAGCCTCTATCTCCGAGCGTCGTACCGACCGCTTCCTTGACGTGGCGCGCAACCGCGGCCTGCCGGCGTTCCTGGCTGGTGACCCGGGCGTGGACTCCGGTTTCATGATCGCCCAATACACCGCTGCCGGCATCGTCTCCGAAATGAAGCGTAACGCCGTGCCTGCCTCGGTCGATTCGATTCCAAGCTCCGCCATGCAGGAAGATCACGTGTCGATGGGTTGGGCCGCCGCCCGCAAGCTGCGCCGGTCGATTCCGGCCTTTGCGCGCGTGCTGGCCGTGGAACTGCTGTGCTCCTGCCGCTCCTTCGACTTCCGCAAGCCGTACCGTCCGGGTGCGGCGGGCGCCGCCGTATACCGCGTGGTGCGCCAGTACGCCAACGAAATCGGCCCCGACGTACGCGATACCTGGACCACCCCGCAGATTGAGGGCGTGGCCGAGGCGATTCTCTCCGGCGAAGTCCTCGCCGCCGCCGAATCCGCCGTCGGCGCACTGAAGTAGCGGCTGCCCAAGCTTCCTCATCAGAGGGGGCTACTAGTCACCCTCCCCACCAAAATCCAAAACTTGAGTCATATGCACTCAAGTTTTGGGAATAGAATGGGTTCCAGGTCGGTTGACCATATCAGACAACGACAAGCTGCGGTCTGTCGCAACGCTCGCAGGGCTTTCGAAGCCCGCGAGCCGCACTGCGCAGACCGCATGATATGGAGGAATACGATATGGAACAGAAGTTCACCACTATGGCCCAAGAAGCCGTCGGCGACGCGATTCAGAGTGCGTCCGCCGCAGGAAACGCGCAGGTCGAGACCCTGCACGTCATGGATGCGCTGCTGCGCCAGGAAAACGGCGTGGCGCGCTCTCTGATCGAGGCCGCGGGCGGGGACCCGCAGGCCATCGGCGCGGCGGTGCGCAACGCTTTGGTCGCGCTGCCGAGCGCATCCGGATCCAGCACCTCGCAGCCACAGGCCAGCCGCCAGCTGACCGCCGCCATCGCCCAGGCTGAGAAGGAAATGCAGCAGATGGGCGACGAATACGTCTCCACCGAACATCTGCTTATCGGCATCGCGGCCAGCAAGCCGAATCAGTCGGCCGAAATCTTGGAGAAGAACGGCGTCACCGCAGCCTCCCTGCGCAAGGCCGTACCCGGCGTGCGTGGTGGCGCGAAGGTCACCAGCCCGGACGCGGAAGGCTCGTACAAGGCCCTAGAGAAGTACTCCACCGACCTGACGGCCGCCGCCAAGGAAGGCAAGCTGGACCCGGTCATCGGACGTGACCAGGAAATCCGCCGCGTGATTCAGATCCTCTCCCGTCGTACCAAGAACAACCCGGTGCTGATTGGCGAGCCCGGCGTCGGCAAGACCGCCGTCGTGGAGGGTTTGGCCCAGCGTATCGTGGCGGGCGACGTGCCCACCACCCTGCAAGGCAAGAAGCTCATCTCCCTTGACTTGGGCTCCATGGTGGCCGGTTCGAAGTACCGTGGCGAGTTCGAGGAGCGCCTGAAGAGCGTCCTGAACGAAATCAAGAATGCGGATGGTCAGATCATCACCTTCATCGATGAGATCCACACCATCGTCGGCGCGGGTGCGGCCGAAGGCTCGATGGATGCCGGCAATATGTTGAAGCCCATGCTGGCCCGTGGCGAGCTGCGCCTGATCGGCGCGACCACGCTGGACGAGTACCGCGAGAACATCGAGAAGGATCCGGCGCTGGAGCGTCGTTTCCAGCAGGTGTTCGTGGGTGAGCCGAGCGTGGAAGACACCATCGCCATTCTGCGTGGTCTGAAGCAGCGTTACGAGGCGCACCATAAGGTAACGATCGGCGACGACGCGCTGGTTGCCGCCGCGACCCTCTCGAACCGTTACATTTCGGGTCGTCAGCTGCCGGACAAGGCCATCGATCTGGTCGATGAGGCGGCCGCTCACCTGCGTATGGAGCTCGACTCCTCGCCTGAGGAGATCGATGAGCTGCAGCGCAAGGTGACCCGTCTTGAAATGGAGGAAATGCAGCTCAAGAAGGCCGAGGATCCTGCGTCCAAGGAGCGTCTGGGCAAGCTGCAAGCCGAACTTGCGGACACCCGTGAGAAGCTCAGCGGTCTCAAGGCGCGTTGGGATGCGGAACAGGCTGGCCACAACAAGGTCGGTGACCTGCGTGCCAAGCTCGATGACCTGCGCGTGCAGGCGGATAAGTATACCCGTGAAGGCAACTTGGCGGAGGCCTCGAAGATTCTGTACGGAGAGATTCCGGCTATTCAGAAGGAACTCGCCGCCGCGGAAAGCGCGGATGCCGAATCTGCCGATGCCGGCGCGGCCAACCCGGCCGATGAGCCGATGGTCCCGGACCGTGTGGACGCCGACTCGGTGGCCGAGATCGTCTCCGACTGGACCGGCATTCCCGTCGGCCGCCTGATGCAGGGCGAAAACGAGAAGCTGCTGCACATGGAGGACTACCTCGGCAAGCGTGTGATCGGCCAGAAGGAAGCCATCGCCGCCGTGTCCGACGCGGTGCGCCGTTCGCGTGCCGGCATCTCCGACCCGAACCGTCCGACCGGATCGTTCCTGTTCCTCGGCCCCACCGGTGTGGGCAAGACCGAACTGGCCAAGGCGCTCGCCGACTTCCTGTTCGACGACGAGAAGGCCATGGTCCGCATCGACATGTCCGAATACATGGAGAAGGCTTCAGTCTCGCGCCTGATCGGTGCGGCTCCGGGCTACGTGGGCTACGAGCAGGGCGGCCAGCTGACCGAGGCCGTGCGCCGCCGCCCGTATTCCGTGGTGCTGTTCGACGAGGTCGAGAAGGCCAATCCGGAGATCTTCGACGTGCTGCTGCAGGTACTCGACGATGGCCGCCTGACCGATGGCCAGGGCAGGACCGTGGACTTCAAGAACACGATCCTGATCATGACCTCCAACCTCGGCTCGCAGTTCCTCGTGAACGAGGACATGGACGCCGACGCCAAGAAAAAGGCCGTGATGGACGCCGTCCACATGAACTTCAAGCCGGAGTTCCTGAACCGTCTGGACGACATCGTCATGTTCCACCCGCTCACGCGTGAGGAGCTTGGCGGCATCGTGGATATCCAGGTGGCTGGCGTGGCCCAGCGTCTGACCGATCGCCGCATCACGCTGGACGTCACCGACTCGGCTCGCGAATGGCTGGCCAACACCGGTTACGACCCGGCGTATGGCGCTCGCCCGCTGCGTCGTTTGGTGCAAACCGAAGTGGGCGACCAGCTGGCCCGTATGCTGCTGGCCGGCAAGGTCCACGACGGTGACACCGTGCTGGTCGACCAGACCGGCGGCGAACATCTGGAGCTCTCCGCTTGGGCGAGCGCCAGATTGTCTCCGACAATCCGGACGTGAGCGTGGACAACGTCACCGAAGACAAGTGACAATCACTGGCCTCCCTCTCTGAGCAAAGCTGTCAGCGAAGCTGACTGGAGGGGAGTTCGGGCTGGCGAGCTTCACTATATTGGCTCTCCTCTGAGGAGGAGAGCCTTTTCGCTACCATGGTGCTGAACTTCATACGAGGAGGGCCAGTGACTGGACGATTCGCGCCGACGCCGTCGGGGCGCATGCATATCGGCAACGTGTACGCCATGTTGGGTGCATGGCTTTCGGCCCGCTCGCGTGGCGACCGCATGCTGATGCGTATCGAGGACGTGGACAAGCCGCGTGTGGTCGCCGGTGCGGACCAGCTCATGATGGATGACCTGCATTGGCTCGGCCTCGACTGGGATGGCGAACCGATGTTCCAATCCCAGCGCACTGAACGATACGAATACGCTCTCGAATGCCTGCGCTCGCAAGGTGTGCTGTACCCCTGTTTCTGCTCGCGTGCCGACATTCGCGCCGCCTCGGCCCCCAACGAGGGCGACGGCTTCATGGTGTACCCCGGCACGTGCCGCCGCCTGCTGCACGACCATCCCGACGAGGTCCGTGCCCGTTTGGTTCGCGGCGACCAGCATTCCATCCGTATCGCCATGCCGGAATCGGCAGCGGGAGAAAAGCAACGTACAGTGCCTGACGATTCCGCTGCGCTGTCGGGAGCCGTGCCGCCGGAACAGCAGGGCGATGCCGGAATCGTTGATGGTGTCGCATGCTTTAACGACCGTGTCTATAGTCCACAGCACTACGATTTGGCCCGCGAGGTAGGCGATTCCGTGATTCGCCGAGCCGATGGACTGTTCGGCTATCAACTGGTCGTGGTCGTGGATGACCTCGATATGGGTGTTGATGATATCGTGCGCGGCCGTGATCTGCTGCGCTCCACCGCGCTGCAAATGTGGATTCGCCAGTGTCTGTTGGCTGGCGGCTTTGAGCCGGAATGCGGCAACACGGAAAAGCCTCTCGCCGAGCACCCCGAGTATGCGCACCTGCCGCTTATCGACAATGCGGCCGGCCGGCGTTTAGCCAAGCGCGAACGTTCGCTGGATATGGGAGCCTTGCGCGCCCGCAACGTAACCCCCGAGCAAATCATCGGATACTGCGCCTGGCTGCTGCGTCTGCAACCCACTCCAATTCCTTGCAAACCCGCCGATCTGCTGGCAGATTTCAGCTGGGAGCCACTGCGCGCCAACCACCTGGACCGCGCGCTGAAACCGGATGATCCAACCACTCCACAATGGCTGGCAGAAGCGTTAGGCTAGAGGCAGCCCAACAGGAAGGATTCCAATGTCGTCGAAGCTCTGGAGAAACGTGGCGCTGGCAGGCGTGGCCGCCGCCGGTGCTGCCGTGTGGGCCGTGGCCCCGCGCACGTTCAATGACAAGCGTCGTAATTTCGTGCCCTCCATTCCGGAGGTATGGTATGCCCATCGTGGCTTGCATGATGCGGGTTCTGGTTTGGTCGGCTATACCGATATCGCTGATTATGGTGGGGATAATCCGGTTAGCGCCCAAGCCGATACCACTGAGCGATCCATCGCCGAAAACGATGATTATGTGTCGCTTGCCCGTCGCATGGCTGTCAAGGCCGGCTACGGCAGTGCGGATATGACCGGTCCGATTGCTCCCGAAAACTCGCTGGCCGCGTTCGCCGCCGCCTGCGAGGCTGGCTATGGTCATCGAACTCGTACGTGCAGCTTACGCTCGACGGCCAAGTGGTCGTGGTCCATGACGCCGATTTGTTGCGCGTGGCCGGCGATCCGTCGCCGCATCGAAGACCTGACTTACGACGAACTCGCCCGTATTCCGCTCTTCCCGAACGGCGAGTCAGGCGATTTGAAGGCCGAACCGTTGCCGGGTGCCGACGCGAACCCGCCGCTGGTGGTCACGCCGTCCGCCGCGCCGAAGGGGTACTACCAGCATGTGCCGCTGTTCTCCGATGTGCTGGACGTGGTGGCCGGCCGGGCTCCGCTGATTGTGGAATACAAGTTCAGCAACAACAGGGCTTGGGATGAGCGTAGCGAAGAGCTCATGGAAAAGGGCCACGCCTTGCTTGAGGCGTATGACGGCCCGTACGTGATCGAATCCTTCCACCCGGGCGCGGTGAATTGGTACAAGGAGCATCACCCTGAGGTGTGCCGCGGTCAGCTGAGCTGGCCGGCGAAGCTGAGCAAGAATGGTGCGGCTGAATGGGCCGCCGGCTTACTGGCGTTCGACTGGCTGTCTCGTCCTGATTTCGTGGCTTATGACTGGACCGGTGGCGCTTCGCCGCAAGTCAAGCTCGCTCGTTCGATGGGTGCGATGCCGGTTTCATGGACCGTGCGCAGCAGCGATGAACTCGCCCAGTGCGCCCCCTACTTCGACCGCCACATCTTCGAAGCGTTCGTCCCCGACGCAGTGTGAGGTTGAGGGCGTTATTGATGCGCCCATGGGGTGGTTACAGGCTCATCGGGCGGTAACTTGCCCATGGGGCGGTTTGAAGAATATGTGAAACCGCGGAATTAAGCCATTTTGGCATACCGCCCCATGAGGATTTTGCCGCCTCATGGGGCAATTACCGCCCCATGGGGGATTTCCCGCCCCATGAGGTATGGCGTTTTACTTGTGATACGGCTCGCCAGCGTTGATTTTATAAGCGCGATAGATCTGCTCCAGCAGAATCACGCGCATAAGCTGATGCGGGAACGTCATCTTCGAGAAACTCAGCAGAAAATCAGCACGACGCAGAATCGCGTCGTCAAGGCCGATTGAACCGCCGATGACCAGCTGAATATGGCTGGTGCCACGCAATCCAAGGTCGTTGATTTTGGCGGCCAATTCTTCACTGGACAGCTGCTTGCCATTGATGGCAAGGGCAATAACAAACGCGCCGTCCTTCAGATGCTTGGCGATGCGTTCGCCTTCTCTGGCCTTGATCTGTCGGTCAACGCCTTCGGAGGCATGGTCAGGCGTTTTCTCATCTGCCACTTCAATGATGTTGAGCTTGCAGTAGCGCGAAAGTCGCTTGGAATACTCGTCAATGGCGTCGCGAAGGTAACGCTCCTTCACGCGCCCCGGCGCAATAATGTCGATTTGCATAGATGTTCCGTTATGTTGGCTCCCCTCGGGGAGGGGAGCCAGGGAAATCAGTCAATTACGCCATAGAGACGGTCACCGGCGTCGCCGAGTCCCGGCACGATGTAGCACTTGTCGTTAAGACGTTCGTCGACCGCGCACACCACGACCTTGAAGTCGATGGACGGGTCGATGTGCTCCTCGACGTACTTGATGCCTTCGGGGGCCGGCGATGATGTTGATCGCGGTCACGTCCTTGGCGCCGCGCTCGGCCAGGTAGTGCGTGGCGGCGACCAGCGTTCCGCCGGTGGCGAGCATCGGGTCGATGAGGAAGCACTGGCGGCCGGACAGGTCCTCGGGCAGACGGTTCGCGTACGTCACCTGCTGGGTGGGGTGCTCCTCGTCGCGCTTCATGCCCAGGAAGCCGACTTCAGCAGTCGGAATCAGGCGGGTCATGCCGTCGAGCATGCCCAAGCCAGCGCGCAGCACCGGCACGATGATCGGGCGCGGGGAGGCGAGCTTCTTGCCGGTCATCGGGGCGACCGGCGTCTCGATCGGCGCGGCCACCACGGACAGGTTGCGGGTGGCCTCGTAGGCCTCAAGCATCACGAGTTCGGAGACGAGCTCGCGGAAGGTGGAGGAGGGGGTGTTCTTGTCGCGCAGCACGGTGAGCTTGTGCTCGACCAGCGGATGATTCAAAACATGGAGTTCCATGATTCCCAGCCTAGTCCAAGTTTGCCGACCTGCCGAATTGGTAATGGCGCGGCTTGCTTATCGGATTGGATTTGTGGGTGATTCGACTTTTTGCTGCGATAGGCCAGTTGCAGCAGGACAATGCCCTGTCCGTGCCGAGATCTGCCTCTGATACCTCTGAGAGGGTAAAGCGTAAAAAACAACACGGTGTAAAACAGGGAATGAAACTGGTGTAAAACCGGGAATGAGATAGGTGTAAAATCGGGAATGAAACTGGTGTAAAATCTATATTGTTAGAACGATAGAACTGGGAAAGGCTGCAATATGAACGATTTGAGTGGTCGCGATGGTACCTTGACCAGGCCTGATTATCGTTCACGCGTGGTAGATAGCAGATTAAGTAAACTGCTCAAGGCGTTCGGTGCAGTGGAAATCGTTGGGCCGAAATGGTGCGGCAAGACATGGACCGCGCTCTCCCGGTCTCGAAGCGTTGATCGTCTGGATGATGTGGCAGTTTTCGCGGCCGCCCAAACCGATCCTGCATTGGTGCTGATGGGGGAGGAGCCCCATCTGGTGGACGAATGGCAAGATGTACCGCAAATTTGGGATGCCGCTCGTCGCCATATAGATGACAATGCGAACCGCAAGGGGCAGCTGATTCTTACAGGTTCGGCTATTCCAAAGGATCGTGACGCCATTCATCACAGCGGCACTGGTCGCATTGCTCGTCTGCGCATGTGGCCCATGAGCTTGGCTGAATCCGGAGAATCCACGGGCGCGGTCAGCCTATCCGATTTGTTCGAGGGGAAATTCGAGCCTGCCGAATGCAATACGAGTATCGAAGACATCGCCAGATGGTGTTGCCGTGGCGGATGGCCCGCGAATCTTGAGCTAGACGATGAATTCGCCTTGGAAATCCCGGGCGAATATATCGCAAGTGTGCTGGATATCAGCGTGCCGAAGATGAAGAAGAATCCTGAAACTGCACGAGCTTTGATGCGAGCTCTTGCCGTGAACATCTCGCAGGCACCAAAATATGCGACGCTGGCTGCGGATATGGCATATGGCGATGAGCGGCGTGAGCCGGATACGCAGACGGTGAAGAGCTATTTGGAAATGTTCAAGGACTTGTACCTTCTGACGGATTTGGAGGGTTGGGAACCGCCACTCCGCGCAAAGAGTCGTGTGCGAACCAAGCCCAAGCGATATTTCGTGGATCCTTCGTTGCCTGCTGCGGTTTTAGGTGCCGCGCCGAATACTCTGATGCGCGATACACAGACGCTCGGCGATCTGTTTGAAACGCTGTGCATTCGTGATTTGAATGTATATCTGTCGGCTATGCCGGGTGCCGGGAATCGCATTGCGTATTACCGCGATGACAAGGGGCTTGAAGTTGATGTCATTATCGAGTTGTCTGACGGCAGGTGGGGTGCCATCGAAATAAAACTCAGTGACCTTAAGGTGAACGATGACAATGCGGATAAGCTCAAATCCTTCCGCAACAAAATCTGCGGCAATCCCATGGCTCAGGTCCGAGACCCCGAATTCATGATGTTCCTTACCGGCCGAGGTGGGAAGGCCTATCGCCGCAATGACGGCATACTGGTCGTGCCCATCGCAACGCTCGGGGCGTGAATCTGGTAAAAGAAAAGAAGCGCCGAACCGCGAAAGCGCCTGTCGGCGCAAGGGCCGCTCGCGGCGGCAAAAAATGGAGCCCGGGGCTTAAGCACGGTCCGACGCGGATACTTAGTATAGCTTGCGATGGGGCTCGCCGCGCCGGGGGAGGTGTGGTGTTGGCTGGTAGCTGATTGTTGGGGTGCGGTTGGTGGGTCTCTCCCTCAGTCACGGGCATCGCCCGTGACAGCTCCCTCATCAGAGGGAGCCTGGAGCAGGGCTACTCCAACCGTCCGCGACGCCAGAGGTTGGCACCGTGCTGGAAATCCTTGGCGGTGGCCATGAGGCTGCCGGCGGTGTGCATAAGGCGGGCGGCTTTGGTGCGCACGGCCTTCTCATCGGCATCCGAGGAGAAGGCGCCGTTGGCCTCGGCCCGGGTCACCATGCGCCGCGCCTCCACGCGCAAGCCCAACGCCACCACATCGGTAAACGCCGCCGCACGCTCAAGCGCCACGGCAAAATCGCCCACAAAAGCACCGGAGAGAATCGAATCGGCCAATCGCACGATGTCATCTTCACTGGGAGCCTGATCCACGCCGGCGATGGCGGAGGCGGTAGTGGCCACCGGCTCACCCAAGCGCCACAGATGCGCGATCGAGTCGCGATTCGATCGCATCCACGTACGCAACATATACAGTCGCCACAGCACACCAGGCAGCGAATCCGGCTCGGCATCGCTCCATAGTTCGGCGATTTCATCCACGCCGACCGTCTCCACCAACGTGAGCACCCGCTCAACAACCGCCGGGTCTTCGCTATGGCGCACACGATCCAGCAATGCGGCAGCAGACAGATGACTCATCTCGCTCAACGCCTGCGGGTCCATGCCACCGGCCAATCCATCGGCCACAGCCGGGTCGAGCTGAGCCGGGCGCGAGGGGCGTGAAGAACCCATGCGAGCAGGTCCGAATGCCGCTCCGGCCGCACGCAACGAGCCGAAGCCCGGGCCCAGACTGCCGGCGGCACCATTGTGCGCGGCATGAGCTGCAGCGGCAGCGGCCGAGGAGTTGGATGAATCAGGAAATGCGGGTCTAGTAGACAAGCGGTTGAACCTTCTGAATATCGATGATTTTGGGACCATGAGGCGTCGGAGTGACGAACAGCGCCACCGCCGTGCCGGTCGGCATGAACGGTGTCTTGGCGATCAGGCGTTTGCTCAGAGACGGCGCAACGCACATGCTGCGCAGGTGTCCGAACATACCACCAATCACCGGCCGGTGCATGCATATCGCTATGGGCTGACGGCGCTCAAGTGCGAACTCGATTTCGCTGAGTAGACACTCCCATGCGGTGTCCGGCGCAGCGGCGTATGCATCTTCGGTGAGCGGATCGAGATGAACCATGTCTCGTCCGGTCTGCCACGCGAACATCTCCAACGTCTCCTGGCAGCGCACCCAAGGCGACGTGGCCAGTCGGGTCGGATTGAAACACGCCAGCTCGCGGTTCAGCGCGTATGCCGCAGCCGCGCCGCGCGGCGTGATCGGACGGTTCGCGTCCGAACCCTTCCACAGCTTGCGCGCTTCCGCTTTGCCGTGGCGCACGATAATCACCGGCACGGCGTCAAGCGCGCCCTCCTGCACCCGATCAACGAATAGCGCGAGGATGTCCTTATCGGTGGAATGGCTGAGCTTCTTGCGGGCCTCGGCCGGCGTCAGCCACAAAACTTCGTCGATTTCGCCGATGTCCGCCCGATGCACCGGGCCAAACGCATGGGTACGCCGCAGGTTGTCGATGGCGCTGATCGGCGTGGCCATCCAGAACTGGATATGCTTGGTATCCGCCGACCGATCCTTGGTATGGCGCTGTTTGCTGCCTTCTTCGGACAGCGGGTACTCGATGTCGCCCAGATAGGGGCCAAGTTCCACGGACAGGCCCGATTCCTCGCCGATCTCGCGTACGGCGGCATGCCGGTGCGATTCGTTCGGGTCGACCTTGCCTTTCGGCCAGCTCCAGTCGTCGTATTTCGGGCGATGCACGACGCACAGTTCGATGCGGTTGAGTACGTTGTCCGCCGCGGCCGGGCTGTCGGCCTGCGCCGGGTCCGGGTGGGAGCCGCGTCCGATGCGCCGTGTGCTGCCGTGGTCTCGCCGTCAGAATCCGCGGTATTCGCGATGATGGTGCCATCGGTGGCAATATTGGATTTCGCTGATGGAGACGATGCCTGCGTCGGCTCGGCATCATCCTTCCACCGGTACAGAATACCGCCGGCGGCTTCCACGATTCGTCTCATACTGTTCGTACCCATCTCTTGTATTGTAGGTCACGTTGGACCGCTGCTACGAGTTTTGCGCGCTGAACAACGATGCCCGGCATCCTCTCGAAAGAGGAGCCGGGCATCGTAACCACCCTCAGTCAGCTCGTGCTGACAGGGAGCATCGAATGAAATCAGTTGTGCGAATTGGGGCGGCGCTGATGCTTGCGAATCAGATATTCCTGACTGTCGACCAGCGGGCGGCCCTCGTCGTCCTTGGTGTGCAGCACATACGTGCCGTCGGGCTGCATGTGCCAGCTCATGGTGGAGTCGGCCATCTGCAGGTCCACGTACTTGATGAGCCCGTCAATCTGCTCCGGGGCGGTGACACGCACCAGAGCCTCCACACGGCGGTCAAGGTTACGGTGCATGAGGTCAGCCGAACCGATGTAGACCTCCGGGCCGGAAGCCGGACCCTCGCCGATCTGCGGGCCGTCCGCATTGCAGAAGGCGTAGATGCGGGAGTGCTCCAGGAAGCGGCCGAGAATCGAACGCACGCGGATGTTCTCGGACAGGCCGGGAACGCCGGGCTTCAGAGCGCAGATGCCGCGTTCGACGATGTCGATCTTCACGCCGGCCTGAGAGGCACGGTACAGGGCGTCGATGGTCTTCTCGTCCACGATGGAGTTGACCTTGATCTTGATCCACGCTTCCTTGCCGGCGCGTGCGGCGTCCTCCTCGCGGCGGATGCGCTGGATTAGACCGGTGCGCACGGTGCGCGGGGCCACCAGCAGACGGTGGAAGCTGGACTTTGGCGCGTAACCGGAGAGCTGGTTGAACAGACGAGTCAGATCCTGGCCGACCACCGGGTCGCAGGTCAGCAGACCCAGATCGGTGTACAGTCGCGCGGTCTTCGGGTTGTAGTTACCGGTGCCTACGTGGCAGTAGCGGCGTAGACCGTCCGCTTCCTGACGCACGACTTCGATGAGCTTGCAGTGGGTCTTCAAGCCCACGATGCCGTACACCACGTGCACGCCGGCGCGTTCGAGCTTGCGGGCCCACGCGATGTTGGCGTCCTCGTCGAAACGAGCCTTGATTTCCACCAAAGCCAGCACCTGCTTGCCGGCATGAGCGGCGTCGATCAGGGCGTCGATGATCGGCGAGTTGGAGCTGGTGCGGTACAGGGTCTGCTTGATGGCCAGCACCTTCGGGTCCGCGGCGGCCTGCGCAAGGAAGGCCTGCACGGAAGTGGAGAAGGAGTCATAGGGGTGATGCAGCAGGATGTCGCGCTCGCGGATGGCGGCGAAAATATCCTGTGCGCGGGAGGACTCGACCTCGGCGATCTGACGGTTCGTGGTCGGCACGAACGGACGGTTCTTCAGGTCCGGGCGGTCCACGCTGCCGAGCTCAAAGAGCACGGTCAGGTCCAGCGGGCTGGGCAGACGGTATACCTCGTCCTGGCTCACGCCGAGCTGGTCGGCGAGCAGCTGGGAGAGGAAGGGGCTCGTGGTGTCCGTGATCTCCAGGCGGATCGGCGGTCCGAAGCGGCGGCGCAGCAGCTCCTTCTCCATGGCGTTGAGCAGGTTCTCGGCGTCATCCTCTTCCACGTCGATGTCCTCGTTACGAGTCACGCGGAAGGAGCGGGCCTCCTTGATGATCATGCCCGGGAACAGGGATTCCAGATGCGCGGCGATGAGCTTTTCCATGGCGATGAAGCCGTAACGCTCGTCCTTGGACTCCTCATCGGTCATGTCGTCCACCGGCACCAGGCGCGGCAGGTTGCCCGGGATCTTGACGCGGGCGAAGTGCGACTTGCCGGAGGCCGGGTTCTCCACAATCACGGCCAGGTTGATGGAACCGCCGGAAATGTACGGGAACGGGTGGGCCGGATCCACGGCGAGCGGCGTCAGGACCGGGAACACCTGCTGGCGGTAGTAGCGCGAGAGGCGCTCCTGCTCGGAGGATGTGAGCTTGTCCCACGTCAGCAGGACGATGCGCTCCTTCTCCAATTCCGGCAGAATGGTGTCGATCGTGTAATGTGCGTGCTCGTCTTGCAGACGGTGTGCGGTCTCGCTGATCGCGCGCAGCTGCTGACGCGGGCTCAGGCCGGCGGCAGACGGCACGGCGATGCCCGAGTCGATACGGCGCTTCAGGCCGGCGACGCGGACCATGAAGAACTCGTCAAGGTTCGAGGCGAAGATCGCGGCGAAGTTGGCGCGCTCGAGCAGGGGCATGTCTTCGTTCTCCGCACATTCGAGCACGCGCTGGTTGAACTTGAGCCAGCTGAGCTCGCGGTCGAAGAAACGGTCCTTGGGCAGCGGTGCCTCGCCTTCCTGATCGACGCGGCGGTCGTTGTTGTCGTTTTCGGCAATATGCTCTGCGATTTGGCTGCGCAGAATTGCCTTCGAGGGTGCGTCAAATATCTGTGCCATAGCTTATATCGTAAGCTTTGGCGTGGCCGGAAAACGACTGAACGCGCCAGAATTCAAAGGGTGTTCATGTTAGTTCGGTGTTGGTTGGTTTTGAGTGTGCTAGCGTCGCTCGCGACACGCCGTGAGCGGCGGTGAAACGAACGAAATCGAACATCGGACGGGTTCGATGTGAACGGTTCAGCTCGTTTTCCGATAGCCAGAAAGTGCGATTGAACAGTTGTGATAAAAAACGCACAACGACTCTCTGCAGGTTGCGAGAAACGGGAGTGATGAATAGATTATGAGGTACAAGAACAACTGAACAGAGCAGAGCCCACAAATAGTGTATGGTCACGAGGACTGTTACGTTGGACGGGCATTGGAAAGACTTACCGTTACAACGATGATGTTGTGCAGAGATTCTGCTCCAGTAGTTGAACTTGTAGAAAAGGCCCGCTCCGGCGGGCCTTTTCGTTTGTGTGTACAGTGGAGGGCATGACGGAAACACAGCGTACGCCAGAGGGGATGTCGTCGAAACCTCGTATCAAGCCGGCCGATGCCGAAGACGGCCGTCCGGTCTCTATCTCTGCGCGTCTCGGACGACTGCAATTCCACTATTCCGGCAAGTTCCGCGTGCTGCAGATTGCCGACATTCAGGATGGGCCGAAAGTCTCCAAAGACACCATCACCCTGATTGAGGCCAGCCTTGATGCCACACGGCCTGATCTGGTGATTTTCTCCGGCAACCAGATCGCCGGCTACGATCCGGCGTTCGCCGATTCATTCCGTAAACGTCGCTGGTGTGACGAACCTATTGCCGAATCCGCGCTGAACCATACCCGAGCGCTGGTGCGCAAGGCCATTGGCCAGTTCACTGAGCCGTTGGCGGCGCGCGGCATTCCGTGGGCTGTGACGTATGGCAACCATGATTTCCAATGCGGGCTAAGCAATGCGGAACTGGACGGTATCTATCGTGAGTTCCCCGGTTGTGTCAATCCGCCGAGTGAGACCTTGCCGAACCAGATTGCATACACCTGTGGAGCGGGTGGTGCTGTGCAGACGCTGTCTGGTGCCACTGGTTCCGGTGAACCAGGCACCTTCGCGCTGCCGGTTATGGACGTTGACCATACGCGCAATGTGCTGGGTCTGGTCATTCTTGACTCCGGCGATTACGTGCATGGCGGCGGCTTCGGCACACCATCGCCCGCAGCGCTCGCCTTCCTGAACGCCGTGCCCGACCGTATCGGTGCGAAATCAATGGTGTTCCAGCACATGCCGATGCCCGAGTATTACAACGTGCTGAAGCCGGTGGCGGCCAACGCGGCGTTTGCCATGCAGGGCTATCGTTCGCACGCCGATACCTACTACGTGCTGGACGAATTGCAAACCCAGCCCGGCGGATATCTGGGAGAAGGCATATCCTGCCCTGATACGTCAGACGAATTCGAATTGCTGCGCGAGGGGTATTTCGGCGTCGTAGCTGGTCATGATCATCGCAACGGTTTCGTCGGCGAACATGAGGGTCTGTTGCTTATCGCTACGCCAACCTGCGGATTCAATACGTACGGACCGGCTCCGGCCAAACGTGCCACGCGATTGATCGAATTTGATATCCGTCACCCGTTACGAGCCGCGTACGCAATTGCTGGGAGTTTGGCGAACTGGTGGGCAAGCCCAGTTCCAAACGCGCCTACACCTATGCGGTGAACCAGACCACGCCTGGCGAGGGTGAGGGCGATGATTTGCTGCGCAAGCCGTCGCTATGGAGTCAACTGTCCGGTTATTCAGGTACTGTCCTGATAGAGGCGGAAAGCGGCGCGAAGTATTCGAGGTTTCGGTGGCCTTCCGCTGTGTTGGACGATTAGTGGCAGAAATCCCGCGTCTCTTTCGTTGTGACGCGGGATTTCTGCCGGTTGGGCTATCGGTTGGATTGACTGGTATGTTTCAGCGAACGGCTTTGACCAGTGCCTCGGTGAGGTACTTGCCGGCGGCCATCACCAGCGGCGCATAGCGGCGTCCGGGGGCGGCACCCATGCGGCCGGTCGGGCCGGAAATCGAGATGGCGGCGATGACCTGGCCGGAGGCGTTGCGGATCGGGGCGGAAATCGAGCACACGCCCTCTTCGCGTTCGTTCACGGACTCGGACCAGCCGCGCTTGCGTACGGCGGCCAGCTTGGTGGCGGTGAACTTGGCGTGGCGCAATCCCTGGTGCAGACGGTCGGAATCCTCCCAAGCCAGAAGAATCTGGGCGGCGGAACCGGCTTCCATCGACAGCATGGCACCCACCGGAATGGAATCACGTAGGCCGGAGGTGCGTTCCACAGCGGCGATGCACACGCGCTGATCGCCTTGGCGGCGGTAAATCTGCGCAGACTCGCCAGTGCGATCGAGCAGGGTCTGCAGGATCGGGCCGGCGGCGGTCAGCAGACGATCCTCGCCTGCTGCGGCGGCAAGTTCGGCGAAACGGGAGCCGAGTACGAATCGGCCATGCTGGTCGCGCAGTACGAAACGGTGGCGTTCCAGTGCAATAGCCAAACGATGTGCGGTCGGTCGAGCGAGACCGGTGGCGGCCACAAGCTGGCCCAGCGTAGACGGGCCGGATTCCAGTGCGTCAAGAATCTTTACAGTTTTATCAAGGACGCCAACGCCGGAATGGATTTCCCCATCGTCCTTGGCGGTGGTGTCTTCAACCGGCTCGGACTCGGTCAAGCTGTTGTTCAATGGCTCTTCTTGGGAATCAGTCATAATAAGGGCGATTATGCCATCTCACATAGTGAAATGGCAAATTGGGGAAGTGTCTCACAGGGTGGCCATGAAGTTGAAAGGGCGTTCGTGGATGCCGAAGAGACATGTCTGGAGCGGAACCGAGTCATGACTAGGTCATGTTCGAGTCGTATCCGAGTCATATTGAGGCCATCATTTGACCGTATCTCAATATCCGGCATGCTCATGGCCGGGCCCATCGCAAGCACATAGGCTAATACCACGAACAAGGCGCGAACACAATACCTCGCGCGGAATTTTTTGGAGGAATCACTATGGGAACGACACTGGCCGAGAAGGTCTGGGCCGATCATCTGGTGCGCAAGGGCAGCGACGGAGCCCCTGATTTGCTGTACATCGATCTGATGCTCATGCATGAGGTCACCAGCCCGCAGGCGTTTGAGGGCCTGCGCTTGGCCGGCCGCAAGCCGCGTCACGTGGATCAGCTCATTGCCACCGAGGATCACAACACGCCGACCGTTGATATCGATCGCCCGAACCCGGATGAGACGAGCGCGTTGCAGTTGACGACTTTGGAGAAGAACTGCAAGGAGTTCGGCGTGCGCCTGCACCCGCTGGGCGACGCCGATCAGGGCATCGTCCACGCGTTCGCCCCGATTCTGGGCCTGACCCAGCCGGGCATGACCATCGTGTGCGGTGATTCGCATACGTCGACGCACGGCGCGTTCGGCGCGCTGGCGTTCGGCATCGGCACTTCCGAAGTCGAACACGTGATGGCCACACAGACGCTGTCTCTGAAGCCGTTCAAGACCATGGCCGTCAACGTCAACGGCAAGCTGCCCGCGGACGCGACGGCCAAGGACATCATTCTGGCGATCATCGCCAAGATCGGCACCGGCGGCGGCCAGGGTTACGTGATCGAATACCGTGGTGAGGCGATTCGCAACCTCACCATGGACGAGCGCATGACCGTGTGCAACATGTCCATCGAGGCCGGTGCGCGTGCCGGCATGATCGCGCCGGACGAGACCACGTTCGAGTACCTGAAGGGCCGTCCGCACGCGCCGGAAGGCGAGCTGTGGGATCAGGCCGTGGCGTACTGGAAGACGCTGAAGACCGATGACGATGCCGTATTCGACAAGGTGGTGGATATTGACGCCACCAAGCTCGGTCCATATGTGACGTGGGGCACCAACCCCGGCCAAGGTCTGCCGATCACCGCCTCCGTGCCGGAGCCGGACAAGATCGCCGACGCCACCAAGCGCGCCGCCGCCGAACGTGCGATTACATACATGGGTTTGAAGCCAGGCATGCCGATCAAGGACATCGCCGTGGACACCGTGTTCATTGGTTCGTGCACCAACGGTCGTATCGACGATTTGCGCCAGGCCGCCGCGATCATGAAGGGTCACCACAAGGCCGAGAACATTCACCGCGTGCTCGTGGTGCCGGCCTCCTCCCGTGTGCGTCTGCAGGCGGAGAAGGAAGGCCTCGATAAGGTGTTCAAGGACTTTGGTGCCGAATGGCGTAATGCCGGCTGCTCGATGTGCCTGGGCATGAACCCGGACAAGCTGGTACCGAACGAGCGCTCGATTTCCACTTCGAACCGTAACTTCGAGGGCCGCCAGGGCAAGGGCTCGCGCACGCATCTGGCGTCGCCGGCC
>ENA-OQNM01000260-OQNM01000260.1-human-gut-metagenome-genome-assembly--contig:-NODE-260-length-19660-cov-3.564327_pt1 | contig 19660 bp, 18 predicted proteins | sample MGYA00242632_ERZ504886 | MGnify/ENA primary metagenome ERZ504886 (study PRJEB26092, sample SAMD00036424) | human gut metagenome | host: Homo sapiens | study: EMG produced TPA metagenomics assembly of... | reverse complement strand
ATGGAATCCGCCGCCACAATCCACTGCTTGACGGAATCCGCAAAAATCACATGGAAGTTGGGGCGTTTGGCGGCCAGCTCGTCCAGGGCTTTGCATTTCCATTCGCTGGGGTGGCGGCGGTATACCAGTTCCACCTCCGGGTGGTCACCCAGGTAGCGGTCAAACCAGGCCAGCGTTTTTTCCATCGAAACGCGGTTGGTGCGGGCAAAGCCGGAAAAATCCGTTCCCGCCATTTTGGAAAGCTCGGCTACTTCCTGGTCGGTCATGCTGGCATAGCCAAAGCTGGAAATGTACAGGTGCAGCTGTTTGGCGGGGTCAAGGCCGAATTCCTTGCACAGGGTTTCCTTATCCTTAAAGTAGCCCTTGAACTCCGGCCGCAGAAAGTCCATCATCACAGCGCCGGTCACGGGGGTGTTCTTGGCATCCATGCCATGGGCCTGTAACCGCTGGGCAGTGCGCTGGCCCCAGCAAGTCTGCACGCAGCGCTTGGCGTTGCCGTTCATGTTGAACCAATCGCCCTCCTCCTGCGTGTCGGAGAGCATCTGCTCCCAGTGCAGGTTGACGATCTTGTTGCATCTGCCAATGTTGTTGTACACATGGCTGTTGATGGCTTCGTTGTCATACATGCAGCTGGCAACCAGAACTTCCGGCTTGTCTTTGCCAAACAGGCGCAGATCTTTGGCATCCAGCAGCTGGCGGATGCGCACGGTGTAGCCGCGGCGCTCCAGCTCCAATTTGAGCAAAAGATCACTCTCATATTCCCGAACGGTGTGTTCGTACAAAATCAAAAAGTCCAGTGCCACAGGGGACCTCCTTTTTGGGGTGGGGCAGCATCAGCGCTGCATATCATCAAACAGTTCGGCTGTCCAGTCCGGCAGGCCGTATTTTTCGTCCAGGTGGAACCCGTCAAAAAACTGGGTGTCATCATCGGTAATGCAGCTGGTGCACCATTCGTAATTCAGCACGGCAAAATTCTGCTTTTCCAACAGCGGCAGAACTTCGTCCTGCATCACGGCGGTAATGCCAAAGGCATCGCATACCTCGGTGCGCACATTGGCGGCCATGGGGGGCAGCACAATGGTCAGCTCCACGCCGCGGTCTGCGCAGCGCTGGGCCATAGCCAAAAACTCCGCCAGCTCGGTTTCGTTCAGTGTCCAGTTCTGGCAGCGGGTGGTGATCAGCGCCGGGTACTCATATAGCTTTTTGTGCAGCGGAATCGTGTTCCCGGCATCATCCAGGTAATCCGCCGCGGTCCAGTCGCCGGATTCAATGGTGTCCGGCGTGCCCTTTACGGTGTCCATAAACACGGTCAGGGCGTTCACGTTGTATTCCAGGTTCAGACAGTAGGCCAGCGGGTTGCGCAGGGTAGCTTCCAGCGCCGAAAAACGGTCGGTGTTATAGCTGCTGTTTAAGGTGTAGAACGAAAGCTCGAACAGAATGCGGTCCACCTGGTTGCCGGAATCCAGCACATAGTTGGCAAGGTCCACACATTCCTTCAGGGAAGCACCGCCAAAGGCCAGGTTCTGCCAGCTTTGCCCGGTCAGGGAATCCACAAGGTCCATATCAAAGTGGGCCAGGCGGCTGTCCCCGATGATCAGGTTGGTGCCGGGGCTCTGCTCATAGGCGCGCACACGGGCCACCGGCTGGCTGGAAGAGGCTGTTTTTTTGATGCCAAAATAATTGTTTGGCTCAAACGCCACAAAAAAGGCAAACCACAGATAGACCGGCACGAACAGCAGCGCCAATTTTTTGATGATATGCTTCACGCCGGAAATCTCCTTTTTCCCATAAGATTAAAACCCTGCATAGGGGCCGAACGCGTTGGCGTTAAAGCCGCCGCTCTGCATGATGTACCCCACCAGGATAAAAACGATCAAAACAACATACAGCGCATTGCGGTGCTTGGCGCTTGCCAGGGCAACCTCAGCCGGTTTGTTTTTACAGGCAAAATTGCGCCGGTGATCCAGCCAGATGCCAAGCGCCAGCGCCAGCGCAGCGAACGCCCAATAAGCCGCTACCATAATGGTATTGGCGTAAAAGCCGGTATACGCTGTGCTGTACAGCTCCCCGGCAAAGCGGGCGGGGGACCAGCTGTTCATCAGGCAGCGGCCCAGGTAGGCGAAAGCATCGCCAACGCCCAGGTTTTCGGCCATGCCGGAAAGGTTGCCGGACCCCACGCGGAAGAACACCATGCTGATGGTCCACAAAACAAACACCACAACCCGCTTGCCCCACAGCACACGGGCCGGGGTGCCGCGCTTTTGGGTTTGCCAAAGCGGCGGTGCAGCAGCTCTTCGCCCACGCGGTAAACCGCCTGCAGCAGACCCCAGATGATGAATGGCGCGGTGCTGCCGTGCCAGAAGCCGGAAGCAAAGAACACGCAGAACACGCACAGCTCGGTGGGCAGGCGGCCAAAGCGGCCAAGATCTGCCCAGGCCAGCGGCATAAAGAGATAATCCTGCAGCCAGGAAGAAAACGAGATGTGCCAGCGGCTCCAGAAGCCAGAAAAGTTGGTGGCGTAAAACGGGGTCTTAAAGTTTTCCGGCAGGTCCAGCCCCAGCACAAGGCCGGTGGCACGGGAAATCTCGGAATAGCCGGAAAAGCTGAAATACAGATAAAAAGTGTACATCACCGCGGTCAAAATCAGCATGGGGGCGCTGTAATCCGCATAGTGGGGGAAAACCGTATCCACCACCATGTTCAGCACATCCGCCACGGCAATGTATTTGAACAGCCCCAGCGCATATAGCCGCAAAGCGCGCACCGTGCGGGCGGCATCAAAGCGGTGCTCGGCGCTCAACTGCGGCAGCAGCGCACCGGCGCGGCAGATGGGCCCCTGGGTGACGGTGGCAAAAAAGTTGAGGAACAGCGCCAGCCGGATAAAGCTGGTTTCCACCTCGCAGTCGCCGCGGGCGGCGTCGATCAGGTAGGCGATTGCGGCAAAACTGGTAAAGCTGATGCCCAGCGGCATGGCCACCACGCGCCAGCCGTGCAGCACCCCGCCAACAGGCCGTTATACTTAAAAAGGACCAGAATGCCCAGCATACCGACTCACGCCAAGGCGCAAAAAGGACGGTTTTGTTGTGCGCCGCCCCGCCAGGCAAGGCCGCGGCCGCACAGGTAGGTGAACACCGCCAGTGCAATGGTGACCGGCAGCATGGCCGGCATGGCCAGCGCATAAAACACCCACGAAGCTCCCAGCAGAAACACCGACTGCATGCGCACCGGCAAATGCAGGTAAAACGGCAGCCACAACCACCAAAAATAGCACAGTATTGCAGGCTTTGTCAGCCCCACTGAGCGCAACCTCCAGACCTAATAGGAGCGGTACCGCACAACGCACGGCGTGCCGCAAAAAATCCACAGGCAGCAAGGATAAAATAAGACCGCCTGCACCCGCAATATGGCAAAATGGCACAATATCACAGATTAACTAAACTATTATACCTGTTTTGCCTACTAATGTAAAGTGGGCCGCCTGGCAGGGACAAAATACGCACGAAAAAACGTAAAGAATACTGTTTGCACAGCGGCAACAAAAGCGGCGTTAAAATGTGATAACAAAGAGTCAAAATGCGGAATAAAAAAGCAAGCCTACTAGGTGTGATAAGTTTCCTGGAACGGTTGCACTGAATACGCGAAAATGATATACTATCATAGTAATAAAAAATAGGCTGGGTGTGTACCAAACTGTCCGGCGGTTGAAATGCTGGTTGGACGGACAGTTTTTGCGGGACTGCAAGCAGGGTTCCGCTGCAGGCTTACGGGAGTGAAAAATATGAAAGTTGTAATTCTTGCCGGCGGCTATGGCACGCGCATTTCGGAAGAAAGTAAGTTTAAGCCAAAACCGATGATCGAAATCGGCGGTATGCCCATTTTGTGGCATATCATGAAAGAGTATTCTTACTATGGCTTCAATGATTTTGTGATCTGCGCCGGGTACAAGCAGCATATGATCAAGGAGTGGTTTGCGGATTATTTCCTGCATACCAGCGATGTGACCTTTGACTTCACCCAGGGCAACGAGATGATCGTGCATGACCAGCACGCCGAGCCGTGGCGCGTGACGGTGGTGGATACCGGCCTGAACACGATGACGGGCGGCCGCATCAAGCGGGTGCAGAAATATATCGGCAACGAAACCTTTATGATGACCTATGGTGATGGCGTCTGCGATGTGAACATTGCCGAACTGGTCAAGTTCCATAAGCAGCATGGCAAGCTGGCCACCCTGACCGCCGTGGTGCAGGAACAGCAGAAAGGCGTGCTGGATATCGGCCAGGACAATTCGGTTCAGGCGTTCCGTGAAAAAAGCGTCAACGATGGGGCTATCATCAACGCGGGCTATATGGTGCTGGAACCGGAAGTTTTTGATACCATCAGCGGCGATGATACCATTTTTGAGCAGACCCCGCTGCGCGAGCTGGCAGCCAAAGGCCAGCTGATGAGCTATGTGCACCGCGGATTCTGGCAGTGCATGGATACCGAGCGCGAAAAAAGTATGCTGGAAAAAATGTGGGCGTCCGGCTGTGCGCCCTGGGAAGTGTGGAACCAACAATGAACTTGGAATTTTACCGCGGCAAACGCGTGTTTGTAACCGGGCATACCGGTTTTAAAGGCAGCTGGCTCTGCCGCATGCTGGTGGGTGCCGGTGCGGTGGTAACGGGTTACAGCCTGGAACCGCCCACAACCCCCAACCTCTTCTCTCTGGCAGGGCTGGAAGGCAAAATGACCAGCGTGATCGGTGATATCCGCAATTTTGCCAGCCTGAAAGCGGCCTTTGATGCCGCCCGGCCGGAAATTGTGCTGCACCTGGCGGCCCAGCCCATTGTGCGGGACAGCTACAAGGACCCGCGCTATACCTATGAAACCAATGTGATGGGCACCGTGAACCTGTTGGAATGCGTGCGCACCGCCCAAACTCCGCCGCGCTCTGTGCTGAACGTAACAACGGATAAGGTGTACCAGAATAATGAATGGTGCTGGGGCTACCGCGAAAACGAACCGTTGGACGGCTTCGACCCCTACTCCAACAGCAAAAGCTGCTCGGAGCTGGTGACCCACAGCTATAAAAACAGCTTTTTTGCGGATGGCAGCGTGGCCATCTCCACTGCCCGCGCAGGTAATGTGATTGGCGGCGGCGATTTTGCCAATGACCGCATCATCCCGGACTGTGTGCGTGCCATGGCAAAAGGGGAGAGCATCGGTGTGCGCAACCCGTATTCCACCCGCCCATACCAGCATGTGCTGGAACCGCTGGCGGCGTACCTGCTGATCGCCCAGCGCCAGTATGAGGATAACCGGTACGCCGGCTATTATAACGTCGGCCCGGATGACTGCGACTGTGTGACGACCGGCACCCTGGTAGACCTGTTCTGCCAGGCGTGGGGCGATGGTGCTGCATGGGAAAACCGCGCTGAGGCAAACGCCCCGCATGAAGCAAACTTTTTGAAGTTGGATTGCAGCAAATTGAAATCCACCTTCGGCTGGAAACCGCGCTGGCATATGGCGGAATGTATGCAAAAGACCGTTGCGTTCAGCAAGGTATGGCTTTCCGGCGGGGATATCCCGGCGGAGATGGACAAAGAGATCAAGGAATTTTTGAGTGAGTAAGGGAGCAGACGATGGCAAATTGGAGCAATGAGGCCGAAGCCCGCGAGCAGATCAAGGCGCTGGTGGCAGAATATTACCATGACTTTAAGGAGAAAAAGGCGGATTTCAAGCCCGGCGACCGCGTTACTTATGCATCCCGCGTGTTTGATGAAAAAGAAATGTGCGCCCTGACCGATGCAACGCTGGATTTCTGGCTGACCACCGGCCGCTTTGCGGATGAATTTGAAAAAGAGTTTGCCAAGTGGATCGGCGTAAAGTTCGCCAACCTGGTCAACTCCGGCTCTTCCGCCAACCTGATTGCCTTTATGGCGCTCACCGCCCCGGAACTGGGCGACCGCCAGATCAAAAAGGGCGATGAGATCATCACTGTGGCATGCGGGTTCCCCACCACTGTCACCCCGGCGCTGCAGTATGGCGCTGTGCCGGTGTTTGTGGATGTGACCGTGCCGCAGTACAACATTGATGTGACCAAGCTGGAAGCCGCTCTTTCCCCCAAGACCAAGGCAGTCATGATCGCCCATACCCTGGGCAACCCGTTTGACCTGTCCGCCGTCAAAGCCTTCTGCGATGCCCATAACCTCTGGCTGGTGGAGGATAACTGCGATGCCCTGGGCACCCAGTACACCATCAACGGCGAAACCCGCTTTACCGGAACCTGGGGCGATATCGGCACCTCCAGCTTCTACCCGCCGCACCACATGACGATGGGCGAGGGCGGCTGCGTGTATACAAACAGCCCGCTGCTGAACCGCCTGATCAAGAGCTACCGCGACTGGGGCCGCGACTGCATCTGCCCGTCCGGCCATGATAACTTCTGCGGCCACCGCTTTGACGGTCAGTATGGTGAACTGCCCGCAGGCTATGACCACAAGTACGTTTACAGCCACTTTGGCTATAACCTGAAAGTGACCGATATGCAGGCCGCCATCGGCTGCGAACAGCTGAAAAAGTTCCCCAGCTTTATCGAGCGCCGCCGCCATAACTGGGACCGCCTGCGCGCAGCCCTGGAACCGGCCGCCGATAAGCTGATCCTGCCGGAACCGGCCGCCAACAGCCGCCCGTCCTGGTTTGGCTTCCTGATTTCGGTCAAGCCGGAATCCGGCCTGGACCGCAACGCCGTGACCCGCTATATTGAGGACCACAATGTCCAGACCCGCCTGTTGTTCAGCGGCAACCTGATCAAGCACCCTTGCTTTGACCAGATCCGCGGCACCGACGCCTACCGCGTGGCAGGGGAGCTGACCAACACTGACTTTATCATGAACAACACCTTCTGGGTCGGCGTGTACCCCGGCATGACCGATGAGATGATCGACTATATGGCAAAGATCATTATTGAAGCGGTGAACCAGTAAAAAGCGCTGATAAGATGAATCAATAAGAAAAAGCAAAGCCGTGCTGATAAGAAAAAATGGCTGCTGCACTGCGGTAAATTATCAATACGGGCTTTGCTTTTTGATTGCTTATAAAGAATAATAAAGGAACGGGATCCATGCAGAAATTGTTGGCACTGTTGGGAGCAAAAAGCAAAGAGGAATTTGTTGCGCTGCTTGCACAGTTTATCAAGTTTGGCCTTGTTGGCGTAAGCAACACGGCGGTATCGATGGCGGTGTATTATATCTTTTTGTGGATCAGCCCAGACCTGTATATGGTAGGCAGCGTTCTGGGAACAATTCTGAGCATTGCCAATGCCTTTTTTTGGAACGATAAGTTTGTGTTTACCGGGAATGCAAACGATTGGCGCAGTAAACTGAAACGCCTTGGAAAAACATATGTCAGCTACGGCGGCACGTCGATCCTTTCTAATGTTTTGCTTTGGATAGAGGTTACGTTCTTCAGCGTCAGCAAAACGATTGCGCCGATTGTAAATTTGCTGGTCACGATTCCGCTGAATTTTATCATCAACAAGTTGTGGACATTTAAGGAAAGATAAACGACAAAATGTTTCCCGTCAACGATGTGGAGCTTATCCGGCACGGAAAAGTGCGGTATCGGGATCCCTAACCATCATCCGACTCAACGAGGTTGGTTGGCGGTGCTTTATTGTTGAAAATAAGACTGCAAAATATATCGGTAAAAAATATGGGAAACCAGGGAATATCTGATACATAACCGGGAACAGAAATAGGGCAAGGCTGTGTATGGACAACATGACAACAAATAGCGAGAATAAATCTGGTATCAGCATTGGATTAGATCAGCTGTTGCTGGAAGATAACAAATCGGTGCAGCTGGGACTGAATTATGACCAGAATGAATGCAACAGCCAGCGCGTGCTGAAAGAGAATAACACGAAACGGGGAGAAGGCCTTTTTGGTAAAAAAGGAAGAGGGAGCAATCCGTTCTGGAAAAAAACGGCCAAGCTGTACTGCGTACTCAGCGCAGTGTGTGCCATTGTGGTTATGGTAACGCTGTATGTTACCCATGGTGATTTTCTTTCGTACTTTTTATACCATGATACACTGGATGCCGGCATGGATTTTTTCCATAGCATTGAATATGTTCGTGGACGCCAGCCGTATGCGGTGTTTGACACACTGTATCCGCCCTTGGCAAATTTGTTCTTTTATGCCCTGTTTTTACTGGTGCCTGCTTCGGTATCTGATAACTGGACCTATGACTTTGAGGCGTCAGTTGCCATGCGCGGCACAGAAACTGATTTACGCACAACACAGTCGTGCTTTTTGCTATACGTCTTTTTTGTGGTGCTGGCGGTTCTTTTGCTGGCGGTTTTGCTCCGTGACGTGATGCAAAATGCCCAGTGGGCCAGGGCCAGTACGTTTTTTGCCTTATTCAGCTTTGGTGTGCTTAATGCGGTAGACCGCGGCAATATTATTTTGCTGGCGGCGGGGCTTTCGCTTTTTTTCGTCATGTATCACCGTTCAAAGCGCGCATGGGTGCGGGAACTGGCATTGGTTGCACTGGCAGTAGCAGCCGGACTTAAAATTTATCCCGCATTCTTAGGTGTTATGCTTTTAAGAAACCGGGATTTCAAAGCAGCAATCCGCACGGTGTTTTATGGCATTGCAGCGTTGGTGCTCCCGGTGTTTGCCTTCCAGGAGGGCGTGTACGGCTTGCAGCTTTGGCTGAAGATTTTGTTCTCTTTTGGAAGTAAAAGTAAAACACCTTGGGCAGGCAATGGCATCAACAGCATGTTCGCACATGGGGCGCATCTGGTGGACCTGATTGCCGGAACCAGCAATGCAACGGTATCTTTTTTTGCAGCAGCCTTTGCTGTGGCGGCGGTACTGGTTGTGTGTGCTCTGCTCTGCCGCCAGGAATGGCAGGCGTTGCTGCTGATTACCGTGGCTATGATGTACCAAAGCCAGGGCAACTATATTTACTGCATGGCGCTGATTCCGCTGGCGTATTTTCTTGCACAGGAAAAGGTGATGACACGTCAAAATATATTGCCTTTTGCGGTTTTGATGGTATTTAATCTGCCGCTTCCAATCTTTGAAGAGCGTAACTCTTATATTCGCAACACCATTGTACAGTTGGCAATACTGACAGCTATCATCTGGGGCGTTGTACAGGCAGTAAATTGTGTGTTGGCAGCGCTGAAAACCAAAAAGCCTGAACAATCAAAACTAGAATAAAAAAGCTGCACGCAGCACGCTGGTTACTTTCGGCGCTTCACTGGGGGCATTGGCAGTTTCCCTTGCCGTTTTCTATGGCGTGTGGGTGCTGTATAATGCGCCGTCTATTACCATGCAGCTGGGGGATGGCATTTATAACACAGAATATTATACTCCTGAAAACTCCAACAAAGAGCTGCCGTTTTATTGGTGCAAGAAAAGTGCGGAGATCAAACTGGTAAACCCGCAGCTGAATACGGAAAGGTACACCTTTGCCTTTACAGTGGGGGATTATTTCTTTGATATTTCTGACCGCCCCAGCATTACCATTACCTTCGGTGACAGTAGCCAGACCTTTGTGGTCAGCCAGGAAAACATGAAAATCCGCTATACTGCGGATATTCCTTTTGGTGAAAGTACAATCGATATTAGCTACAGCGGCAAGCGGGTCGATGCCCCGCAGGATTCCAGAACTTTGTATTTTGTAATGGTTCAGCCGCAGCTTGAACGGATTAAATAAAAGGAGGACACCCCCAATGAAACAGCGTCTGGCCGATTATGTGGCCGATTTTCTTGCGGCGCACGGCGTTACGGATGTGTTCAGCGTGGTGGGCGGCGGCGCCATGCATCTGAATGATGCACTGGGCCACCACCCGGCGCTGCATGTTACCTATAACCATCACGAGCAGGCAAGTGCCATTGCGGCGGAAGCATATGCCCGTATTGATAACAAAATTGCCGCCCTGTGCGTTACCACCGGCCCCGGCGGCACCAACGCCCTGACCGGTGTGGTGGGCGGCTGGCTGGATTCTATCCCTATGTTTGTAATCTCCGGCCAGGTTCGGTACGATACCACGGCCCGCTATGCCGCGCAGTTTACCGATGGCCTGCCCCTGCGCGCGGTGGGCGACCAGGAATACGATATCACCAAATCTGTTGCCCCCATGACCAAATACGCCACCATGCTGGAAGACCCGAACCAGATCCGCTATGTGCTGGAAAAAGCCTGGCGCCTGGCAACCACCGGCCGCCCCGGCCCGGTGTGGATCGATATCCCGGTCAACTATCAGGGCGGCTACATTGAAACCGACAGCCTGCCCGGCTATGACCCGGCGCAGGACGATGCCCGGCTGCCGCCCCCGGTGGACGATGCCACCGTGCAGATGGTGCTGGAAAAGATCCGCAACGCCAAGCGCCCGGTGTTCCACGCTGGGTACGGCATCCGGCTTTCCGGCGGGTACGCAGCGTTCCGCGCCGTGGCGGAAAAGCTGAACATCCCCATTGTGACCTACTGGAACGCCGTGGACCTGATCGAGGACGAAAACCCGCTTTACTGCGGTCGTGCCGGCAATATGGGCGACCGCCCTGGCAACTGGGCCATCCAGAACGCAGACCTGATTCTGGCTGTGGGCACCCGGCATTTCCATCCGCCAGGTGGGCTATAACTGGAAAACCTGGGCCGCGCGGCGGAAGTCATCATGGTGGATATTGACCGCGCCGAGATGAAAAAGCACACCCTGCATGTGGAGCACCCCGTGTGGGCGGATGCCAAGGACTTTCTGCAAAAGCTGGATGCCGCCGCAGCGCCGCTGACCCCTGTCAGCCAGGCAGCGGACTGGCTGGCAACCTGCCAGCGATGGAAAAAAGATTACCCCGCCGTGCTGCCACGCCAGTGGGAAGAAAACGGCACCACCGCCAATGTGTACGCCTTTGTGCGCTACCTCAGTTCCCGCCTGCCGGAAAATAGCCTGACCGCAGTTTCCAACGGCGCCTGCTGCGTGGTGGGCAATCAGGCGTATGTCATCCAAAAAGGCAGCCGCATGGCCAACAACAGCGCCATTGCCAGCATGGGTTACGGCCTGCCCGCCGCCATTGGCACTTGCATTGCAGGCGGCCGCCGTACCACCATCTGCCTGGAAGGCGATGGCTCTATCATGATGAACCTGCAGGAATTGCAGACCATCCTGACAAATAAGCTGCCGATCAAGATTTTCCTCATCAACAATAACGGCTACCACTCCATCCGCCTGACCCAGAACAACCTGTTCAAAGACCATTGCAAGATCGGCATTGGGCCGGAGAGCGGGGATCTGTCCTTCCCGGAGTTCCGCAAAATTGCCGAAGCGTTCGGCTACCCGTATTCCTGCGCACATTCCAACGCTGAGATGAAACAGGTGGTGGATGCCGCCCTTGCCGCAGAAGGCCCGACTTTCTGCGAGATCTTTACCGATACCCAGCAGGTCTGGGAGCCGAAGAGCGCCACCAAGCGCCTGCCGGACGGCACACTGGTCAGCCCGCCGCTGGAGGACCTGGCACCGTTCCTGCCGCGGGAAGAGCTGGAAAAGCAGATGTTTATCCCCTTGGTGCCGGAGCAGTGAATGATGATAGAACGTAACATTAAAACCGTAATCGTAACCGGCCCCACCGGGGCCGTGGGTACAGCATTGTGCAGCCGGCTGCTGCAGGCCGGGTGTACCGTGGTGGCGGTCTGCCGCCCCGGCAGCCCGCGGGCCGTAGCGCTGCCCAAGGATGCAAACCTGTATGTAGTTGCCTGCGATGCCGCCAACCTGGCGGATTTGCCGCAGTGCATGGCCGCAGCCGGGCTGCCCGTGCAGGCGGATGCCTTTTTCCACCTGGCGTGGGCGCACACCATTGGCGCGGGCCGCAATGATATGCCGGCTCAGATTGAGAATATCCGCTATACCATTGATGCCGTGCGCACCGCGGCGGCAATGGGCTGCCGTGTGTTTGTTGGTACCGGCAGCCAGGCAGAGTATGGCCGTGTGGACGGTGTTCTGCGGGCCGATACCCCCACAAACCCCGAAAACGGGTACGGCATGGCCAAGCTGTGTGCAGGCCAGATGAGCCGTACCGAGGCCGCCGCTCTGGGCATGGACCATGTGTGGGCGCGTATCCTTTCGGTTTACGGCCCGCATGACGGCCCCAACACGATGATCTCCGCCACCATCCAAAAACTGCTGGCCGGGCAGTGCCCGGACCTGACGGCAGGGGAGCAGAAGTGGGATTATCTTTACTCCGCCGATGCTGCGGATGCACTGTACCGCATGGCCTGCCATGGCCGCAGCGGTGCCGTGTACCCGGTGGGCAGCGGCACCGCCCGCCCCCTGCGGGAATATATTGAGACCCTGCGTGATGCCATCGACCTGGCCCTGCCGCTTGGCCTGGGCAAAATCCCTTACGGGCCGCAGCAGGTCATGTTTTTGCAGGCGGATATCACCCAGCTTGCGGCGGATACCGGCTTTGCGCCGCGCACCGCCTTTGCCGATGGCATCCGCGCCACCATTGCGTGGGCAAAAACGCAAAAGCAAACCAATTAAGCCAATAAGGGCAATACCGCATAATTCTAAGTGCCGATACGGCGAGCGAGGTGCGGCAGATGCCGTGCCGCAGCTGCCGGAGCGGTGCTTAAGCCGCAAGGCGGGAATTGTGCGGTGTTGCCTAAGGAATAACTCCGTCCGTGCGGGCAGGACCCGCATGGACGAACAGGAGCCAGACAGTATTTATGCAGTTGACCTACCAAAAGTTAAAGCCGTTTGCCTTATCCTATCTCACCGCGCCGCTGGCGGTGTTTTTTGCGGGGTATCTCCGCGCGCCGTTTGCCGTTGCGGGCCTGGCCGTGCTGGCCTTTGCCTGGTGGTATGCCGTGTGCAAAACGCCGCAGGTTAATCAAGTGGGGCAAGAAGAGCAGGGCATTACGCTTTCGGTGCCAAAGCTGGTGCTGCTGTTTGCCCTGATGCTGTTGTGGGGCTACCTGGGCGGTCAGACGGGCTTTTTTTACCAGAACTCGGACTGGGGTTACCGCAACGCCATTTACCGGGATCTGATCACAAACAGCTGGCCGGTGTATTACCCGCAAAAGGATACGGCGCTGGTGTATTACATCGGGCACTGGCTGGTCCCGGCGGCGCTGACCAAACCGGTATACGCCCTGTTTGGGCTGGATGCCGCCTGGATGTTCGCCCGTATGGCCCTTTGGGGGTGGACGGCGCTGGGCACCTATTTGGCGGCGCTGAATTTCTTGGTCTACCTGCGTGCCGATACCGGCAAAAAGCAGGGGATCGGCCTGCTGTTTTTGATTTTCTTCAGCGGCATGGATATTCTGGGCGCACTGTACAGCAGCCGACTGCCGGACCTGCTGGCCTATGACGCTATGCACCTGGAATGGTGGACGAATGATTTCCAGTTCAGCTCCCTGACGACCTGCCTGTTCTGGGTGTTCAACCAGACAGTGGGGGCATGGCTGGCAACCGTCTGCTTTTTGCAGGAGAAAGACTGCCGCAACTACCTGCTGCTGGGCACGGCCTGCCTGATGTGCGGCCCCTTCCCATTTGTGGGGCTGGTTATTTTTATGGTGGTGCGCGGCATTGTTCTGCTGGCACAGCGTCAAAAAGGCGTGCTGCAATCGGCGTTCTCCCCGGCCAATGTGCTGGTGCTGGTTGTGGTGCTCAGCATTACGGCCAGTTATTTTTTGGCCAATAACGCCTTTGGCTACAGCGTTCTGGGCGAAACTGTCGCCGGGAACCAGGCAGCGCAGCAGACTTTTGGCCAAAACGTTCTGACCAGCCTGCAAAAAGGCATGCTGGTATTTTACCTGCTGGATGCCGGCATCTATCTGCTGCTGCTCTGGCGGCAGAACCGCCGCAGCTGGCTGTTTTATACCTGCGCCGTGTCGCTCTTCATCATTCCGTTCTTTAAGGTGGGACAGGGGTGCGATTTCTGCATGCGGGTGTCCATCCCGGCTATCTTTATCCTGATGACCCTCTGTGCCCGGTACTTTATCGCCTTGGTGGGCACCAAATGGCGGGACGGTACGCTTGCACAGCATGCCGTGACCATTCTGCTGGCGGCAACGCTGCTGATCGGTGCCTGCACCCCGGCTATGGAAATTTACCGCGGCATCTGCCACGTTGCCAAAGAGGGGACTTTCTGCCTGGAAAACGAGGAGCCCTACACCCTGGCGGACCGCCCTGTAAGCCTGAACTTTGAAACGCAAAACTGCGAAAATAAATTGTTCTTTACCTATTTTGCAAAATAGTGTATAGTGATAAGGGTCTGCCCGGCTATTGCGGCAGTGGGCCAAAGACTAAACTTAAAGGAATGAAACCTGCATGAGCGAGAAGAAAAAAGTCATCTCTGTTATGATCCCTACCTATAACGAGGAGGAGAACGCCCGCCCCATCTATGAGGCGGTGCGGGATGAGATTCGGAAGGACTGCCCGGATTATGACTATGAGATCCTTTTTATTGATAATAAAAGCCAGGATCGTACCCGCCGGATCATTACGGACATCTGCGCGCAGGACCCCAAGGTCAAAGCCATTTTTAACAGCAAGAACTTTGGTCAGTTCAACAGCCCCTATTACGGTATGATCCATACCACAGGGGACTGCACCATTACCATCTGCGCGGACTTCCAGGACCCGGTGGAGATGATTCCAAAGTTTGTGGCTGAATGGGAAAAAGGCTACAAAATTGTAATCGGCAAAAAGACCACCAGCCAGGAAAACCCTGTCATGTACTTTTTGCGGGACTGTTACTACAAAACCATCAAAAAGATGAGCAATGTGGAAATGATCGAGCAGTTTACCGGGTTTGGCCTGTACGATAAAAGCTTTATCCAAACCCTGCGTGATTTGCACGACCCCACCCCGTTTTTGCGCGGGATTGTGGCGGAGCTTGGCCCCGAGCGCAAGGAGATTGAATACACCCAGCCCAAGCGCCGGGCAGGCAAGACCCACAACAACTGGTACAGCCTGTTTGATGCCGCCATGCTCAGCTTTACCAGCTACACCAAGATTGGGATGCGGATGGCGGAGTTCTTCGGCTTTTTCTGCGCGGCGGTCAGCTTTATCCTGGGGCTTGTGTTCCTGGTGGCAAAGCTGATCCACTGGAATACCTTTGCTGCGGGTTATGCCCCGATGATTATTGCCGTGTTCTTTGTGGGTGGTGTGCAGCTGACCTTTCTGGGATTTTTGGGCGAGTACATCATGGCAATGAACGCCCGTATTATGGACCGCCCCCTGGTGGTGGAAGAAAAGCGGCTGAATTTTGAACCCGAAACGCCGGAAAGTGATGTTGTCCGCGCCCAGTGATAACGGCCGGATGGTTACAATAGATTGCGAGTTGACAGTAAAACAATGATTCCTTTTAATATTCCCCCGCAGGTTGGTACAGAGCTGGACTATATGCGCCAGGCCATGGCAAACAATAAAATCTGCGGCGATGGCCCTTTTACCCGCCGCTGTGATGAATGGATGGAACAGCGGTTCCATGCGGGCAAGGTGCTGCTGACCACCAGCGGTACCACCGCGCTGGAAATGGCTGCCCTGCTGTGCGGCATCCAGCCCGGCGACGAGGTGATCCTGCCCAGCTACACATTTTCTTCCACGGCAACGGCCTTTGTTTTAGCTGGGGCCAAGCTGGTGTTTGTGGATATCCGCCCGGACACCATGAACATTGATGAAGCAAAAATTGAACCCGCCATTACCGAAAAAACCAAAGTCATCTGCGTGATGCACTATGCCGGTGTGGCCTGCAATATGGATACCATCATGCAGATTGCGCGCCGCCATAACCTGAAGGTGGTGGAAGATGCCGCCCAGGGAGTGATGGCCAGCTATAAGGGCAGGGCACTGGGCACCATCGGTGATTTTGGCTGCTACTCTTTCCATGAGACGAAGAACTTCTCAATGGGAGAGGGGGGCGCGCTGGTCATCAATGACCCCGAGACCGTGACCAAGGCCGAAATCCTGCGGGAAAAGGGTACCAACCGCGCCAGTTTTCTGCGCGGCCAGGTAGATAAATATACCTGGGTTTCTTATGGCTCCAGCTACCTGCCCAGTGATCTGAATGCCGCTTACCTGTGGGCACAGCTGGAACAGGCCGATACCATCAATACAGACCGTACCCACAGCTGGGATTATTACGCACAGGAGCTGGCACCGCTGGCTGAAGCAGGCCTATTGGAGCTGCCCACCGTGCCGGAAGGCTGTGTGCATAACGGGCATTTGTTCTATGTCAAGCTGCGAGACCTGGAACAGCGCACCGCGTTTATTGCTTATTTGAAAGCCCACGGTGTGGCATCGTCTTTCCATTATGTGCCGCTGCACAGCGCCCCGGCGGGCATCCAATACGGCCGCTTTGCCGGTGTGGATGAGTACACTACCAAGGAAAGCAACCGCCTGACCCGCCTGCCGCTGTACTATGGTCTGACCGAAGCCGACCGCGCAGCCGTGGTGCAGGTGGTCAAAGACTTTTTTGCACAGAAATAACATGCCCAGTGCATGAAATCAGCAATATAACAAAAATCCGTATCCCGAATGCCAAGCAGGGCAGGAGGATACGGATTTTTCTGTTTGTTCTTTTAAAATTAAGCGGAAGTTCTCCACGGAACAATGAGGTCAGGGCACGGGGGACGAAACGCTTGCCTGTTTGTATAAGAAACCAAGGGCAATACCGCATAATTCTAAGTGCCGATACGGCGAGCGAGGTGCGGCAGATGCTAAGCCAAAAGCGCAGATAATACTGGATGCTGCAAAGGTGAGCGCCGCCAGTGGCGGAAACAGCGAACCGAAGCACGATACGGGTACCGCAACCCGACATTATCGAGCATTTTGGCAACGCAGATGCCGTGCCGCAGCTGCCGGAGCGGTGCTTAAGCCGCAAGGCGGGAATTGTGCGGTGTTGCCCAAGGTTTCTACAGGGGAATAATGCCGTTCACTTTCCCCACCCGCTGCTTTGCACCATGGTTTCATCGCTCAGCATCCACAGGGCTTCCACATCGTTCAGCTGCTCGATCAAAGCCTGCCCTTTTTCTACCGGCATGCAGAACACACCGGTGGAAAGCGCATCCCCCAGGCCGCTGTCACTGCTTACAATGGCAACGCTGTTCATGTAGCGGGCAGGCTGCAGGGTGGTCAGGTCGATCAGGTGGTGGTAGCGTACACCGTCCACGGTAAAGTAACGCTGGTAGTCCCCGCTGATCACAAGGCTTTGCCCCGGCTGCAGCTCCACGGTATCCACATAGCTTGCGGTGGCGTATTGGCCGTCCTGATCCGGCCAGGGGTTATCGACCCCGGCAACCCAGGGCCCGCTGTTGGGCTTGGTGCCAATGGCGCGCACATTGCCACCCACGTTCAACAGGGCGCTGGTCAGGCCGCGGGCTTCGGCTGCCTGGGCGCATTGCTCCACCGCATAGCCTTTGCCAATGCTGCCAACGTCCAGCTGCAATTCCGGGTCTGCAAAATCACCGTCCCGGTATTCTGGTTCAAAATCAAATCATCCATATTGCAGTGGGCAGCCGCAGCCTGCAGGTCGGCGGTTTTGGGCAGGATATCGGCGCTTACCTCGGCTCCATCGCCCGCGGCGGTGCGGGCATCGTGCCAGTAGCGCAGCACCGCCCCGGCAGCGGCATTGCAGGCACCGTCCGTTGCCTGGTACATCTCCTGCGCGAAGGTCAGCAGGTTCATAATCTCATCCCCAACCGGCAACGGGGCGAGCGGCGGCTCCGGCGTTTACATCCGCCAGGTTGGTCATGCCGTCATAGTGGTTGTAAATATCATACAGCTGGTTATACCGCAGCAGGTCTGCATGCAGGGCGGTCATCTGGGTGTTCCAGTCGGCTTCACTGTCGGCATAGCCGCTGATGACAGTAACGGTGTCAAACACATCCCACCAAGTTACGCTGTAGCGCTGGGGGCTGGTGGTTCCAGTTGCCGCACAGCCGCTCAGCAGCAGGCAGAGCGCCAGCACCGCACAGGTCAGGCGGCGCTTCATGCCTGGCCTCCCACGTGTTCATGCTCGCGGTTCAGTTCGGCCAGCAGGGCAGCAAGGGTCCAGCTGCGGCTGGTGGGGGTTACCATGGCGCGCAGCGGGATCACCGCCCCGCCGCGGCGCACTTCATCCACAAACTGGCCCAGATCGCCGTTGTCATGCCGCAGCCCGCTCACAATCATGGCCGGGCGCTCCGGTACATCCGGGGCGGGGGCGGCTTCACCGCCAGTGTGCCGCCCGGTACAAAGGGCTTCCATGGTGGTGCCCAGGTCGGCGGCGGTCAAAAGGCGGACTTTCAGGCGGCTCAGGCGTGCAGCGTGTTCCACCGCGGCGTGCTCGGCACTGCCGGGGGCAACCTGCCACAGCAGCACACAGCGCGGTTCCTGCTGGATTCTGGCTTTCATAACAATACCTCGTTATGCCTGCCCGCAGCCGGGCAGGCAGCAATCATAAAATCAAAATGTGCGGCGCAGGGGTCAGCCCCGCGCCGCACGGTGGAAAAGGTTCAATTACAGGTCAGGGTGATACTCTTTGCAGGTGCATTTTTTCCATTTCAGGCCGCTGCCGCAGGGACAGGGATCGTTGCGGCCAATCTTGGTCACGCGCACAGGGGTGGCACCCTTGGCACCAGCCTGAGCCGGTGCGCCTTCGCCGGTGGGCTTGGCAACCTGTTCGCGTTTCGGCTCCTGGTTCTGCTGGCGCACTTCAATGGTCAGCAGCATGTGTACGGCATCCTCGCGGATGGTGGCGATCATCTCGTCAAACATGGCAAAGCCTTCAATGCGGTATTCCACAATGGGGTCGCGTTGGCCGTAACCGCGCAGGCTCATGCCCTGCTTCAGCTGGTCCATGTTGTCAATGTGCTCCATCCACTTGGAGTCAACATTGCGCAGCAGGCAGATACGCTCCAGTTCGCGCATCATGGGGGCACCGTACTTCTGCTCCTTGCTTTCCAGAATGCTCATGCCGCGCTCATACAGCACCTTGGCAACATCCTCGCGCTTCAGATCATTCAGCTGCTCGGCAGTGTAGTTAAAATCAGTGGGCAGGCACAGCCAGTTCAGGTAGTGGCGGCGCAGGGCGGCAAAATCCCAATCGTCGGCGGTTTCGCCGCTCAGGAAGGACTCGCAGGTCTCGTCGATGGACTGCTTCATCATCTCGTGCAGCTTGTCGGAGATATCCTCGCCGTCCAGCACCATCTGACGCTGCTTGTAGATGATCTCGCGCTGCTGGTTCATGACATCGTCATACTGCAGCACCTGCTTACGGATGGCAAAGTTGGAAGCTTCCAGCTTTTTCTGGGCGCTCTCGATCGTGTTGGTGATCAGCTTGTTCTCGATGGGCATGTCCTCGTCCAGGCCCAGGGTATCCATCAGGCCCTGCACGCGCTCACCGCCGAAAATGCGCATCAGGTCATCTTCCAGGCTCAGGAAGAAACGGGATGCACCGGGGTCGCCCTGACGGCCGGCACGGCCGCGCAGCTGGTTATCAATACGGCGGCTTTCGTGGCGTTCAGTGCCAATGATGAACAGGCCGCCAGCCTCGCGCACAGCCTCGGCTTCGTCGCTTGACTTCCGGTTCATATTCTGCAACCAGCTCGTCAAAGCGCTTGCGGGCAGCCAGATATCAGCATCCTGGGTGTCGGCATGGCCATCGCACTCGGTCATCAGCATTTC
>ENA-OQNM01000255-OQNM01000255.1-human-gut-metagenome-genome-assembly--contig:-NODE-255-length-19904-cov-3.365374_pt1 | contig 19904 bp, 16 predicted proteins | sample MGYA00242632_ERZ504886 | MGnify/ENA primary metagenome ERZ504886 (study PRJEB26092, sample SAMD00036424) | human gut metagenome | host: Homo sapiens | study: EMG produced TPA metagenomics assembly of... | reverse complement strand
CCTCGACTACTACCGCAAGAACGCCAAGGTCATCGCCGACGCTCTGGATGAGTGTCGGCGTGTGGTACTGCGGCGGCAAGAACAGCCCCTACATCTGGCTGCGCTGCCCCGGCAGCATGAAGAGCTGGGAGTTCTTCGTACTGGCTGCTGGAGAACTGCGGCGTCGTCGGCACCCCGGGCGTGGGCTTCGGCGAGTGCGGCGAGGGCTACTTCCGCCTGACCGCTTTCGGTGACGCCGAAAAGACCAGGGTGGCTGCCGAGCGCATCAAGACCGCCATCAAGGCTCTGTAAATTTTATCGCACAAAAAGAGGGAGGCACCCCGCCGGGGCGCCTCCCTTTTTGCTTGCAGTTTAGCGGTTGAAGGTCGTGTTGAGGGTCGTGCTCCACTCCCCGCCCGGGGCGAGGCAGGCCGCAGCAGCACGCTGCTCCCACTCCTGCGGATCGTTCACCGAGGCGGGCAGCGAGTTCCACGGCTCGATGCAGACGAAGCGCACCGGCTTGGACAGGGCCGACCAGATAAGGGTATAGGGGAAACCGGCCACATCGCAGACGATGCTGCGGCCCGTGTCCTTCTCGTAGATGCCCAGCGTCCTGGTGCGCAGGCCCGCCATGCAGAAGCTGTCGTTGGCAAACAGGTCATCCGTCAGCGGGATGGCCTGCTGGTTCTTCCACTGGTAATAGTTTTTGCCGGTCAGCAGGCCGTTGGGGTAAGCGTCCAGAATGACCGGGCTTTCCGGCTGGTCAAAGCGGAACTCATAATCCGTAGTGGTGTGCGCGGCATCAAAGGGGATGTTGAAGGCCGGGTGGTAGCCGATGCCAAAGCGCAGTTCCTCGGTACCGGGGTTGCGCACGCTCAGGGTGTGGTGCACGGTCTTGCCGTCCAGCCGGAAGGTGCTGGTGAGCACAAAGTCAAAGGGGAAGCGCTCGGCTTTTATGGCTTCATCCGCGCGCAGCTCCAGCTGGATGGTATCGCCCTCGGCCTTGAGCAGGGTATGCTCCACATCGCGGGCAAAGCCATGCTGGCCGCCCTTGTAGGTCTTGCCCTTTGCCTCAAAGGTGCCGCCGGGCAGCTTGCCCGTCCAGGGGAACAGGATGGGGGCGTGGCGCTTCCACACCGCCGGGTCTGCCTGCCACAGCAGCTCTTCGCCTGCTGCGTTTTTCAGGCTGACAGCCTCGGCACCGTGGGTGTCCACGGTCAGGGTCAGAAATTCATTGTGAATGGTTGCCTGCATTGCTATGTCTCCTTTTTATGAAATTTCCTGATACCAGTATACTCTCCCCGCCCGCAAAAAGAAAGCCCCAGTCTGCCGGGCTTCAGCACCGCTGTGCCAGCGGCAGGGTGACGGAAAAGGTGGTGCCGTTTTCGCTGCTGCGTTCCACGGTCACGCTGCCGCCGTGCAGCACGGCGATCTCCCGCACAAGGGTAAGGCCAAGCCCCACGCCGCCCATCTCCCGGCTGCGGGACTTATCCACCCGGAAAAAGGGCTGGAAGACGCTGTCCCGACAGTCTGTGGGGATGCCCGGGCCGGTATCCGTAATGCGCAGTACAGCGGTCTGCTTTTCCTGTTGCAGGGTGACGCGCACCGCACCGCCGGGGCGGTTATACTTGATGCCGTTTTCCACCAGATTGAACACCAGCCGGTAGATCAGCGCATCGCTGCCCACCATGCCAAGTTCCTCGCAGTCCTGCTGCAAGGAGATATTGTTTTTCTGGGCAAGGGGGGTCAGGTCGGTCAGGATCTCCTCCACCAGCGGCGCAAGGGCGATCTGGTCGGTGCGGGAGACTGATTGCAGATTGCTCATCTCTAATAAAGTGCGCACAAGAGCGGTCAGGCGGTCCAGCTGCTCCCGCAGAGAGCGGATCAGCCCGGCAGTTTCGGCGTCCATGGCCGGGTGCTCCTCTGCAAACAGTTCCAGCTTCGTCTGCAAAATAGCCAGCGGGGTGCGCAGCTCGTGGGCGGCATTGCCCGCAAACTGCCTCTGCAACTCAAAGGACTGCGCCAGACCATCCAGCATCCGGTTCACCGACCGGCTCAACTGCCCGAATTCCTGCACAGTGTTTTCGTCCAGACGGGTGGTGGCAATGCTGTCCTGATCGACCTGCTGCGCCTGCTGCGCAAGCTGCTGTAACGGTTTCAGCGCTCTGCCGCTGACAAAATAAGCGATGGCAGCGCTGACGATGGTGACCACGACGGTGATGCACCAGCCCTTGCGGCCAAAGACCACCTTTGCATCGTAGACTTCCTGCGAAAAATGCGCCAGCAGACTGGACATTTCCTCCTGCGGGATCTCGATGGTCAACGGATCTGCGCTGCCGGGCTGGTACTGCATCATAAAGCCGTTGAGGGCATCCATGCCGGTAACGCCGGTGCGGTATAAAAGCAGGTTCATGCACACGCAGGCGCAGGCGATGAGCAGCGCCGTCAGCAGGGTGATGCGCCATTGCAGGGACAACTGTTTCATTGTACCTCGCCTCCGATCTCGTAGCCTTCCCCGATGCGGTTGCGGATGGGGTCGTAGCCCAGCGCCGCCCGCAGTTTTTTGCGCAGGGCAGAGATATGTACCCGGATGGAGTTGCTGAAGCTGTCTACGCTGCCATCCCAGACGTGCTCGATGAGTTCCTCCTGACTGACCGGGCGTCCCTGATGCAGCAGCAGATATTCCAGTACGCCGCTCTCCTTCCGCGTCAGGGCAAGGGTCTGACCGTCCACAACAGCAACGCGGCTGCGGGTGTTGAAGCTGAGCCGTCCGCAGCACAGGCAGACATCCTGCTGGATAAATTTGCGCCGGGTCAGGCTGCGCACCCGGGCTTCCAGCTCTGCAAGGTGAAAGGGCTTGGAAAGGTAATCGTTCGCCCCGGCATCCAGCCCCTCCACTTTATCTGCAATTTCACTGCGTGCTGATAAGATCAGCACACAGGTCTCAAGGTCCTGCCGGCGCAGGGTGCGCAGCACCTGCATTCCGTCCACCTTGGGCAGGTTGAGGTCCAGCAGTACAAGGTCGTACCGCTCTGCTGCCAGTGCCTCCAGCGCGGCCTCGCCGTCTGCACAGGCATCCACCTCGTACCCGGACAGCCGCAGCTTTCGGGCAATATCCTCCCGCAGGGAGTGCTCGTCCTCTACCACCAAAAGGCGCATCTTTGTTTTCCACCTTTCCCATAAAAATTACTTTTTTCTTCATTATAGCAGATTATAGCAGACGGTGTTAAGATTCGTGTTAAGATTTTCTTAGCAGAGATTTTATCCCGCATGGTGTATACTGATGCCATCAAACAACAGGAGGCTATGTGATGTTCATGACAAAAAAACAGGCGCAGCTGCTTTTGCTTGCCGCCGGGGTGCTGATGCTGCTGTTCGGCTTATGGCGGGGCGAGGCGGACACCGTATTTTCAAAAGCCATCCGGCTGTGTATGGAGTGTGTGGGCATTGGATAAGAAAAAATTAAATCCCCTTGCCCGGTTCCGGGGCTTTATACAGGCCGGAGCGACCCTTTTAACCAACATCCACCTGCCCAACTTTGCTAAAGGAACGCTGTATCAGGGCAATGGAAAATACGTCTGCGTCCCGGGGCTGAACTGCTATTCCTGCCCGGGCGCTGCCGGTGCCTGCCCGGTGGGGGCGTTTCAGGCGGTAGTGGGCTCTTCCAAATTCCGCTTTTCCTACTACATCACCGGCATTCTCATCCTTTTCGGGGTGCTGCTGGGACGGTTCATCTGCGGTTTCCTCTGCCCGTTCGGGTGGTTTCAGGAGCTTTTGCACAAGATTCCCTCTCCCAAGCTTTCCACCAAAAAGCTAAAGCCGCTGCGCTATTTAAAGTATGCGGTGCTGCTGGTCATGGTGGTGCTGCTGCCATTGCTGGCGGTCAACGAGCTGGGCATGGGCGACCCCTTCTTCTGCAAATATCTCTGCCCACAGGGCGTGCTGGAAGGCGCCCTTCCCCTCTCCCTGACCAATGCTGGCATCCGCGCCGCGCTGGGCAAGCTGTTCACATGGAAAGCCTGCATTCTGCTGGCAGTCATTATGGGCAGCGTGGTGTTCTACCGCCCCTTCTGCAAGTGGCTGTGCCCGCTGGGCGCGTTTTATGCGCTGCTGAACAAGGTCTCGCTGTTCCAGATGCGTGTAGACACCCACAAATGCGTCTCCTGCGGCGCCTGCGCAAGGGCCTGTAAGATGGACGTAGACATTACCAAGACCCCCAACCACGCCGAATGTATCCGCTGTGGGATGTGTATGAAAGCCTGCCCCACGGACGCCATCCAGTACAAGTTCGGGCTGGGAGACCAATCAAACACCGAAACAACAAAGGAGTAAAACCATGAAATTCAACCGTGTAACCGCACTTTTGCTCAGCCTTACGCTGGCTTTCAGCCTTGCCGCCTGCGGGCAGGGCGCATCCTCTGCATCCTCTGCATCCTCTTCTTCTGCCGCTTCCTCTGCGGCAGCGGAAACCAAGACCGAGGAGCAGCTGCTGGCCGAGGAAAACGAGATCCTTTCCGCAAACGATGCCCTGTGGGAGAAGGTGTTCGCTTCCATGGACAAAAACATGACTGAGACCACCCTCAGCACGAACTACGGCGATTTTCTGCGCAGCTCCGTGGAAAAGACAAAGGACCAATTCTCGGATGACGGAGTACAAGACCCTGACCGCCGATGCAGAAAAAATCCGTGCCATCGAGGAGCAGATTGCCACCCTTGCCCTCGCGGACGCGGCCGCTTCCGGCGCTGCCGCACAGGGCACTGCTTCCCCAAGTTTGAGGGCAGCGATCTAGAGGGCAACCCGGTGGACAACAGTCTGTTTGCGGGCAACGCCTTTACGGTGGTGAACTTCTGGTTCAACGGCTGCAAGCCCTGCGTGGAGGAACTGGACGACCTGAACGCCCTGAACGAGAAGGTCAAGGCACAGGGCGGCGAGGTTGTCGGCATCAACACCGAGACGCTAGACGGCAACCAGCAGGGCATTGATGCCGCCAAAAAACTGCTGGCTGCAACGGGCGCAAGCTACCGCAACATCTATTTTGCCTCCGGCAGCGACGCCGGCAAGTTTGCGCTGAACATCATGGCCTTCCCCACCACCTACGTTTTTGACCGGGACGGCAACGTTGTGGGCCAGCCCCTGCTGGGCGGCATCGACAAGGAAGAAAACCTTGCCGCTCTGCAAAAAAATATCGACGCCGCCCTTGCCAAGGACAGCGCCAAATAAACCTTTCTCCCCTGCCGCCTTCGGGCGGCTTTTTTATTTGCGGTGTGCATTGCCATGCACGCCCGGGTGCCGGACGGAATACGCTGGGGCAGAAGCATACTTTTACCAGCAAAGGAGCGTATCTCCATGAAAAACACCGGAACTCTCCGCATCCAGACCTTTGCGGCCCGCCAGTCTGCCCCCATGGAGGGGGTGACCGTTGCGGTGCAGGGGGACGGCTTTACCCTGCACTGCATCACCGATGCGACCGGCAGCGCCGCCGATATCCCCGTTGAAGCCCCCGCCTGCACCCTCTCGCTGGACGAGGACAACACCATCCGCCCTTACGCCGTTGTCAGCCTGACCGCCGCAAAATCCGGCTACCGCACCGTGCGCATTGAGGGCATCCAGATCTTTGCCGGGCAGATCACACTGGCACAGCCTGCGATGATTCCGGTCACGGAGGAAGGCAAGGACATCCCGAACGCGCCCATCGTCATCCCGCCGCACCCTTTGTTTGCGGGCAGCGGCGGCAGCGGTGTACAGCCGGTGGAAAACTGCACGCCCCGGGTGCTGGACAAGGTGATCATCCCCAAAAACATCACGGTGCATCTGGGCAAACCGGCCTCCTCAGCCCGCAACGTGACCGTGTCCTTCCGGGATTATATCGCCAATGTCGCCTCCAGCGAGGTATACCCCACCTGGGCGGTCGAAAATAACCCAACGGGTCATCCAGAGCTTTTTCTTACTCAAAAATTCCATTCAATCGTGATTTTTTGTTCACCCGTCCGTGCATCCTTCGGCCCGACCACTACACGGTCCACCAGCAGCACTGCAAGCTCCCGGGTCAGGTGCGAAACCTGTGCCAATTCCCTCACACGCTGCATCTGGGTCTGGATCGTAGCACTTTCTTCCTTCTGCTGTTCCAGCTCGGATTCCAGCTTTTCGATTCTGGCTTCTGCACTGCTTACTTCATCGAGGAAAGACTTGTTCATCTCAAAGAACTGCGCCGAATCGATCAGGCCGGACACCTTATCCAGATAAAGCTCCTGCATCGCCTTCCGCCGACGTTCAACATCGCCACGCAGCTTGCGCAGTTCCTCCCGCATTGCCTGATTTCTCTGCCGGACAGGGTCGTCCTGCTCCGGTAGCTTTACTTTTTCCGGGTCGAACCAGTCCGACACATATACACGGATACGCTGGAGCACCACATTTTGCAGATCTGTCAGGTTCGTGCAGGTCTTGTTCCCGCATTGCTCCGGTGCCCTTTGATGCATCCGGCAGCGGACATAACGTATCCGGGTGCCGTCTGCCCGGGGAGGACGGCCAGTCTGCTCCATGATACAGCCGCAGCAGCTGCACACTACTTTCCGTGCCAAAGGATGGATCATACCGCCGACAGCGCTTCGGGTGCGCCCCTGCATCATCCTCTGAACCGTTTCAAACGTTTCTCGCTCAATGATAGCTTCATGCATATTTTCTACAACGATCCACTGCGATTTTGGAAGCCAAATCGTCTTTTCAGACTTGTAACTTATCTTTTTATGCTTTCCCTGCACCATATTTCCGATATAAAGCTGATCATGCAGTATTTGATATACGGTGGGACTGCTCCAAAGAGCCGCATTTGTATTCTTTAATGCACTGCGGTAATGGATGCCATGCAGCTGCTTATAGGCTGTTGGGCTTGGAATTTTTTCGTCATTCAGGATGCGTGCGATCTTGTGTGTGCCGATTCCGTTAAGAGCCATGGAGAAGATCCGTCTTACCACTTCGGCTGCTTCCGGGTCGATGATGAGTTTTCCTTTTGCATTTGGGTCTTTGCAGTATCCATACCGTGCAAAAGAGCCGATGAACAGTCCCTCTTTCCGCTTGTGGTCAAGCACCGAGCGGACATTGGTGGACAGATCTTCCAGATACCATTCGTTGATCAAGCCGTTGATCTGGCGAGATTTTTTGTTCGCGGTATCGTTGGTATCCACATGGTCTACCACCGCAATGAAGCGGATTCCCCACTCCATGAACTTTCCGTGCAGATATTTTTCCACGAGTTCCATATCACGGGTAAAACGGGATTGCGTTTTGGCCAGTACCACATCAAACTGATGTTCGCTTGCGGCTTGCAGCATCGAATTGAATGCCGGACGGTTCCGGTCGATGCCGGAATAGTCCTCGTCCGAATAAATCTGGTAAATATCAAATCCTTTCTCAATGGCGTACTGGAGCAGCATCGACTTTTGATTCTGAATGCTCTCCGATTCGCCAATTTTATCTTCATCTTCTTTGCTCAGGCGGCAATAAATTGCTGCTTTCATGATTTTCCCCCTTCTTTTTGTACACGAGCATCCATGCGCAGCATAACGCATCTCTCCTTCAAATTCAGGGATGCCACATCAGGTTCAGGCTCTTGAAGGAACGGCATTTAACAATCCATTGATGATATATCGCTCAAATTCCTTTTGGAAATCTTCTTTGCGCTGTTCGTTGTTGTCCGAACGAAATTTTTCGTGCAGAATAAAAGGAGTTTTTTTCATCGAATCCCCCTTTTCGGTCCACTTGGTTGTGATATGTGTCACTTCAGTCTATTTCCAGTCAGCGAAATTCAGAACCTTCCAGATTTTTCATGCAAAATATTGCAAGACGTTCAAAATCAGCTTGAAACACTTTTGTTGCAATGGTACAATAATATTGTCATATTATGGGAAAATCAGCGCAAAGCCCAGTGCGGACAGGCCGCGAGCGCGGGGATTCCTGTGGGGTGTGTAAGAATCGCTACGGCAGCACTGCGCTACTGCACCTGCGCAGTGCTGCCCTCCGATACTGTGAGGAAGGTATATTTGCATGATGAAAAAGATCTCCCGCCGCTCCTTTTTGCAGGTCTGCGGCATTACTGCGGCAACGGCAGCACTGACCGCCTGCGGCAGCGGTAAGGCCGAGGGCGACAAGAGCAGCGGCCAGAACGGCAAGATCCAGATCACTTTTTATCTGTGGGATCGCTCCATGATGAAAGCGCTTACTCCGTGGCTGGAAGAAAAATTCCCGGAGTATGCGTTCAACTTCATTCAGGGCTTCAACACCATGGACTACTACCGCGATCTGCTGAACCGTGCGGAGCAGCTGCCGGATATCATCACCTGCCGCCGCTTCTCCCTGAACGATGCGGCTCCTCTGGCAGAGCACCTGATGGACCTGAGCACGACCGAGGTTGCAGGCACCTTCTATTCCAGCTACCTGAACAACAATCAGGAGCCGGACGGTGCGATCCGCTGGCTGCCCATGTGTGCCGAGGTGGACGGCACGGCTGCCAACGTTGATCTGTTTGCGCAGTACAACATCCCCCTGCCACCAACTACGCTGAGTTCGTAGCGGCCATCAATAGCCTTTGTAGGCTGTCGGCGATCAAGGGCGTATCAGGCAGACTGGAGGTATGACTACACCTGTCTGGAAACCGAATGCAGGGCGAGCGCTATCCCGGACGCTGATGAGCCTGGAGGGCACCACATGGCGCAGGAACTACGAGAGCGAGACCGAGGACGGCTCCACCGGTCTGGACGATGTGGTATGGCCAAAGGTCTTTGAAAAATACGAGCAGTTCCTCAAGGATGTGCGGGTGCAGCCCGGTGACGATCGGTTGGAGTTGAATCCCATTGCCAAGCCTTTCTATGCGCGGCAGACCGCCATGATCCGCACCACCGCAGGCATAGCGGATGTAATGCCTGACCAGTACGGCTTTCATGCATCGATTCTGCCCTATTTCGGCGAGACTGCCAACGATAGCTGGCTACTGACCTACCCCATGTGTCAGGCAGCAGTTTCCAACACAGTAGCGCAGGACGAAGCAAAGCTGGCTGCTGTGCTGAAGGTACTTGAGGCTGTGTACAGTGCAGAGGGGCAGAGCAAGATGGCTGGCGGTGCTGCTGTACTGTCTTATAACAAGGAGATCAATATTACCTCCTCCACTTCTCTGGAACAGGTTGCGGATATCATCAGCGCAAATCATCTGTATATGCGTCTGGCTTCCACCGAGATCTTCCGCATTTCGGAAGATGTAGGACACAAGATGATCACCGGCGAATACGATGCCAAGGCCGCATACGATGCGTTCAATGAGCAGCTGGTCACCCCCAGAGCGGATCCCGAAGCCGAGGTGCTGTTCACCCAGAATACCGCATACTCCATCGACATGACCGACCACGGCAGCGCTGCGGCTTCCTCGCTGATGAACGCCCTGCGCGCCACCTATGATGCGTCTATTGCAGTCGGTTATTCGCCGCTGGTGTCCACCTCCATCTACTGCGGCGAGTACAGCAAGCAGCAGATTTTGTGGGTGATGGCTGGCAACTACGCTGTCTCGCAGGGTGAATATACCGGTGCAGAGCTGCGGCAGATGATGGAGTGGTTGGTAAACGTGAAGGACAACGGTGCAAACCCCATCCGTCACCGGAATTATATGCCCGTGACCAGCGGCATGGAATACAAGGTGACCGAATACGAGCAGGGCAAGTTCCGTCTGGAGGAGCTTACCATCAACAGTGCACCGCTGGACGATACCGCCACCTATACCGTATTTGTGGCGGGCACTGATGTGTGGATAGAAAACGAGGTCTACTGCAACTGCCCCATGCCGGAGAACCTGAAAGCCAAGCGGACGGAATACGCCATTGAAGGGGCAGAAAGCCGCTCCTGCCTGAAGGATTCGCTGGCGGTCAGCAAGCAGTTCCCCGCCCCCTCCGAGTATCTGACCATTGTACAGGGAGAATAAACTCTTGAAAAATGAAACTAAGATGCGGCCTGCGATAAAAAACCGTAATCCTCGCAGTTTTGGTCAGTGCTGCTGCTCGGCGTCGGTATTTTGACAAGCTGCGTTGTCTTTACGGATTTTATGTCGCACATCATCTACGAGGAAAGCACTGCACACCTTACGGAGATCTACCATCAGGCAAACCAGACCCTTTACAATAAGGTATCCCTCAACTGGGGCGTCATGCGGATGTGGACACCTTATCTGGAACGTGCGCAAAGCGACGCCGATGTCCGCTCTTTCCTTGCACAAGCAAAAGAAGAATACCAGTTTACAGATTTTTTCTTCGTCTCACGGGATGGCTCCTATATCACGCTGGACGGAGAACAAGGCTATCTCGATCTGGGACGAATGCTGTCGCAGCTGGTTCTGGAGCAGCAGCCTATCGTGGCAAACTCGGTCGTACCGGACAAGCCGGAGATCATGGTGTTTGCAGTCCCCACGGAAAAAGGCAGCTATCAGGGCTTTGCGTACGAGGCCATTGCCGTCACCTACAACAACAAAGATCTGGTGGACTCCCTGAAGATCTCTGCCTTTGAGGGGCACGGCAGCACCTTTGCCGTGCTGCCGGATGGCCGTGTGGTGCTGGACAGCAGCAGTGAAGATATGCGCGGCGTGCACAACATCCTTGCCATGCTCAAGAATTCGGCTGGTTTTACGGCAGAACAGATCACTGCCCTGCAAAAGGCTTTTGCCGCCGGGAAGAGCGGCAGCCTTGAGTTTTCCATCCATGGCGTCAGCTATTACATGGTTTATGGTTCTGCCGCCTTCCAGAACTGGACGATCCTTGGCATTGCTCCCAAAAGCGTTGTGAACGCCAATATGAACCGGCTGCAATACACCACCATGGCCGTGATGAGCAGCATCGTGGGAATGCTGGCCGTTGCCGTTTTGCTGCTGGTGGTACAGAGCAACCGGCAAAAGCTGCGGAAAAAGGATCAGCAGCTGCTGGCGCGCGAGGAGCTGTTCTCAAGCCTTTCCCGCAACGTGGACGATGTGTTTTTGATGATCGACACCGGCACCGGCAAGGTGGAATACATCAGCCCCAACGTCCGGCGCATTCTGGGCATCTCTCCCGAAGCGGTGCAGGAGGATTTCCACGTTCTATGTTCTGCCGGGGGCTATCATTGCAGATCACGGCTGGACGATTTGATGCAGATGGAGCCGGGCACGCAGCAGGAATGGAATCGGGAGTTTATCCATCAAGAGACCGGCGAGCCGCGCTATATCCATGTGACCGGCTTTATCAATGATGCGCAGGGTGCAAAAAAGTGCATTGTGGATCTGTCTGACCGCACAGGCGAGCACCAGACCATGCTGGCGGTGGAAGCCGCACTGGAAGTAGCCGAAAAGGCCAGCAAGGCCAAGACGGACTTCCTCTCCAACATGAGCCACGACATCCGCACCCCCATGAACGCCATCATCGGCATTACTACCCTGATGAAAAACGAGCTGCACCAGCCGGAAAAGCTTGCCGAGCATCTTGCCAAGCTGGAAACCTCCGGCAGGCTGCTGCTGGGCATCATCAACGATATTCTGGACATGAGCCGCATCGAGAGCGGCAAGGTCACCCTGAACGTGGAAAAGATGAACCTGCCCCAGCAGATTAGCCAGCTGGACAGCATCATCCGCCAGCAGGCAAACCAGCGCCGCCAGACCTTTACGGTAAACACCCTTGTGCAGCACGAAAACGTGCTGGCCGACCCCAACCGCCTGAATCAGGTGCTGATGAACATCCTCTCCAATGCGGTCAAGTACACGCCCACCGGTGGGCACATCCGGCTGGAGGTAGAGGAGCTTACCCATACCGAGCATTACGCCAAATACCGCTTTGTGGTGCAGGATGACGGCATCGGCATGAGCGAGGACTTTCAAAAGACCCTTTTTGACCCCTTTACCCGGGAGGAAAAATCCGGCATCAACAAGGTGCAGGGCACCGGTCTTGGCATGGCCATCACCAGGAGCATCGTAGACCTGATGGGCGGTTCCATCAGTGTGGAGAGTGCCTCCGGCAAAGGCACCCGCTTTGAGGTGGTGCTGGAATTGCCGATTGATATCGAGGCAGACACGGCACAAAAGGCGCAGGCGCTCCCGGAGGAAGATGACGCCGTTTCTCCCCTGTCCGGGATGAAGTTCCTCTGCGCCGAGGATAACGCCCTCAACGCCGAAATTTTGCAGATGCTGCTGGAGACCAAGGGCGCAAGCTGCACCATCTGCTCCAACGGTCAGGAAATCGTGGATGCCTTTGCCAGCGTAAGACCCGGCGAGTACGACATGATTCTGATGGACGTACAGATGCCGGTGATGGACGGTTTGGAAGCCACCCGCCGCATCCGCAATGGCGAAAACCCGCTGGGACGCACCATTCCCATCCTTGCCATGACCGCCAATGCCTTCCTTGAGGATATGCAAAAGAGCAAGGAGGCCGGCATGGACGAGCATCTGTCCAAGCCCGTGGACATCAGCGCTCTGGAGCAGACGGTGAAGCGCTTCCGCGTTACCCCCACCCGAAAATAAATAGCGGTATATCACGCTTTCGCAGACAAGTTAAAACACGCATGATATGGAAGAAGGTCAGAACTTGAACGATCATCCAACGACACTTTCCGAAGTGGAACACTACTACCAGGAGCGCGAGCAGCGGCTGTTAGGAAAAACTTCATCAACAGGAAGCCGCTCTTACTGTAGCGGAGCAAACGCTGAAACAGTTGATCAAAAATCAGAAAGCACAGCTGGACGAAACAAACCAGCTGCATGCCACACAGGAACGGGCATTCAAAGAAGAACTTTATCGAGATTCTCTGACAGGTGCTTACAACCGCCGTTATTACGAAGAAGTTGTCCGTAAGTCCATCGGCCCGGCAGGAATCGCATTGCTGGATGTGGATGATTTCAAGATATGCAACGATGCATACGGGCATTACGCAGGAGATATGGCACTGAAAACGGCGACAAAAGCCATTCAATCCTGTATCCGGGAGTCGGATCTGCTCATCCGTTACGGAGGAGACGAGTTTCTGCTGGTCTTACCCGGCATTCCGGGAGATTTTTTGCAGACCAAACTGGAACAGATCCACACGGCCGCACAGATGGCATCTGTACCCGGCTATTCGCATTTCCGCATCTCGCTGAGCATCGGCGGAACGATACAGACCATTACCGACCCCATGGAAAACATTGTTCGCCGTGCAGATTGGCTGATGTATCAGGCAAAGTGCCGCAAGAATGCCGTTATGGTGGAGATTCCGGGGCGCAGCCTGGCCGCACCGGAAACGCTTTTGCAGGAAAAATCCCGGGTCCTGCTTGTGGACGACTCTAAAATGAACCGCATGATGCTGGCAGAGATTTTAGGAGATAGTTACCACATTCTGGAAGCAGAAAACGGAAAAGAATGCATTGAAAAATTGCAGGAGGAAGCCGGAAACATTGCACTGGTTCTGCTGGACATCAATATGCCCGTTATGGACGGATTTGAAGTGCTGAAAGCCATGAATGCCAACCACACCATCGAGGATACCCCGGTCATTATGATCTCCAGCGAGGACTCTGATGCGGCGATCCGGCGTTCCTACGAACTGGGTGCAAGTGATTATGTCAATCGCCCCTTTGATGCGCGCATCGTGTACCGCCGCGCGACCAATACCATCAAGCTGTACGCCAAGCAGCGGCGGCTGGTGCAGATGGTTTCTGACCAGATCCGTGCCCGTGAAAACAATACGGATATGCTGGTGGGTGTTCTGAGTCATATCGTAGAATTCCGCAACGGTGAAAGTGGTCTCCATGTGCGGCACATCCGTATCATCACAGAAACGCTGCTCCACTGTCTATTGGAGGTCAGCGACAAGTACTCGATCTCCGCCGAACAGCAGGATTTGATCCCGCTGGCCTCTGCCCTGCACGACATCGGCAAGATCGGCATTGCCGACAAGATCCTCAACAAGCCCGGCAAACTGACCCCGGAGGAATTTGAAGTCATCAAGACCCACAGCATGCTGGGAGCCGAGATGCTGCAAAATCTGGATAATTTTGGCGAGCAGCCTTTGCTGCAAACCGCCTATGAGATCGCCCGCTGGCACCACGAACGCTGGGATGGGCGCGGCTACCCGGATGGACTGAAGGGCGATGAGATCCCCATCAGCGCACAACTGGTCTCGCTGGCAGATGTGTATGATGCACTGACCAGCGAGCGCTGCTATAAAAAATCCTTCTCCCACGAAAAAGCTATGCAGATGATCCTGAACGGCGAGTGTGGAGCGTTCAACCCGCTGCTGCTGCAATGTCTGACGGATATCCAGGCCGACCTGAAAGAAGAATTACAGCAGCACAACTGAGCAGCGGATGCAATAAAGACAGGAGAACGAAAAGCCCGAATGAAGCACAGAATCTCACGCCGTGCATTTCTGCGCGGCTGCACGCTGCTGGCGGCATCTGCTGCCGTTGGCAGTCTGACTTCCTGCGGCGGAACGGACGCAACGGACAGTGATCTTCCGCAGATCCTTGTGGGAAGCGATACCTATCCGCCCTATATTTATCTAAACAATGACGGCATTCCCGCCGGGATCGACGTGGAGATTGCCACCGAAGCATTCCGCCGCATGGGGTACGCTGCCCGGTTTGAACCGATCGATTGGGAGCAAAAAACAAATCTGGTGGAAAGCGGCACCATCGACTGTATCTGGGGCTGCTTTTCCATGGATGGACGCGAGGAGATATACCGCTGGGCGGGGCCCTACATGGTGAGCCGTCAGGTGGTTGCAGTGGATGCCGACAGCAGCATCCGGACACTCGGCGACCTTGCCGGAAAGACCGTCGCCGTGCAGAGCACCGGCAAGCCGGAGGAGATCTTCCTCAGCGGCTCTGATCCGCGCATCCCGCAAGCGGTCGATGTGTTCAGCATCGAAGACCGCAGCGTGCAGTATGCGATGCTGGCCTGCGGCTACGTGGATGCCATCGCTGCCCATGAAACGGCCATCCTGCAATACATGAAGGACAATTTTGTGGAGTTCCGCATCCTCGAAGAACCGCTGCTGGTCACCGGGCTGGGCATCGCCTTTGCAAAAAATGACAGCCGTGGGCTGGACAGCCAGCTAAACGCTGTTCTTGCGCAGATGCGCACAGACGGCACACTGGAGCAGATCCTTGGCCGATATCTTGAGCATGCTTCGCAGTATCTGGAGGTGGACACCATTGGCACATAAAAACAGAAACCTTCCGGATACATGGAGATGGGGAATCCATCTGATCATTGGCGTGCTTTTTATGGTCGGCATCGTTTTCTTCTCGGGTTGGCGGGCACTGCGCGCAACGGAGGCACGTTTCTGCCAGACCCTTGATTTTGTCAAATCGCAGTCCACCAGCTTTGAAAAGTACAATGATACCGTTGTGGCCAAAGCGCTCCGCCGCGCAGCGGTAGCGGTGCATCAGCTGGCACAGGACCCTGCGCTCGATTTTTCCGATCCGCAGTGCCTGAACAAGCAGGCGGAGAAGCTCTGGCTCACAGGGATCTCGGTTCTGGCCCCGGACGGTACGCTCCTGTGCGAATCCACAACGAATGGCATCGGCTATGCCCGGTTTGGAGAACAGCTCAAAAATGATACCGTTCTGGACGTTTTCTCTTACCCGCAAAAGACCTACCTGAAGCGGGTCCTGCTGGAGGATGGGTCTGCCGTGGATGTTGCGGCATATCGGGCAGAAGACAACGATGTGATCCTGCTTGCCTACCGCTATACCCCGGCAAAATTTGTAGAGGGAACAGCTCTGTCCATCCAGAGCGTACTGGACGGCTACTCAGCTGAGACCAGCGGCACATTGTTCATCGTGCAGAACAATCAGGTCATTGCCTCTAACCGCCCGGAGCTGATCGGGCAGGGTGCTGCGGACAGTCCGCTGGTGCAGGGAATCCGCAAAATCGGGACCGCCGAAACGCTGACCCATACCCACGATTGGAACGGCTCCGGCTGCTATTTGGGAATGTACTGCCATGGAAGATCTTTTGATCTCTATGCGTATACAGACGAAAAATCGGTCTTCCGTGAATCCCTTCCATTGATTCTGATGGCACTGGTCAGTTATATCCTGCTTGTAATGATCCTTCAGGTGCTGCGCAGACGCTCCATGCAGGAGATGGAGCAGCAGAAAAAAGAACAGGAGAGGAAGTATCAGGCTCAGCTAGAGGAACAGAATCGCAAACTGGAGATCGCACTCCAGCACGAAGGGGCGGCAAACCGCGCCAAGCGGGAGTTCCTGTTCAATATGAGCCACGATATCCGTACTCCCATGAACGCCATCATTGGCTTCACCTCGCTGGCTGCGACCCATATTGATAATAAAGAACAGGTACTGGACTACCTGAAAAAGATCTCGACCTCCAGCCAGCATCTGCTTTCTCTCATCAATGATGTGCTGGATATGAGCCGCATCGAGAGTGGAAAAGTAAAGATTGATGAAAAAGCGGTGCATCTGCCGGACCTCGTCCACGATGTGCGCTCCATCATTCAACCCAATGTTTCGGCAAAGCGGCTGTCGCTTTTCATCGATACCATGGATGTGGAGAATGAGGACATCATCACCGACCCGCTGCGGCTGAACCAGATCCTGCTGAACATTTTGTCCAACGCCATCAAGTTCACTCCCACAGGCGGCATGATCAGCATCCGCATTGCCCAGAAGAACGGTGCGCCCAAGGGCCGTGGCTGCTATGAGTTCCGCATCAAGGACAATGGCATTGGCATGAGCAAAGAGTTCCAGAAACACATCTTTGAGGCGTTCAGCCGAGAGGAAAGCTCCACAGTCAGCGGCATTCAGGGCACCGGCCTGGGCATGTCCATCACCAAGAACATTGTGGACTTGATGGGCGGCACCATTGCCATTGAGAGCGAGCCGGGCAAAGGCAGCGAATTCATCGTAGATCTCTGTTTCGCACTCAGCGGACGAAAGGTGGAGCAGAAGCAGATCCCGCAGCTGGAAGGGCTGCGCGCATTGGTAGCGGATGACGATACCGACACCTGCCTGAGCATCAGCACCATGCTGTCTAAGATTGGGATGCGACCGGAATGGACGATCTCCGGCCGGGAAGCGGTGATCCGCACCCGGTACGCCATGGAACAGGGCGATGAATTCAGCGTCTACATTATCGACTGGCTGATTCCCGATATGAACGGCATCGAGGTCGTGCGGCAGATCCGCAAGATGATTGGGAAAAGCTGCCCCATCATCATTCTGACGGCCTACGACTGGGCAGATATCGAAGAGGAAGCCCGCGCTGCCGGCGTGACCGCTTTCTGCGAAAAGCCGCTATTCCTTTCCCAATTGCGCAGAGTGCTGGCAGAACCGTTTGGTGCAGAGCCTATCCACGAACCATCGCAGCCAAATGCCTCCGGTTTCAAGGGAAAGAAACTTTTGCTGGTGGAGGACAATGCCTTGAACCGTGAGCTTGCGCAGGAGATCCTGAAGGAAGCGGGCTTTGCGGTGGACACTGCTGAGGATGGCGAGATCGCCGTCCGGAAGATGAAGCAGGCGGCCCCCTGGCAGTACGACCTGATTTTAATGGATATCCAGATGCCCAAGATGGACGGCTACGAGGCGACACGGCAGATCCGTGCCCTGCCGGATGCTGCAAAGGCAGGCATTCCCATTTTTGCAATGACAGCAAATGCCTTTGAAGAAGACCGTCAGAATGCATTGAAGGCCGGGATGGACGGCCACATTGCAAAGCCGCTGGATATTCCGCATCTGCTGCAGGTCCTTGCAGATGTACTGAAATCATAACGGCTGCCAGCCGACAAAAGCAAAAGCACCCGCAGCAGGCTTCGCAGAGGCTCTTGACCTCTGGAAGCGAATGCTGCGGGTGCTTTATTTATTTTCTGTCTGACAGGCGTTTGGCTCACAAAATTTTGCGCAGCTCCTGCACGAGATCGCCGATTACAATGGGCTTGGACAAAAAGCCGTTCATGCCGCTTTCCAATGCGTTGCGGCGGTCCTCGTCGAAGGCGTTGGCGGTCATGGCAAGGATGGGGAGCTTTGCCCGGGCAGGGTCATCCAGTGCGCGGATCTTCCGGGTGGCGGTGTAGCCGTCCATCACCGGCATCTGCACATCCATCAGCACCAGATCATAGCTGCCCGGCGCTGCGGTGCTCACCTTTTCCACTGCTACGGCACCGTTTTCCGCCGTATCGACCCGGAAGCCGTACTCGCGCAGGATCTCCTGTGCGATCTCGCGGTTCAGCTCGTTGTCCTCTACCAGCAGGATATGTCTGTCCTGGAAGTCGGCGTTCTTTTCCGGCAGAAGCTCCTGCGACGCATCTGTCAGCTTCTGGCCAAGGGCGCTCATCAGGGTCTCGCGCAGGTCAGACAAGAACATGGGCTTGGAGCAGAAGGCAGTCACACCGGCGGCCTTTGCCTCTACCTCAATGTCAGACCAGTCGTAGGCCGTCAGGATGATGATGGGGGTATCGTCGTTCAGGCTGCGGATCTGGCGGGTGACCTCGATGCCGTTCATATCCGGCAGACGCCAGTCGATGATATAGGCGTGGTAGACATCGCTCATCTCAATGGACTGCCGCGCGCGCAGCACCGCCTCCTTGCCGGAAAGGGTCCACTCGGCGCGCATCCCCACCTTGACCAGCATCTTTGTCACGCTGTCGCAGGTGTTGAAGTCGTCATCCACCACCAGCGCCTTCAGACCCTCCAGCTCGGTGATCTTTTCCACCGGGCGGTGCTCTGCCTGTGTGCGCATGGGCAGGCAGATGATAAACTCGCTGCCCTTGCCCTGCGCTGTCTGCACCTTGATGGTGCCGCCCATCATATCCACGATATTTTTGGTAATGGCCATGCCAAGGCCGGTACCCTGTATCCGGCTTACCGTGGAGGTGCGCTCCCGCTCGAAGGGTTCAAAGATCTTTTGCGCGAACTCCTGGCTCATACCAATGCCGTTGTCCTTGATGCGGAACTCATACTGCCCGCAGCCGCGCACCTTACCGGCAAGCTGCCGCACCCGCACCGAGACCGTGCCGCCCGCCGGGGTAAACTTGATGGCGTTGGACAGCAGGTTCAGCAGGATCTGGTTCAGCCGGGTCTTGTCACAGTAGACGTCCTCGTCGGTCACATCCATTGCATCCATGTAGAACTCCAGCTGCTTTGCGTAGATCTGCCCGCTGACGATGGTTTTCAGATCGTGCAGCACATCCGAAAGGTTGACCTCCACTTCCTCCAGATGGATCTTTCCGCTTTCAATGCGGCTCATATCCAGCACATCGTTGATGAGGGAGAGCAGATGATTGCTGGATGCAAGGGTCTTGGAAAGGTAGTCCTTCACCCGATTCTTATCGTCGATATTGCTGATCGCCAGCGTGGTAAAGCCGATGATGGCGTTCATGGGGGTGCGGATATCGTGGGACATATTGGAAAGGAAGGTGCTCTTGGCGCGGTTTGCGGTCTCGGCGGCAGCAACGGCATCGGAAAGCGCCTGATTTACCTGCCTGTCGGCGGTGCGGTCGGACATGACAAGGATGTGTTTGGTTCTGCCCTCCACCTCGCTGCCCATGGCAACGATGTGGAACCAGCGCCGCTCCCCGGTTTCCAGATGCCCATACTCATCATCCCATTCGCGCTGCTGCCCGCTGAGAAGCCCTTCCAGATAGTTTTTATCGCGATCCGGGGAGTCCTCGGGTGCAGCGCTGCCAGAACACGGGCATCCTGCCGGGCTTCTCTCCACGGGATGCCCAGCAGCCGCTCGATGTTCGGGCTGACATAATCCACCTTGGCGGTCTCTGCGTCCAGCATCAGGAAAACGTCGTCCACGTTCAGCGAGAGCTTTTGAACAGCTCGTCCGGTACGAGATCTCGGTATTCTTCGGCGCAGGTTCGCATGGCCCTGCGCACGATCATCAGAATGACCAGCACGGCAACTGCCTACGGTCGATGCCCG
>ENA-OQNM01000252-OQNM01000252.1-human-gut-metagenome-genome-assembly--contig:-NODE-252-length-19986-cov-2.742787_pt1 | contig 19986 bp, 20 predicted proteins | sample MGYA00242632_ERZ504886 | MGnify/ENA primary metagenome ERZ504886 (study PRJEB26092, sample SAMD00036424) | human gut metagenome | host: Homo sapiens | study: EMG produced TPA metagenomics assembly of... | reverse complement strand
AACGCGGCCTTCGGCCTGCTGTGGCAGGTGCTCGGCCCCCGGCCTTGTAGGCGAGCGTCAGGCCCGGCTCATTGATGAGAACTTCATCCAGCCCCTCGATCTGAACGACAATACCGGCGAGCAGAACAGCCTCTGCGACGCCATCGGCTTCTTCGAACCCCGTGTGGGACTCGAAAGAGGACCAGGACGCCTGCTTCTTCAAGGCGGTGGCCGTGGCAAAGCAGATCCTGGAGAACCAGATCGAGAGCGCCAATGCCGTCAACCGCGCCGACGAGAAGGTCCAGCAGGCATACAAAAACTCCCGCGACGGCATCGTGGTGCTGCCCTGCTATCTGCCCTGGAAGAACGGGCTGTACAAGACCGACGCCCTTTTCGTCATCTATCCCAGCCAGCGGGGCGGCTGGAGCGCCCAGTGCGTCACCGACCACAAGACCAAAAAGCCCAAGCTCCCCTTCCCCCAGAGCTGGGCCGGCCAGCCGCAGGAGGTCATCGAGCAGAAGAGCGGCATCGAGGGCATCAGCTTCTGCCACGCCAGCCGCTTCCTTATCACGGCCAAGGACAAGGAGACGGCCCTCGCCGCCTGCCGTCAGGTGCTGAAGAACAATGGCCGCATCTGAGAAGCCGGAAAAGACAGCTTACGTCTACATGGTGCGCTGCGCGGGCGGCCAGCTTTATACCGGCTGGACGAACGACCCGGAAGCCCGCCTCAAGGCTCACCAGAGCGGCAAAGGCGCAAAGTATACCCGCACCCATACCGCGCTGGGCTTTGCCTACCTGGAAGCGTGTGCGGACAAGTCCGCCGCCCTCCGGCGGGAAATCGCCCTCAAAAAGCTGACGAAGGCCCAGAAAGAGGCCCTCTGCGCCGGGTGGACGGCTGAAAAAGAATAAATAAAAACACGAACGCCGCGCCGTGCCGGAACTGGGCCGTCAACCCCGTGCCGACGGCGGACAGAATGGATAAACCGGACTGTATACGGCCATGCATATACAAACTAAGAATGAATAAAATTTGTATATATTTAGAAAATAATGCATAAACATACAAAATAACAGAAAAGGACCGCCAAATCTGCACAAGGTTTGGCGGTTTTCTGCATTGACGGAAAAACCGCTTGGCGTATAATAAAAGCGTACTCAGAAAGACAAGACGTCGAGCGCCCCGGGAGGGATGCCCGGGCGGAAAACAAAAGTATAAAAAGTGTAATAAACAAAGGAGCGATCATCATGAAAAAGGAAGATATTAAGAAAGTTGTTCTGGCTTACTCCGGCGGTCTGGATACCTCCATCATCATTCCCTGGCTGAAAGAGAATTACAACAACTGCGAAGTCATCGCTGTCTCCGGCGACGTGGGTCAGGGTACTGAGCTGGACGGTCTGGAAGAGAAGGCCAAGGCTACCGGCGCTTCCAAGCTGTACGTCCTCGACCTGAAGAAGGACTTCGTCGAGAACTACATCTTCCCCACCCTGAAGTTCGGCGCAAAGTACGAGGACTACCTGCTGGGCACCAGCTTCGCACGTCCCTGCATCGCAAAGGCTCTGGCCGACATCGCCATCAAGGAAGGCGCAGACGCCATCTGCCACGGCTGCACCGGCAAGGGCAACGACCAGGTGCGTTTCGAGCTGACTCTGAAGGCTCTCTGCCCCGATATGGCCATCATCGCTCCCTGGCGTGAGTGGGACATCGAGAGCCGTGACGAGGAGATCGACTACGCCGAGGCTCATCACATCCCCCTGAAGATCAACCGTGAGACCAACTACTCCAAGGATAAGAACCTGTGGCACCTGAGCCATGAGGGTCTCGACCTCGAGAACCCCGCCAACGAGCCGCAGTACAATAAGCCCGGCTTCCTGGAGCTGGGTGTCAGCCCTGAGCAGGCACCCGACACCCCGACCTACCTCACCCTCCACTTCGAGAAGGGCATCCCCACCGCCGTTGACGGCAAGGAGATGGGCGCTGTCGAGCTGGTCGAGTACCTGAACAAGGTCGGCGGCGAGAACGGCATCGGCCTGCTGGACATCGTCGAGAACCGTCTGGTGGGCATGAAGAGCCGCGGCGTGTACGAGACTCCCGGCGGTGCGATCCTGTACAAGGCCATCAATGTTCTGGAGACCATCACTCTGGACAAGGAGAGCGCACACTTCAAGGCTCAGATGGCTCAGAAGTACGCCGACATCGTCTACAACGGCCAGTGGTTCACCCCGCTGCGCGAGGCGCTGGATGCCTTCGCCGACAGCCTCGAGAAGACCGTCACCGGCGACGTCAAGCTGAAGCTCTACAAGGGCAACATGATCAACGCCGGTGTCACCTCTCCGTACACCCTGTACGACGAGCAGACTGCCTCCTTCGGCGTGGATAAGGACTATGACCAGTCCGATGCTACCGGCTTCATCAACCTGTTCGGCCTGTCCATCAAGGAGCGCGCAAAGCTGTCCAAGAACTGGCCCGAGGTCAAGGAATAATCTGCTTACCATCCCCTTTGGCGTGTTTTTTACACTTTCACGCTGAAGGCTCAAATTACCGGCATCATTGCTGGCGGCACCGCCGCGGGAGCTTTTTTCCCCTGCGGCGGCTTTGCCGTTTCTATAGAGGAGTTTCTTTTATGGCAGAACAACTTTGGAAGGGCCGTTTCTCCAAGGCGGTCGATTCCCGCGTCAACGACTTCAATTCTTCCATCCGCTTCGACCAGCGGATGATCGCGCAGGATATGCGCGGCAGCGGCGTCCACGCCGCCATGCTGGCAAAGCAGGGCATCATCTCCGAGAAGGACTGCGAGGATATTCTGAGCGGTCTGGCCTCCATCGCGGATGACCTGGCCTCCGGCGCCCTCACCATCGACCCCAACGCCGAGGACGTCCATACCTTCGTGGAGCAGACCCTCACCGCCCGCATCGGCGACGCCGGCAAGCGCCTGCACACCGGCCGCAGCCGGAACGACCAGGTGGCGCTGGACATCCGCCTGACTCTGCGGGACTACAGCCACACCCTGCAGGCTTACATCGTGGAGCTGGTCAAGGTCATCTGCAGGAAGGCCGCCGAGAACACCACCGCCGTCATGCCCGGTTACACCCACCTGCAGCGCGCCCAGCCCATCACCTTCGGCCACGCCCTGATGGCCTATGCATGGATGCTGCTGCGCGATCTGCAGCGCTTCGAGGACGCCACCGCCCGGATGGACGCCCAGTGTCCGCTGGGCTCCGGCGCTCTGGCCGGTACGACCTACCCGCTGGACCGTCAGTTCACCGCCGAGAAGCTGGGCTTTGCGGCACCCTGCCCCAACAGCCTTGACGGCGTGTCCGACCGTGACTTCTGCATCGAGCTGGCAAACGCCATCTCCATCTGCATGATGCATCTGTCCCGCCTGTCCGAAGAGATCATCCTCTGGTGCAGCTGGGAGTTCAAGTTCATTGAACTGGACGACGCCTTTACCACCGGTTCGTCCATCATGCCCCAGAAGAAGAACCCCGACGTTACCGAGCTCATCCGCGGCAAGACCGGCCGCGTCTACGGCGACCTGAACACCCTGCTGGTCATGATGAAGGGCATCCCTCTCGCCTACAACAAGGATATGCAGGAGGACAAAGAGGCCATCTTCGACGCCGTCGATACGCTGGAGCTCTGCCTCAAGACCGTGACCCCGATGCTGGATACCATGAAGACCCTGCCCGCCAATATGCGCCGGGCCGCTGCCAAGGGCTTCATCAACGCCACCGACTGCGCCGACTATCTGACCAAGAAGGGGATGCCCTTCCGCGACGCCTACAAGCTCACCGGCTGCATGGTCTCCGACTGCATCAGCAAGGATAAGACCCTCGAAGAGCTGACCCTCGACGAGTTCAAGGGCTACAGCGCTCTGTTCGAGAACGATATCTACGATGCCATTGATCTGGTCAAGTGCTGCGAGGGCCGCACCAGCTACGGCGGCCCCAGCGAAGCCAGCGTGAACAACCAGATCGCACTGGCAAACGCACAGCTGGATGCGTGGGAGGAAAAGAACGCATGAGCGTGAAAGTTTTTATTGATGGCTCTTCCGGCACCACCGGCCTGCGCATTGCCGACCGTCTGGCACAACGCCCGGAGATCGAGCTGCTTTCCATTTCCGCAGAGGGCCGCAAGGATGTGAACGAGCGCGCGAAGGTGATCAACTCTGCCGACCTCGCCTTCCTCTGCCTGCCGGATGCCGCTTCCAAAGAGGTCATGCCCCTGCTGCGTCCGGACGTGAAGGTGCTGGACACCTCCACCGCCTTCCGCACCGATGCCGCCTGGGACTACGGCTTCCCGGAGCTGAAGGGCCAGAAGGAAAAGATCAAGAATTCCGATCGTGTGGCGGTGCCCGGCTGCTATGCCAGCGGCTTTATCAGCATCGCCCGCCCGCTGGTGGAGCTGGGTCTGGCCCCGAAGGACTATCCCTTCAGCTGCACCGGCATTTCCGGCTATTCCGGCGGCGGCAAGAAGATGATCGCCGAGTATGAGAGCGCCGACCGCCCGGCCCACAGCAAGCTGGATGCGCCCAAGAGCTACGGCCTGAGCCTTGCCCACAAGCATCTGCCGGAGATGAAGGAGATCAGCGGGCTGGCTCATACGCCCATGTTCGTGCCGGTGGTGTGCGATTACTACAGTGGGATGCAGGTGCTGGTGCCGCTGGACCTGACCGTGGCCGGTACCACCGCCGAAGCCGTGGCCGCCGGTCTGGCAGACTACTACAAGGATGCCGCCACCGTGAAGGTGCACGCCCTGAACGAACCTCTGCCGGAAAACGGCCTGTACTCCAACGCCATGGCCGGCACCGACCGCATGGAGCTGTACCTGACCGTGAACGCCGCAGGTGACCAGATGATGCTGGTGTCCCTGTTCGACAATCTGGGCAAGGGCTCTTCCGGCGCAGCGGTCCAGTGCATGAACCTGATGCTGGGCCTGCCGGAGACCGAAGGGCTGGAATAACAAAGAAAACCCTCTCAGTCAATGCCTTGCGGCATTGACTGAGAGGGCGAGCTTGCTTGTGCGAAACCTGTTTGTTTGTGGGAAAGGAGAATCTTTATGCAGTATAAAGAAGTCACGGGCGGCATCTGTGCGCCCAAGGGGTTTGCAGCGGCTGGCGTGCACTGCGGCATCCGCGCAAACCATAGCGAAAAATACGACCTGGCACTCATCAAGGCCGATGTGCGCTGTGCCGCCGCCGGTGTGTACACCACCAATAAGGTGTGCGGCGCACCCATCAAGGTGGACCGCGCCCATCTGGCCGACGGCTATGCCCAGGCCATCGTGGTGAACAGCGGCAACGCCAACACCTGCGCCGCCAACGGCGTGGCGCTGGCCGAGGAATGCTGTGAGCTGGTGGGCAAGGCACTGGACATCGACGCCATGGACGTTCTGCCCGCTTCCACCGGTGTCATCGGCCAGCCCATGGTCATCGACCCGTTTGCCCGGGGCATCCCTGCCGCCGCCGCCAAGCTGGCCGCCACCGAGCAGGGCAGCACCGATGCCGCTACCGCCATCATGACCACCGACACCCATAAAAAGGAGTACGCCATCCAGTTTGAGCTGGGCGGCAAGATGTGCACCGTGGGTGCCATCGGCAAGGGCAGCGGCATGATCGCCCCCAACATGGCCACCATGCTGGCCTTCTACACCACCGACGCGGCGGTGTCCCCCGTCCTGCTGGAAAAGGCCCTCAAGACCGTGGTGCCCGGCACCTACAATCAGATGAGCGTGGATCTGGACACCTCCACGAATGATACCCTCATCATCATGGCTTCCGGCCTTGCCGGGAATCCGGAGATCTGCGAGGAAAATGAGGATTACCATGCCTTTGTGGCGGCCCTGACCGCCATTGCAGAGCACATGTGCGCCCAGCACGCCGGTGACGGTGAGGGCGCTACCCACCTCATCACCTGCCAGGTGACCCACGCTCCCGACCTGAAAACTGCCCGTGCGGTGAGCCGCAGTGTGGTGTGCTCCAACCTGTTCAAGGCAGCGGTCTTTGGCCGCGACGCCAACTGGGGCCGCATCCTGTGCGCCATCGGCTACACCCCCGGCGATTTTTCCATCGACAAGGTGTGCGTCTGGCTGTCCAGCGCCGCCGGTGAGGTGTATGTGTGCGAGAATGCTGCCTACCACCCCTACAGTGAGGAGGAGGCCGCCAAGGTGCTGGCCGAGCACGACGTGCTGGTCAAGGTGGATATGGGCACCGGCGACGCCAGCGCCAAGGCCTGGGGCTGCGACCTGACCTACGATTACGTCAAGATCAACGGCGATTACCGCACCTGATAGGAGCAGACACAGATGAAAAATGAAGAAATGGCCCGGTTGTTTTCCGAGGCCACCCCTTACATCCAGAAATATCACGGAAAGACCATGGTGGTGAAGTACGGCGGCAATGCCATGATCAACGAAGAACTCAAGAACGCCGTCATGAACGATCTGGTCACCCTCACCCTGCTGGGCGTGCGGGTGGTGCTGGTGCACGGCGGCGGCCCGGCCATCAATGAGATGCTCAAGTAAGGTGGGCGTGGAGAGCCATTTCGCCAACGGTTCTGCGTGTCACGGATGACGCCACCATGGAGATCGTGCAGCAGGTGCTGGCCGGTAAGGTGAATAAGGATCTGGTGGCAAAGCTGCGGGGCCGCGGCGTGGGCCTGTGCGGCATGGACGGCCAGATGCTGCGCTGCACCGAGCTGGACCCCCAGCTGGGCCATGTGGGCGAGATCGTCCATGTGGATGCCACCCTGATCGCCAGCCTGCTGGACGGCGGCTTCATCCCGGTGATCGCAACCGTCGGCATGGATGACCTGGGCCAGGCCTACAACGTCAACGCCGATACCGCAGCGGCTCAGATCGCCATTGCCCTCAAGGCCGAAAAGCTGGTGTCCATGACCGATATTGCGGGCCTGCTGCGGGACAAGGACGACGAGAGCACCCTCATCCCCGAGGTGGAAGTGTCCGAGATCGAGGGCTACAAGTCCGCCGGGATCATCGCAGGCGGCATGATCCCCAAGATCGGCGGCATGGCCGATGCCATCTATCAGGGCGTGCACGAGGCGGTCATCATCGACGGCCGCGTGCCCCATTCCATCCTGCTGGAGCTGTTCTCCGACCGGGGCTCCGGCACCCGCTTCTACCGCCGCAGCCACCGGGAATAAGCATTGCGGAAAACCGGAGATGGACTTATAATAAGAGCATGAAAAGGCTTCCCCCAAGGGGGAAGCCTGACTCCACCCGACAGGAGGTACACCAACATGGATTCTGAAAAAGTCATCAAGCGGGACAACGAGTATGTCCTGCACACCTATAACCGCAACCCCGTGGTGCTGGAAAAGGGCCACGGCCTGTATGCCGAGGGCCCCGAGGGCCAGAAGTATCTGGACTTCACCAGCGGCATCGGCGTCAACAGCCTGGGCTACTGTGATCTGGCCTGGGCCGAGGCCGTGTCCGACCAGGCCCACAAGCTGCAGCACACCTCCAACCTGTACTATACGGCCCCCTGCGGCAAGCTGGCCAAAAAGCTGTGCAAGCGCACCGGTATGAGCCGAGTGTTCTTCGGCAACTCCGGTGCCGAGGCCAACGAGGGTGCCATCAAGGCCGCCCGCAAGTACAGCGTGGACCACTACGGCAAGGACCGCACCACGGTCATCACGCTGGTCAACAGCTTCCATGGCCGCACCATCGCCACCCTGACCGCCACCGGTCAGGAGGTGTTCCACAACTATTTCGGCCCCTTCAATGAGGGGTTCCTGTACGCCCCGGCGGGGGATATCGAGGCGCTGCAGGAGCTGGTGGACCGCAACACCTGCGCCGTCATGCTGGAACTCATCCAGGGCGAGGGCGGCGTCATGGCGCTGGACCCCGACTATGTGCAGGCTGTGCGCAAGCTCTGCGATGAAAAAGATCTGGTGCTCATTGTGGACGAGGTGCAGACCGGCGTGGGCCGCACAGGCACCTTCCTGTGCTGCGAGCACTACAACCTCAAGCCGGATATCGTTACCCTGGCCAAGGGCCTGGGCGGCGGTTTGCCCATCGGTGCCGTGCTGCTGAGCGAAAAGGTGGCCGGCGGCATGGGCCCCGGCACCCATGGCTCTACCTTCGGCGGCAACCCGGTGGTCTGCGCCGGTGCCAACGTGGTGGTGGACCGCATGGACACCAGCTTCCTGGCCAATGTCAACGACCGCGCCGTGCAGCTGCGTGCCGGCATCGCCAAGCTGCCCCATGTCAAGAGCATTTCCGGCATCGGCCTGATGGTGGGCATCGAGTTCTACGATGTGACCGCCGCCGATGTGCTGGCCGCCTGCCGCGAAAAGGGCCTGCTGGTGCTTACCGCCAAGACCCGCCTGCGCCTGCTGCCCCCGCTCACCCTCACCGCCCACGATGTGGACATGGCACTGGAGGTCCTGGCCGAGGTGCTGGGTGCAATGGAGCCGACGGCTCCGAAGGAGCAGGCATGAAAAATCTGCTGAAAATGAGCGATCTGACCCCCGGCGAGCTGACCCACATCCTGGATGTGGCCGACCAGCTCAAGGCACAGCAGAAACTGGGCGGCACTGCCCCCCTGCTGGCCGGTAAAACGGTGGCCATGCTGTTCTCCAAGGCGTCCACCCGCACCCGCACCAGCTTTGAGGTGGGTGTGTACCAGATGGGCGGCCTGGGCAATTACATGAACACGTCCGAGCTGCAGGCCGGCCGGGGCGAGCCCCTCAAGGACACCGCCCGGGTGCTGGGCCGCTACTACGACTGCGTGGTCTGGCGCACCTACCGCCAGCGGGATCTGGAAGAGTTTGCCGAGCTGGCCGGTGTGCCGGTGATCAACGGCCTGACCGACTACGCACACCCCTGCCAGGTGCTGGCCGACCTGATGACCATCCGGGAGCGCCGGGGCACCCTGGCCGGGCGGAAGCTCTGCTTTGTGGGCGACGGCGGCAGCATGGCCAACAGCCTCATCGTGGGCGGCCTGCTGGCCGGGATGCAGGTCACCTGCGTCTGCCCGGAGGCCTACCGCCCCGCCGCCGACGTACTGATGCTTGCCCACAAGTACGGCAGCGCTTTCCACTTCACCTCCGACCCCGTCGAGGGCGTGCGGGACGCGGATGTGGTGGCCACTGCCGTGTGGAACACTGCCGCCCCCGGCACCGCCGAGAGCGAGCAGCGCCTGCGGGATTTTGTGGGCTTCCAGCTCACCGGCAAGCTGCTGGAAGCCGCCAAGCCCGACGCCATGGTGCTGCACTGCCTGCCCGCCCACCGGGGCGAGGAGATCTCCACCGCCGTGTTCGAGCAGCACGCCGACGAGATCTTTGACGAAGCTGAGAACCGCCTGCATGTGCAGAAAGCCGTGCTGGCCATTCTGCTGGCGGGCAAGTAAGATCTGCAAGGGTGCATCTGCCGCAGAGCAGATGCGCCTTTTTGTTTTTCAAAGATTGCGCAACCTGTCTGAAAAGAGAAGAAAATTCTTGTGCGCTTTGCTGCTTGACGGAAACCGGTAAAATTTGCTATACTGTCCACGGTCAATTATGTAAGGTTTGTTACTCTCCGGAGGCTTTCCCTTATCCGTTGCAGATAGGGGTGAACTTTCGGTTTTTTTATTGTTGCGGAAATGGAGGACTCAGGCAGATGAAGGTCATCAAGAACATCAACAACAACATCTCCCTGTGTCTGGACAGCCGCAACAATGAGGTGGTGGCGTTCGGCAAGGGCATCGGCTTCACAAAGCCGCCCTACGATGTGCCGCTCTCCAAGATCGACCGCACCTTTTATGATGTGGACGAAGAACAGCTGGCAGTGCTCAACCGCATCCCGGAAGATGTGCTGGAAGCGGCGGCCGAGATCGTGGATCTGGCCAATGAAAAAATGGACAACCAGTTCCGTGAGAATGTGATGTTCACCCTGGCAGACCACATTGATTTTGCCATCCAGCGATACCAGAAAAACATCAACATCCAGCTGCCGCTGTTCTATGAGGTGCGGCAGCTTTACCCCAACGAATCCGAGATCGGAAAACAGGCGCTGGATATCCTGAAAAACCGTCTGGGGGTCACCCTCCCACGGGAAGAAGCTGCAGCCATCGCTCTGCATTTTGTCAATTACAGGGCGCAGGCAGAGACGGTACCAAATATCGACTATGGTGCCATCATCGAGCAGGCCACGGACATCGTGGAGCAGGAACTGCACATCACGGTGGACCGGGACAGCTTCAACTATTATCGCTTCGTGACCCACATGCACTACATGATGAAGCGCACGCTGGATGACACGATGATCGACAGCCAGAACCGGGAGCTCTTTGAATCTATGAAAAAAGAGTACCCTGACATCTATTCCTGCGCAGTAAAGGTGGCGGCCCTGATCGACCAGAAGCTGCAAAAGCACCTTTCCGAAGAGGAAATTTTATATCTGATCCTACACATCAATCGTTTGTGTGCTCGTGAGGATTGTGACCGATAAAGGCAGAACGCCTTTGGAGGGCTTTACCCCAGAGTGCCGCAGAAAATGCACCGATATGCCCTGCAGGGGCTGTGTGCGTGTTTTGTGGTGCGCTGGGGTTTTTATTGAAACAGAACCGCCCGGGAGCGCGCCCCGGACGGGTTTGTGATAGAAGAAAACCCATAGGAACTGTTTGCAAAAACAGGGAGGAGAACAACCATGGCAAAAAATTATGATGTGCTGGCCGACAGCGTTGTTGAGCTAATCGGCGGCAAGGACAACGTGCGGTTCTTTACCCACTGCGTCACACGGCTGCGCTTCAATGTGAAGGACCGCAGCATCGTTAAGATGGACGAGATCAAGGATCTGCCGGGTGTTGCCGGAGCACAGTGGTCCGGCGAACAGCTGCAGATCATCATTGGGCAGGACGTCGGCTCGGTGTACGAGCTGATCTGCAAGAAGCACGGTTTTGCTTCGGAAAAAGCAGTGGAAGCAGACGATGCCGACGCAGCCCCGCAGCAGAAGGGCGTAAAGGCTGTCGTGAATAAGATCTTTGACGGCATTTCCGGCTCCCTTACGCCGCTGATCCCGGCCCTGATCGGCTGCGGCATGATCAAGGTCATCCTGATCCTGCTGGATATGGCAGGTGTCCCGGCCGACAATGGCACCTATCAGCTGCTGACCTTTGCCGGTGATGCAGGCTTCTATTTCCTGCCCATCATGATCGGTGCCTTTGCAGCCAAGAAGTTTGGGGCCAATATGGCACTGGGCATGGTCATCGGCGGTCTGCTGATCTACCCCACCTTTGCCAGCGGCGTGTCCGCCGGCACGGCATTCAATTTCCTGGGCATCCCGGTGTACGGTGTGAGCTATTCCAGCACCATTTTCCCCATTATCCTGTGCTGCGCCGTGATGGCACCCATTGAGAAGTTTGTTGCCAAGCACTCCCCTGCCATTCTGCGCTCGGTGCTGGAGCCGCTGGTCACCATTGTGATCATGATCCCGCTGGCTTACTGCGTACTGGGCCCCATTGGCTCGTTCCTTGGCACCTACCTCAGCACCTTTGTGCTGTGGCTGTACAACACCCTTGGCTTTGTGGGCGTGGCGCTGTTTGCTGCCGTGATGCCCTTTGTCATCATGACCGGCATGCACGGTGCATTTGTGCCCTACCTGATGCAGATGCTCACCGTCAGCCCGCTGTATGAGCCCATCTTCTTCCCGGCACTGATCATCTCCAACATCGACCAGGGCATCGCCGCCCTGGCAGTGGCCTGCAAGACGAAGGACACCACGATCAAATCCACCGGCTTCTCCACAGCGGTCACGGCTGTCGTAGCCGGTGTGACCGAGCCTGCCATGTATGCCATTAACCTCAAGTACAAGACCCCCATGTACGGTGCAATGATCGGTTCTGCCATCGGCGGCTGCGTGGCCGGCCTGCTGAAGACCGCCATCTATGCTTTTGCGGGCGCTTCCTCGGTCATCGCTCTGCCGCTGTTCGTGAGCGCAGACAAGCCGAACAATCTGCTGTATATGATCATCTCGGTGCTGGTGGGCGTCGTGGCTACTTTCGTGGCCACCTGGATCCTCTACAAGCCCGAGACGGCTGAGAAATAAGAAAGGAAAGGGCTTCGGTATGGCTTTTTGCAAGAACTTTTTGTGGGGCGGCGCAACGGCTGCCAATCAGGTCGAAGGCGGCTGGCAAGAAGGCGGCAAAGGGGCCAGCGCAGCGGACATGCTTTCGTCCGGGTCGCATACGACACCGCGTCAGATCACGGCGGAGACAGACCCCGCTCTGTATTACCCGAACCGTACAGCCAGCGATTTTTACCATCATCACGCAGAAGATATTGCCCTGATGGGTGAGATGGGCTTTAAAGCCTACCGAATGTCGATCGCGTGGAGCCGCATCTTCCCCACCGGAGAAGAAGAGCGCCCGAACGAGGAGGGCCTGCGCTTTTACGACAATGTGTTTGATGAGTTGCATGCGCAGGGCATCGAGCCGATCGTTACTCTTTCGCACTACGAAATGCCGCTGCATCTGGTCAACAAATACAATGGCTGGGCATCGAGGGAAGTCATCGCACTGTTTGAGCGGTATGCCCGCGCGGTGATCCGGCATTATCGCGGCAAGGTGAAATACTGGCTGACCTTCAATGAGATCAACTGCGGTACGTTGCCGCTGGGCAATTACATGTCTCTGGGCATCCGCCAACCCCGGTACGCGGGATTTTCTCCGGCAGGTGGACAATGTTCCGCTGCGGTATCAGGCGTTGCATCACCAGCTGGTCGCCAGTGCCTACGCGGTGCTGGCCGGACACGAAGACGGACCCGGATGACAAAGATCGGCAACATGATCGCGATGATGCCGGTCTATCCGCTGACCTGTAACCGAAGGACCAGCTCAAAGCGCAGCAGAACTGGCGTCAGTTCAACTGGTACTGTGCCGATGTGCAGTGCCGGGGCGAGTATCCGTACTATGCCCCTGCATTCTGGCGGCAGAATGGGATCGAGCTTGAGATCACGGAAGAAGACCGCAGAGCCCTGAAAGCAGGTACGGTGGACTTCTATTCCCTCTCGTACTATCAGACCAATTGCGTTACGGTGGATCCGGATGCCGCACAGGCATCCGGCAATCTGCTGGGCGGCGCAAAAAATCCGTATCTCCAGACAAGTGACTGGGGTTGGCAGATCGACCCGGATGGGCTGCGCTTTACCCTGAACCAGATCGCAAGCCGGTACGACCTGCCCATCATCGTGGTGGAAAACGGTCTGGGGGCCTACGATAAGCTGGAAGAAGACGGCACTGTAAAGGACCCCTACCGCATTGACTACTTGCGTGAGCATATCAAGGCAATGAAGCAGGCTGTGGAGGAAGACGGCGTCCCCCTGTTTGGCTATACCATGTGGGGCTGCATCGACCTTGTCAGTGCGTCTACCGGTGAAATGGCAAAGCGCTATGGCTTTATCTATGTGGATGCCGACGACCAGGGCGGCGGCACCTTCAAGCGCTATAAGAAGGACAGCTTTGACTGGTACAAAAAGGTCATCGCCTCCAACGGCGAAAATCTGGCATAAAGCTGCCGGAGCAACAAAAAACGAGGGTCTCTGCCGTTGGCAGAGACCCTCGTTTTGTCTGTGGTTTACACCCGCGCCGCACCCTGATCCAGAATTTTATCGAACCGGGCAAAGAAGGTGATGGTGGTGATGGTGGCGGCCAGAATGTCGCTGACCGGCTCGGCCAGAAACACGCCGAACACCGGGTTCGGCAGAACGTGCGGCAGAATGAAGATGAGGGGGATCAACAGAATGATCTTGCGCAGGCAGGCCAGCAGCAGGCTGACCTTCGCCTGCCCCAGCGCCATAAAGCTCTGCTGGCAGGCGATCTGGAAGCCCATGGCAAAGATGCCGGCCATGTAAATGCGCATGGCCCAGGTGGTGTAGGAAATGAGTGCGGAATCGGAGGTGAAGATGCCTGCCACGGCCCCGGGCACCAGCATCATAGCCAGCCAGAACAGGCAGGTGTACCCGGCACAAAGGGCCAGCTGGAACCGGAAGGCCTCCCGGACCCGGTCCTTTTTCCCGGCCCCGAAGTTGAAGCTCATCACCGGCTGGCCGCCCTGACACACGCCCTGGATGGGCAGTGTGCACAGCTGGGAGGCGCTGGTGATCACGGTCATGGCACCCACAGCCACGTCGCCGCCGTAGCGGGCCAGACTGGAGCTGAAGCTGATGGAGAGCAGACTCTCGGTGGAAAGCATCACAAAGGTGGAGATGCCCAGTGCCAGCACCGGCAGGATGACCTGCTTTTCCGGGCGCAGATAGTCCTTGCGCAGGCGCAGGATCGTCTTTTTGCCGGTGAGGAATTGCAGGATCCACGCCGCGCCCACGGCCTGACTGAGCACGGTGGCAATGGCTGCGCCCTGCACGCCCAGCCCGAACCCGAAGATGAGGATGGGGTCCAGAATGATGTTGATCACGGCACCGATCACGGTGGTGAGCATGCTGGTCTTGGCAAAGCCTTGGGTGGTGATGAAGGGATTCATGCCCAGCACCAGCAGCACGAACACCGAGCCGAGAATGTAGATGCGGCTGTAGCTCAACGCATACGGCAGGGTGGCGTCGCTGGCACCGAACAGCCGCAGCAGCGCGGGCGCACCCGCATAAAAGCCGATGGTCAGCACCACTGCAAAGAGCATCAGCACCGTAAAGCTGTTGGAGATGATCTTTTCGGCCTGCTGCCGGTCCCCCTGCCCCAGTGCGATGGCGGTGCGCGGTGCACCACCCGCGCCCACCAGCATGGCGAATGCGTTCAGCAGCATGAGGATGGGGGTGAACAGTCCCACGCCGGTGAGCGCGGCTGCGCCGATGCCCTCAATGTGCCCGATGTAAATGCGGTCTACGATGTTGTACAGCAGGTTCACCACCTGCGCCACCACGGCAGGGATCATCAGCTGCAGCATCAGCTTTTTCACGCTGCCGGACCCCATGTCCTGTTTTGCCTGTGCCATAGAACAAAAACTCCTTTTGCTTCAAATTTGAACGATATCCCTTTTATTATAATCGAAACCGGTCCAAAAGGATAGACCTTTTTCGCAAAAACCTCTGCACCTCGCAAAAAATACCCTCAAAAAGGCCCGGCCTGCGCTGCAGACCGGGCCCGGCATCGGGGAGAAAAGTGTTGACGGAAGGAGACTTTTTTGCTATACTATATAAGGTTTATTCTGGACCGGGGCTGCCTCCCAAGGCAGGACAAGGCCCCTGCATAGTCCGGAATATCCGACAAAAACATAACGTGGAGTAGTACTCAAGTGGTCGAAGAGGCGTGACTCGAAATCTCGTAGGCCCTGCAAGGGGCGCCAGGGTTCAAATCCCTGCTACTCCGCCAAGGTCACAGTTCCTCACGGAATTGTGACTTTTTATTTTATCGAAACAGCTGAATCAAATGTATAGGACCACCTTTCAGAGGCAAGCCCTCCGGCAGTTCCTTCAGGAACTGGGTCTCGGGGATCGTACCGGGTGAATTGCAAGGCTACCTCAAAACAAGCGATTCTGGCTGTCAGAAAAAGCTCCTTGGAAGCGAAGGCTTTCAGGGAGCTTTTTTGCTGCCGGGAGAGCACCCGGGCGGTTTTACCAGTCAGACGCTTTCCAATAGGCTTGTCAGGGTGGAGGCAAAGGCTTCATCCTGCTCCTTCGTCCGTTTCGCACTCCCCTTCGGGTGCTTGCCGGCACGAAGGAGCTTTTTGTTTTCGTACCGCCGCAGCATGAGGGCATCCATGTTGTCGGCGGTGTATTCCAAACCGTTCTGATTCAGCACCCGGGCGCACTTGGCAAGGCACATACTTGCCAGCCCATAGTCCTGTGTCACGACAATATCTCCCGGCTTTACCCGGTTGACCAGTGCAAAGTCCACACTGTCAGCGCCCTTATCGAATATGAGCGTCTGCGCACCTTCCCGCTCGATTTGGTGGGAAGTGTCACACAGGATAATGACCGGGATGCCGAACTGCTTTGCGATCTGCAAAGTCAGATCGACGACCGGGCAGCCGTCTGCATCGATCAAAAGATTCATCGGCTTTCCTCCATCACCCACCGAAATGCTCTTGCGGTACGCAAATCGGCGTCTTTGAAATGCCCGCCGTTGTTCCATTCAAGGGTGCAGTTCTTGCCGCGCTCTGCAAGTCGGCTGTGCAGGGTGCGGATATTATCACCTACTGCAGCCATGACGATGTTTTTCGTGCGCTCTTCCTTGTCACCAAGGCTCAGATAAACGCGCTGTGCCTGTATCGAGTGCTGTTGCTCAAACTCCATCCAGCCCGGAAACCACACAGAGGGCGAGGCGGCGGCGACACCGTAGAACAGATCAGTCTGGGTGGATGCCCACAGAGCAAACAATCCCGCCAGCGAATAGCCGCCCAGAATGATCCGGACATTTTCCGGCAGTGCAAACTGCTGTTTCAGGGTGGGGATCACCTGTTCGGTCAGAAAGCGTAGTGTGCCCGCCGCATTGCCGCCGAAACTTTCTTTGCCCCACACCGCAGGAGATTTCCACGGGGAAAGTTCATCGTTCCAGTTTTTCACAGGAACAGCGGCAAACAAAAACGAATGTGCCGAACCCTGCGCAATGGCTTCAACTTCGCTGTCCATGTTCTGTAATTCATGCTCGTCCGTCATCTGAAGCAGAAGATATTCGGCACAGTCTGCGCCGTAAATGCGGCAGGGTCTATCTCCGAATTTTAAGGGAAAAGCAAGGCGATTAAGGGATTCTGCTTTATAGTTCATCGACAAAATACCTCCCATTGATCGGCACGAGAAAAAGGCGTGAGGAGATTGGCTGCTTCCATTATAGCATATTCGGGCGGAGAGACAAGAAGCCCGGATGTGCGGTGCTCTCTGCAGGGACTTCCTGCATTTCTGTATGGGAGAATCGACACAAAACCGGTTGACATCCACCGGAAGAAACCCTTACAATGGGAACAGAAACCATGTCGGGCAATGGAACAGGAGCAATTTTGGAATGAACAACACAGAAGCATTTGAGTTCTTGCTGAGCTGGAAGGATGACGTCCTGATGAACTGCCTTTCCGGGCGGCGGGATAAGGCCTTTGATCCGCAGGCCATGCAGAAGGTCCGGGCGGCCTGTGCCGTGCTGGCCGAGGACGGGACCTATCCGTTCGACCTGTCGGTCACAGACCCGGAGATCTACCGTCAGGTCAGTGCCTGGTTCACCGACCTGCTGCGCAAGTCCTGAACCGTTCCGACACGAAAGATGCATTTATTTTCCACAAACGCTTGACATCTTGTGCAATCTGCATTATCATAAAGCCATCAAGTGTTTGTTCAGAGAAGCGAGCAGAACAAACAAGAGGGAGCCTGTTCCCTTTTGTTTGCTCTGCTCTTTTTTGTTCCCGCTACGCAAACGAGCATGCTGTGACAGGCAGAAGATCAGGAGGTTTTTATGCTGGATGTAGCAATCATCGGCTGCGGTGTCGTTGGCGCGGCTGCCGCCTATGAGCTTTCGCATTATCCGCTGCACACTGCAATTTTTGAGGCCGAGAACGATGTGGCTGACTGCACCACCAAGGCCAACAGTGCCATTCTGCACGCTGGGTACGACCCCGAGCCGGGCACCCGGATGGCACGGCTCAATGTGGAGGGCGTTGCACTGGCCAAAGAGATCTGCGCCCGGCTGGATGTGCCGTACCGGCAGTGCGGCAGTCTGGTGCTGGCCCTCAGCCCGGCAGAGCTGCCGCATCTGCAGAAGCTGTACGAAAACGGCCTTGCCAACGGGGTGCCGGGCATCCGGCTACTGTCGGCAGAGGAAACACGGGCCATGGAGCCCGGTCTTTCGCCGGAGGTGGCCGGAGCGCTGTATGCACCCAGCGCGGCCATCGTCAGCCCGTGGGGAATATGCGCTGGCCATGGCGGAGGTGGCGGTGCGCAACGGGGTGGAACTCACCTCAGCAGCCCGGTCACCGGCATTCAGAAAACCGCGTCCGGATGGGCGTTGACCACGCCGGACGGCGTGGTGGAGGCCCGCTACGTGTCAACGCGCCGGCATCCGGGCCGATGCCGTGCACGACATGGCCGCTCCGCATCATTTACCATCCAGCCTACCCGCGCGAACTATACCTTCTGGACAATCGGAAGGCACGCGGGTGCAGCATGTCATCTTCCAGTGCCCCTAACGAAAACGGCAAGGGCGTGCTGGTGGCACCTACCGTTCACGGCAACCTGATCGTCGGACCCAATGCCGAGCCGGTGGCGGGCGATGACACCGCCTGCACCGCCGCCGGGCTGGCATTTGTCAGCGCGGCCGCACGCCGCAGCGTGCCGGACATCCGCTTCGGCGAGTCCATCCGCAACTTTGCAGGCGTCCGCGCCAATGTGGACACCGGGGATTTCGTCATCGGCGAGGCGGAAGGCGCACCCGGCTTCATCGACCTGGCCGGTATGAAATCGCCGGGCCTGTCCAGCGCACCGGCCGTTGCCAAAGAGGTGGTCCGCATTCTGGAAGGCCACGGGGATCTGCCTGCGGCCAAAACGGATTACCGGGACGGCCGCACCCGGGTGCGGTTCAAGGAGCTGCCGCCGGAAGAAAAGGCAAAGCTCATTGCCCGGAACCCCGCCTACGGCCGGGTGATCTGCCGCTGCGAGACCATCACCGAGGGCGAGATCCTGGACGCCCTGCACACCGAGATCCCGGCCACCACCATCGACGGCGTCAAGCGCCGCTGCAACGCCGGGATGGGCCGCTGTCAGGGCGGCTTCTGCGGGCCCCGGGTGCTGGAGCTCATCAGCCGGACGCGGGGCATCGACCCGCTGGACGTCCTGCAGGACAAGGCAGGCAGCAACGTCTTACTGTGCGAAACCAAGCAGGAGGGAACCAACCATGATTGATCTGGTCATCGTCGGCGGCGGCCCTGCAGGCCTTGCCGCAGCCTACAGCGCATGGCAGCACGGCCTGCGCGATATTCTGATTTTGGAGCGTGACAACGAGCTGGGCGGCATCCTGAACCAGTGCATCCACAACGGCTTCGGGCTGCACCGTTTCGGCGAGCAGCTCACCGGCCCGGAATACGCAGGCCGCTGCATTGAACTGCTGCGCTCCACCGGTGTCCGGGTGGAGCTGGGCACCATGGTGCTGGAGGTCACGCCGGATAAAAACGATCCACTGTGTCAGCAAGGAGAAGGGCTACCAGATCCTCGAAGCAAAGAGCGTCATCCTCTGCATGGGCTGCCGGGAGCGCACCCGCGGGGCCATCGGCATCCCGGGCACCCGCCCGGCCGGCATCTACACCGCCGGTGCCGCCCAGCGCTATGTCAACATGGAGGGCTATCTGGTAGGCAAACGGGTGCTCATTCTGGGCAGCGGCGACATCGGCCTGATCATGGCCCGGCGGATGACGCTGGAAGGGGCCAAGGTGCTGGCCTGCGTGGAGGTCATGCCCTATTCCGGCGGCCTGACCCGCAACATTGTGCAGTGCCTGCAGGATTTTGACATCCCGCTGTACCTGTCCCACACCATCGTGGACATTCAGGGCGATACCCGGGTGGAAAAGGCCATTGTGGCCAAGGTGGACGAGAACCGCCGCCCCATTCCGGGCACCGAGATGGAATTTGACGTGGACACCATCCTGCTCAGTGTGGGCCTGATCCCGGAAAACGAGCTGACCCGGCAGGCCGGCATCCCGATAGACCCCCACACCAAGGGAGCCGTGGTCTACGAGAATATGGAGACCGGCATTCCCGGCGTGTTTGCCTGCGGCAACGTGGTGCATGTGCACGATCTGGTGGACTTTGTTTCCGGCGAGAGCGACCGGGCCGGAGCCGCAGCCGCCGCCTATGTGCTCCACGGTGAGACCCCGGACGCGGCTGTGCTGGACCTTGTCCCGGGCAATGGCGTGGGCTATACCGTCCCCAGCGGGTGCGCCCGGCGGACGTGGACAAGGGCGTGGAGATCTCGTTCCGGGTGCGGCAGAATTACGGCCCCAGCCAGATCACCATCACCTGCGGGGAGAAGCAGCTGGCCCGGTTCAAGCGCCAGCGGATGGCACCCGGCGAGATGGAGCACATCACCC
>ENA-OQNM01000250-OQNM01000250.1-human-gut-metagenome-genome-assembly--contig:-NODE-250-length-20038-cov-3.903169_pt1 | contig 20038 bp, 18 predicted proteins | sample MGYA00242632_ERZ504886 | MGnify/ENA primary metagenome ERZ504886 (study PRJEB26092, sample SAMD00036424) | human gut metagenome | host: Homo sapiens | study: EMG produced TPA metagenomics assembly of... | reverse complement strand
ATTGTCAGCAGCATCACCGGCGGGACGCAAGTTCCGCAGCAGCCGCAGCCCGCAGCGGCCTGCAGCCCGGCGGTTGCACGGGTGCTGCAAAGTATGCTGGCAACCGTTGTCCGCAGCGGCATTGGCGGCGATGCCCAGCCCCATACCGGTACCGCCGCCGGTAAAACCGGCACAGCTCAGACCGGCCAGTTTGATGCAGACGGCAGGGAGCTGCTGCATTACTGGTTTGCCGGTTTTTACCCGGCGGATGCTCCGCGCTATACCATCACCGTTTTGCAGGATTCCCAGCAAAAGCCCCAAACCAGCAGCGCCGCCCTGTTTGCCCAGGTAGCGGATGCCCTTGCCGTTCTGGATGCAGCTATAACAGAAAAACCGGCAGAAAACAGTTGACAAGCACCGAACGCTGGCATATAATCATAGGGTAAAAGGAAAAATAGCGTTGAAAGGGTCAATGCCCCATTATCCGCAGCCATTCAGAGAGGGTGCCGCTAAGCTGCAAGGCACCCGGTGCGGGCAGGGCAGTGCCGCCCCGGAGCTTCCGAAAAAAATCGGACGTATGCGCCGCGTTAAGGCGCACCAAAGCGGCAGGCTGTACAGCCTGCAATCTGGGTGGTACCACGGAAGTTATACGGCTTTCGCCCCTGTGCTGGACGGCATTGTAGCTGTCTGGCGGGGCAAAGGCCGGTTTTTCTTTTCCGTTTTTTTGCGGCTGTGGTAAAACCCCGGGGCAAAACAGTATCCCAATTATTTCAGCATACGAAATGGAGAATCAGGATCATGCAGTGGACAGGACTTAACGAATTACGCGAAAAATACCTGCACTATTTGAGGCAACGGTACTACCTCGTGTCGCCTTGGCAGCTTCCCGCTGGTGCCCAAAGACGACCCCAGCCTGCTGCTTATCAACAGCGGTATGGCACCTATGAAAAAGTGGTTCCTTGGCCAGGAAGAACCGCCCCGCCACCGTGTTACCACCTGCCAGAAGTGCATCCGTACCCCGGATATTGAGCGCGTCGGCATTACCGCACGCCATGGCTGCTTCTTTGAAATGCTGGGCAACTTCAGCTTCCAGGATTATTTCAAGAAAGAGGTCATTCCCTGGGCTTGGGAGTTCCTGACCAAAGAGCTGGAAATCCCCGCTGACCGCCTGTATATCTCTGTCTATCAGGACGATGACGAGGCCTATGATATCTGGACCAAGTCTGTCGGCATCCCCGAAGACCACATGGTCCGCCTGGGCAAAGAGGATAACTTCTGGGAGCATGGCTCCGGTCCGTGCGGCCCCTGCAGTGAGATCTACTTTGACCGCGGCCTGAAGTATGGCTGCGGCAAGCCGACCTGCGGCGTTGGCTGTGACTGCGACCGTTTCATGGAAATCTGGAACCTGGTGTTCAGCCAGTATGATTCCGATGGCAAGGGCACCTATGCGCTGCTGCCCAAACCGAACATTGATACCGGCATGGGCCTGGAGCGTCTGGCCGTTGTCATGCAGGATGTGGATAACCTGTTCGAGGTCGATACCGTTGCCGCTGTTCTGCACCATGTGGAGCGCATCTCCGGCAAACAGTACGGTGCAAACGAGAAGGACGATATCTCCATCCGCGTCATTACCGACCATATCCGCGCTACCGTGTTCATGGCTTCTGACGGCATCCTGCCCTCCAACGAGGGCCGCGGCTATGTGCTGCGCCGCCTGCTGCGCCGCGCTGCCCGCCATGGCCGTATGCTGGGCATCGACCATCCGTTCCTGACTGATCTGGTGGATACCGTTATCATCTCCAGCGAGGTTGGTTACCCCGAACTGCGCGAGCATGAATCCTATATCAAGAAAGTTATTGGCACCGAGGAGGAGCGCTTCTATAAGACCATTGACTCCGGCATGAACATCCTGAACGGCATGATCCAGCACCTGCACGAGACCCACAAGAACGATCCTGTCCGGCTTGGATGTTTCAAGCTGAACGATACCGTCGGCTTCCGCTTGATCTGACCAAGGAGATCGCTGCCGAAGCCGGCTGGCATTGACGAGCTGCTTTCCGTGTCGAGATCGACCCGCCAGCGTGAGCGCGCCCGTGCCGAGCGCCTGGCCAAGGATATCTCCGGCTGGAGCGAGGACCTGTTCGGTGAACTGAACGCTGAGCCGACCGAGTTTGACGGCTATGATGTGCTGAAAGAAACCGCCAAGGTTCTGGCCCTGTCTGACGGCGAAGAACTGAACGATGCGGTTTCCACCGACTATGAAGAGCGCGAGAATGTGCTGGTCGTTCTGGACCGTACCCCGTTCTATGCCGAGATGGGCGGCCAGGTTGCTGACCACGGCTACCTGACCAGCGGCACTGCAAACCTGAAAGTCAACCAGGTCAAAAAGACCCCCAAAGGCTTCTATGTTCACACCTGCACCCTGCTGGACGGCACCATCCGCGTAGGCGATACCGTAACCGCTGCTGTAGATGAACAGCGCCGCGCTTCCATCTGCCGCAACCACACCGCCACCCACCTGATGCAGAAAGCCCTGCGCGAAGTGCTGGGCGAGCATGTCCACCAGGCCGGCAGCTACCAGGACGACAAGATCACCCGCTTTGACTTTACCCATTTCAACGCCGTTACCCCCGAAGAACTGGTGGAAGTGGAAAAGCGCGTGAACGAAAAAATCTTTGCCTCTCTGCCTGTCACCATCCAGAACCTGCCCATTGAGGAAGCCAAAAAGATGGGCGCTATGGCTCTGTTTGGCGAAAAGTACGGCAAGGTTGTCCGCGTTGTGGATGCAGGCGGCTGGAGCGTTGAGTTCTGCGGCGGCACCCATGTCAAAAACACTGCCCAGATCGGCTGCTTCAAGATCCTGTCCGAAGCCAGCGTTGCCGCCGGTATCCGCCGCATTGAGGCCACCACCGGTTACGGCGTGCTGAACCTGCTGGACGACCGTACCGCTGAACTGGCCAACACCGCTGTTGCCCTGAAGGCCAACAACATGAAGGATGTTGCCGCCCGTGCCCAGGCTGTGACCGCTGAGCTGAAAGAGGCCAACAAGCAACTGGAGATCGCCAAGGCAAAGCTGGCATCCAGCCAGATCGACGGCCTGTTCCAGAATGCTGTCGAGGTTAACGGCGTGCGCATTGTTACCGTTTATCTGAACGGCACCACCCCTGATACCCTGCGCAGCATGATGGATAAACTGCGTGATAAAGAGCCCAACGCAGTCGGCGCTTTGATCGGCACCGATGGCAGCAAGACCACCCTGGCTGTCGGCGTTGGCAAAAACGCCCTGGCCCGCGGTCTGAAGGCTGGTGCCCTGGTTAAGCAGATCGCTGCCATTGCAGGCGGCAACGGCGGCGGCAAGCCGGACTTCGCCATGGCCGGTATCCGCGATACTTCCAAGATCGACGATGCACTGAACGCTGTGGAAGGCATTGTGAAAGAAAACCTGGAAAAAGCAAACTGAGCGTGCTATAATACAACTGTACAATTTTGGGGTGCCGGGCCAACCGCCCCGCACCCTGGGAAAGGGGGCAAAACCGATGGATGACTGCCTGTTTTGCAAAATCGCAGCGGGCCAGATCCCGTCCAATAAGCTGTATGAGGATGACACTCTGCTGGCATTTTATGATATTGACCCGCAGGCACCGGTGCATTTTCTGGTAATCCCCAAGCAGCATATTGAATCTGCGGCAAAGCTTACCGAAGCGGACGCTGCACTGCTGGGCCATATTTACGCTACCATCGCCAACCTGTGCAAGCAGCTTGGCGTGGACGAAAGCGGCTACCGCGTTGTGACCAACGTTGGCGCCGATGGCGGCCAGAGCGTGAAGCACCTGCACTTCCATGTGCTGGCAAAGCGCAGCCTTGCATGGCCTCCGGGCTGATGCAGGCTCCTTTGCACCGAAATGTGAAAAGAGGTTGTTTACTATGGCAAAAACCTATACCTTGCATGTGGCAGGCCTGACCCGTGAATTGCCCATCTGCAAAATCAATGACCATCTGGACATTGCCGCATTCATCATGTTCAGCGATGTTGAGCTGACCATTGCCTGCGCCAAGGCCCTGCTCGGAAAAGTGCCCGGATTTTGATGTCATCCTGACTGCCGAGGCCAACGGGCACTCCCCCTGGCATACGAAATGTCCCGCCAGAGCGGCAAGCAGTGGATCCCCGCCCGCAAGGGTGTCAAGGGGTACATGGCGGATCCGGTCATCGTAGAGGATCAGTCCATCACCACCGCCGGCAAGCAGACCCTGGTCATTGACAAAAAAGACCTTGACTATATGAACGGCAAGCGCATCCTGGTTGTAGATGACGTAATTTCCACCGGCGGCAGCCTGCATGCGCTGGATGCACTGGCAGCCCGCAGCTCCGGCACCATTGTGGCCCAGGCAGCTGTTCTGGCGGAAGGCGATGCAGCCGAGCGCAAGGATATCATCTTCCTTGAGCCGCTGCCCCTGTTTGCCCACTAAAAACTCATGACTCGTAAGCTGGCTGGCTTTGGTCTTGCCTTCGCATTGGCAGAGCTGGCCGCGGCGTACCTGCCGCCGTTGGCCTCGCTGCTGACGGCGGCACTTTTTATATCGCTGTTCCTCTTTGCTGCCTTTACCCAGCGCCGGGCGGCCCGCTTTGCGCTACCCGCCGTGGCAGGGCTGCTGGCTGGCCTGGTGTGGAGCGCTGCTTACCAGCTGGCCGTGGTAAAAACCGGCCCAAAAGCCTGGCAGGGCAAACCATGCCTGCACGCCATTGTGCAGCCGGACGCCGAAACCTCCTGGCAGCCGGGCAATGTGCGGGCAACGCTGCTTATCACCCAGCTGGATGGCCGCAAAAACCTCGCTCAAGGTTTACTGCACAGACCTGCCGTATTCCGAGGCGGGGGATATCATTACCGGGCAGTTTCCAACTGCAGCCCCTGCGGGCGGACTCTTACCGCATGTCCCGCTATGCCAAGGGTACTTGGCTTGGGGCATCCTATCAGGCGGATTATATCTGGCAGGAAACCTCGGATGCGCTGCCGTACCGGCTGTACCACCTGCGGCAGGCGTTTGCCAAACGGTTAACCACCTACTTGCCACAAAATCTTGCCGGGGTGGAAGCTGCCATGCTGCTGGGCGAGAAAAGCGAACTGACGGACGAATGGAGTGATACCTTCCGCACGGCGGGCATTGCCCACCTGCTGGCGGTTTCCGGCCTGCATGTGGCGCTGCTGTGCGGCCTGTTTGCCATGGGGCAGGGACGGCGGCGCAGCCGGTTCTCGGTTCCGCGGGTCCTGCTGCAAATCACGGTTTTGCTGCTCTATATGGGGTTGACAGGGCTGCCGTTCTCGGTGTTCCGTGCGGGCGTTATGTTCCTCATCATGCTGGTGGGCAGCCTTTTGCTCCAGCCGCCGGATTCCCTTACCGCGCTGGCGTTGGCCGCCATCATCATTGGGGTGCAGCAGCCTTTTGCCCCGTGTGATATCGGCTTCCAGCTTTCCGTCTGCGGGGTATTGGGCGTGCTGGCAGCTTCGGCGCTGGCCAAACGGCAAACACAGTTTGTGCAGGTGCGCTATGCGGCCCGCCATAACCCAAGGCGGCAAACCGCCCTGCCGCTGCCCCTTGCCATCGTGCTCCGCGCGGTGGATGCGGTGCAGACTGCGGTACTGGCCACTTTGGCAACCTTACCGGTCTTGCTGCTGCACGGCATGGCAGCCAGTGGTGCCGCAGTGCCCGCCAACCTGTTGGTGGTGTGGCTGCTTGGCCCGGCGCTGCGGCTGGGGATCCTGGCGCTGGTGCTTTCCTTTGTGCCGGTGCTGGACCCGCTGTTCCACGGGGCAAGCCTGCTGCTTGGCATTGTGCTGCGCCTGATGACCACCCTGGCCGCCTGGTGCGCGGCTCTTCCGGTGGCACACATTGCCCTGCCGGTGCGGTATACTTTGTGGGTGCTGGCTGTTTTTGCTGTGCTGGCGGCGCTTTTCTGGCGTACCCGGCAGCTGCGCCGCTTTGTGCCCGTTGGCTTTGTGTGCGCAGTGGCAGCCGTTATGTTGGGCAGCACCATGCAGCGCGATGTGGTACACCTGGCCATGGTGGGCACCGCGGGCAATGGCTGCGTGGTGGCGGTGCAGAATAACCGCGCCGTGGTGCTCTACCGCGGCAGCGCCGCCAATGGCCGTGCGGTGCAGCAGTATCTGACCCAGAACGGCGCGCCGGAACTTGCCGCAGTGATCGACCTGCGCACCGAACCCGGCGAAATGCCCCTGCAGGCCGCGCAGCTGCTGACCATTGCCGACCTGCCGCAGGGCCTGACCCATCTGCAGCTGCTGGATACCGTGGAAGTTGATTTGCTGCACACCAACGCCGCAGCCCTTGCGGTACTGGATGTCGGCGGCTGGCACGCCGCGGCCAGTGCGGGCAAGCTGATCCTGGCCGATCCGGTGGAAGTGGATCTGTACTGCGCGGGTGGAAGCTGCCCGGAAGCCATTCAGGCAAAGGCAATTTTGTGCAACCAGCAAACACCCAAATGGCTGTCCAAAGCGGGGGATACCCCTGTTTATTACGATGCCGAAACCCCGACTGCCGTGGTGCGCCCCGGCAAAAGTGTTGTGTATGAGGAGGTGCAGCCCCTTGCTGTACAGTGAAACCGAGCTGAAAAAACGTCTCAAGTCCGGCTGCCCGGTGTTTTACTTTTATGCCAGTGATGAAGCTCTGGTGCGCAGCGCCGCCGCCAAAGCCGAAAAGTTTTTGAGCGAAGAAGCCCCCGATACCACCACGCTGGATGGCCCCGCCCCCAGTGTGGAGGATATTGTGCTGGCGGCGGGCACCATCTCGTTCTTTGGCGGCCGCCGGCTGGTTATGCTGCCGCTCATTCGTCCGTCTGCCTATTCGGATAAAGATTTGCAGGAGCTCTGCGATACCCTTTCCGATACCGAGAACGCCGTCTTTGTGCTGACCAGCCTGCTGGAAGAAAAATACGGCAAAATCAAGCCTGGCAAGCGGGAGCAAAAGCTCATCGCCGCATGCGAAAAACTGGGCTACTGTGTACAGATCGCTAAACCCGGCCGCGCCGCCTTGCAGGAGATGGCCCGCACTTGGGCAGGGGAGTATCACACCACCTTTGCCCCCGGTGCCGAAGCCGCCCTGCTGGACCGCTGCGGCGACGACCAGTTTTTGCTGCAAAATGAGATCGCCAAGCTGGCAGCGCTCAGTGGCTATACCACCATCACTACCCAAATGATTCAGCAGCTTGGCACCGTCACGCTGGACGCTGATACCTTTGATATGGTCAAGCTGGTGGCGGTGGGCAACACCCGCCAGGCTCTGGCCAAACTGCAAACCTTGCTGGAACTGCAAAACGAGCCAATCCTTATTACCGGCGCGCTGATCGGCAACTATCTGGATATTTACCGGGCTTTTTTGGCTAAAAAGAGCCGCCGCCCGCTGGCGGACCTGGCCAAGGATTTTAAGTATACCGGCAAATGGAACTACCGCCTTGGCAACGCGGATCAGACTGCCGCCCGCTTTCAGCGCAGCCAGATCGAAGAAAGCCTGCGCATCCTGCAAAAGCTGGACCTGGATTTGAAAGGCAGCCGCCTGGATGCCCCGCTGCTGATGCAAAAAGCCATCTGCGAACTTTCGCTGGCAAGGAGCCGTGCATGAACCAGAATAAATTGAACCTGACCCAGGCCCTTGTGGTGGAAGGCAAATACGATGCCGCCCGCCTGGCCAACCTTGTGGATGCCACCATCCTGACAACAGATGGTTTTGCTATCTTTAAGGATAAAACCATGCAGGCGCTCTTCAAACGCATTGCCGCCGCCCAGGGCATGATTTTGCTGACGGACTCCGACGCCGCAGGCTTTAAGATCCGCCACTACATCACCGGCCTTGTGGGGCCGCAAAACGTGCTGCAGGCCTATATCCCCGCCGTGCCCGGTAAGGAACCCCGCAAACCGGAACCCGGCAAGGAGGGCCTGCTTGGCGTGGAAGGTGTGGACGATGCCCTGATTCTGCAGGGGCTGCATACCGCCCTGGCCGCGGCCCCCCTGCAGGCCCAGCAGCAGAACACGGACCCCATTACCTATACCGATCTGTATGAGTGGGGCTTAAGCGGCAGCGCCAACGCCAGCGAACGGCGGCGCACGTTCCTGCGCATTCTGGGCCTGCCGCCGCGGCTGAGCAAAAAAGAGATCATTCAGGTACTCAATACGCTGTATACCCGCGCCGCATTGCAGGTGCAGCTGCAGGCGATGAAGTAACAGAATTATTGCAAAGTAGAAGGGGGAAACCTATCGGATGGAAAACATCAGGGAAAGAATTGTATCCTGCGCGGGCCGCGTATGGTTCTGCGCAAAAGAGCTGCTGAAATGGCTGGCATTGGCCATGATTACCGGCGTGCCCTGCGGTATCATTGGTGCGGCGTTTGATCTGGCTGTGGAGCATGTAACCGAACTGCGGACCGAACACACCGCCATCCTGTTTTTGCTGCCGATCATCGGCCTTGTCATCGTGGCATTTTATAAAGCGGCAAAGCTGGAGGGCGTTTCGACCGATGATATGATCGACTGCGTCAAGGATGGCAAGCCCATCCGGTTCTGGCTGCTGCCGGTCATGTTTATCAGCACGGTGCTCACCCACTTGGGCGGCGGCAGTGCCGGGCGCGAGGGCGCTGCTTTGCAGATGGGCGGCACCATCGGCTGGTGGGCCGGCGGCGTGCTGCACCTGAATGAGCACGAGCGCCGCATGGCCGTGCAGTGCGGTATGGCGGCGTTCTTTTCCGCTTTGTTCAGCACCCCGCTTGCCGCAACCTTTTTTGCCATGACGATTGTCAACGTGGGCGTTGTGTTCTATGCGGCGTATATCCCGTGCTTTACGGCGGCAATCATTGCCTATGGCGTTGCTCGGCTTATCGGCGTTACCCCTACGCGCTTTGCGGTGGAAGCCCCGGCGTTTGAACCTGCCATGGTCGTGCGGGTCGTGCTGCTGGCGCTGGCCTGCGCGGTGGTGGTGCATCTGTTCTGCTTTGTGCTGCACAGCGCTGCGCACGGCCTGCCCAAACTGCTGCCCAACCCGTGGGTGCGGGCCTTTTTGGGCGGCTGTGTGGTTGTGGTGTTCACCCTGCTGTATGGCAGCATGCGCTATAACGGCGCGGGCGTGAACATCATCGCCGCTGCGGTGGAACAGGGCCAGGCCCTGCCGTGGGACTGGATCGTCAAGATCCTGCTCACCGCCCTTACCCTCAGCTCTGGCTTTAAGGGTGGTGAGGTCGTGCCCAGCTTTTTTGTGGGGGCAACCTTTGGCTGTGTGGCCGCGCCGCTGCTGGGCATCCCGGCGGGCTTTGGCGCAGCCCTTGGGTTGGCTGGCGTATTCTGCGGTGCCAGCAACTGCGTGGTGGCATCACTGGTGCTGGCAATCGAGCTGTTCGGTGCGCAGGGGCTTTGGTACTTTGCCATCGTGTGCGGCATTACCTATGCGCTTTCCGGCTATGCCGGGCTTTACCACAGCCAGCTGTTCCTAACGGATAAGCTGGAACCGGAATACCGCATCATTCGTGGCCACAACCATCATTAAAACCGTATAACCGCAGCCCGCAGCAGGGGGGAGCCTGCCGCGGGCTGCGGCTTTTATCATTCAACTGCCATAATAAGCGGGCACATCGCCATCCAACAAAAAGCTGGCCAACGGCACCCGTACTTCCACCTGGGTCAGCGCGGCGCGGCCGTTCAGGATAATATTCACTGTGGTTTCCAGCACAAGGTCCGCCGTAAATCGGGTGCGGTTGATGGCGGCGGGCTCCATGGTTTCTTCCATGCGCCCCTCCACATACCCGTCCGGGTTCAGGTGCACCGTCCAGCCCGGCCCCACTTTCCAACCAGGAAAATGCTGCCGGATAAGCTGCCTAAGGAATGCTGATGTCAGTTTTTCGGCATGGTATTCATGCCTGCTGGGCGTTGCACCAGGGCTGCCCGCGCGGTGTTCGATCCGTTCGCTGTCCCCCAGCAGGCAGCCACGTTCAGCGTGTACAGCCCGGCATACCGCTGCGGGTTGGCGGAAAGCTCGCCATAGACCGCTGTGTTCAGGCACTGCACCACAAGGCTGCGGCATTCGTGCTGGGCAACTTCCCGCATGGCGGGCCACATGGCATCTTCAATGCAGTCGGCCAGGTGCCAGCAAAGGCAGAAAACTGCCGCTGCCAATGCCAGCCGCCGCCAAAGCGCGGCATGACGGCTGCGGTGCCCGGCACTGCGGCACTTGCGCATGGGGCATCACCTCCCGCCGCTTTATTTTCCGCGCAGCCCATGCTATGCCCGGCAAAGCAAAAAAGTGAGCCAAACCCCAAAAACTTTCAAAAAATTAGTTGACAAATACCCAACACCCTGTTATAATAACACCTGTCGCCGGTTGAAAAGCCAACCACGGCAAAGCATCTGGGGGTTTAGCTCAGCTGGGAGAGCGCTTGCATGGCATGCAAGAGGTCACCGGTTCGATCCCGGTAATCTCCACCAGAACAAAAGCGCTTGGCAATTTTGCCGGGCGCTTTTCGTTTTATATCGCGTCCAAGCCGCCCACAGGCAGGGCGGCCTTTTCTATATCTGCCCGCAGCCGGGCATACTAAAGTGCATTGAAAAAGCAAACCAAACTCGGAAGAGTAAGCCGAATAACCGCGCAAACGGAGGAAATACTACCATGGAACTGGAGCAGGCCCGCAAACGTGCAGCAGAACTGCGCGCTGTGATTGAAAAGAATAACCGTCTGTATTATGACCAGGACGCCCCGGAACTGGAAGATTACGAGTATGACCAGCTGACCCGCGAGCTGAAAACCATCGAAGCCCAATTCCCGCAGCTTGTCACGCCGGACAGCCCTACCCAGCATGTGGGCGGCACCCCCAGCGGCAAGTTCAGCAAGGTGGCCCACGCTGTTAAAATGGAAAGCCTGCAGGACGCTTTCTCGCTGGATGAACTGCGCGAGTTTGACCAGCGCGTGCGGGAAGCAGGCGTTACGCCGGAATATGTGGTAGAAATCAAAATCGACGGCCTTTCTGTCAGCCTGGAATACCGCAACGGCCGCCTGACCCGCGGCTCCACCCGCGGCGATGGCCTGGTGGGGGAGGACGTGACCGAAAACCTTGCCACCATCAAGTCTATCCCCAAAGAAATCCCCAATGCCCCCGAATTTCTGGAAGTGCGCGGCGAAGTCTATATGCCGCATGAAGCGTTTTTTGCCCTGAAGGAGCAGCAGGAGCTGGAGGATAAAACGCCGTTCAAGAACCCCCGCAACGCGGCGGCAGGCTCTCTGCGGCAGAAAGATGCCAAGATCACGGCAGCCCGCGGGCTTTCTATCTTTGTGTTCAACCTGCAGCAGGTGGAGGGCAAAACCTTTACCACCCACAGCGAAACGCTGGATTATATCAAGTCCCTCGGCTTCCCAGTATCCCCGCGCTATAACGTATATACCAACATTGAGGATGCCATTGCCGAGATCCAGCGCATTGGCGAAGCCCGCGGCACCCTTGATTTTGATATGGACGGCGCTGTTATCAAGGTCAACGATCTTACTGCGCGTCAGGCCCTTGGCAGCACCAACAAGTTCCCGCGCTGGGCTATTGCCTTCAAGTATCCGCCGGAAGTCAAGGAAAGCATCGTCCGTGATATCGAAGTCACTGTTGGCCGCACCGGCGTGCTGACTCCCACCGCAGTGTTTGACCCCATTTTTCTGGCGGGTACCAGCGTTTCCCGCGCCAACCTGCACAATGAGGATATCATCGAAGCGATGGACGTCCGTATTGGCGATACCATCCAGGTGCGCAAAGCGGGGGATATCATCCCGGAAGTCATCGGTGTGGCGCGACACGGCGAAAACTCAGTGCCGTACCATATGCCGCGGGTCTGCCCGTCCTGCGGGGCACCGGTGGTACACCTGCAGGATGAAGCCGCCCTGCGGTGCGTCAACCCGGAATGCCCGGCCCAGAGCCTGCGCAACCTCATCCATTTTGCCTCCCGCACTGCCATGGCCATTGACGGCCTGGGCGAAGCAATCGCCCAGCAGCTGATTGACCGCCAGCTGGTGCACTCAGTAGCAGACCTGTACGACCTGACCAAAGATCAGCTGCTGACGCTGGATAAATTCAAAGCCAAGAGCGCTGAGAACCTGCTCAAAGCCATTGCTTCCTCTAAGCAGAACAACCTGGATAAACTGGTGTTCGGTCTTGGTATCCGCAATATTGGCGATAAAGCCGCCGCCCTGCTGGCTGAGCATTTTGGCAGTATGGACGCCCTGAAAAACGCCGCAGCGGAGGACATCAGCAGCATTGATGGCTTCGGCGGCGTGATGGCGCAGAGCGTGGTGGAGTTCTTTGCCAAAGACGGTACTGCGGATTTGCTGCACCGCCTGGCCGATGCGGGTGTAAATATGCAGTGGCACGGCGAAAAGAAGGGAACGGCCCTTGCCGGAATGACGATCGTTGTGACCGGCACACTGCCCACCCTTTCCCGCCAGGAAGCCGAGGCCATGATCGTGCAGAACGGCGGCAAGGCCAGCGGCTCTGTTTCCAAAAAGACAGCCTATGTTCTGGCTGGTGCCGCGGCAGGCTCCAAGCTGACCAAAGCCCAAACGCTCGGCATCCCCGTGATTGACGAAGCCGAGTTCCTGCGCATGGTAGCCCCCGCCCCGGCAGAACAGCCGGAACTGGAAGAAGAAACCTGATAAATCAATAAGCGATAAGCAAGAAAACTCCCTCGACAAGCAGTCCCGCATTACCGCGAGGAACGCTGCCGGGGGAGTTATTTTATATTTATCAATATCTGCCATCATCCTGTAGGGCGGGATGCCCTCATCCCGCTGCGGAGAAACTTTGAAATCTGCTATGAACAATGCAACCAATTTGTAGGGAACGATGCTTGCATCGTTCTGCAAACGGGCTGCACCCAACATTCTACCCACCATACGGCAAATAACCTTTCCCATAGGCCATAATGGTCATCATTACCCCCATAAGCGACAAAAAGAAAAGCACCGTACCTGAACCAGATACGGTGCTTTTTGGTGGAGATTACCGGGATCGAACCGGTGACCTCTTGCATGCCATGCAAGCGCTCTCCCAGCTGAGCTAAACCCCCAGATGTGCTGCTGTCGCCTGACAACGTGTTATATTATAGCAACCAAAACAGCAGTTGTCAATAGATTTTGACAAAAAAGTTTGGGGGATTTTGAAAAAACTGCAAGACAGGGGAACTAAAGCAAAGAAACAAACAATAAACCACGAAAATACGCAAGATATAAAACAACAAAAAGCACCGCCAGGAAACAATCCTGGCAGTGCTCGGTCAAGGGTCAAAATAAAATAGAAAGCGGCTGAAATCAGTCCTTTGCCGCCTGTGCAGGGGCCTGCTCCTGCACATAGCGCACAAACGCATCGCGCTCTGTGGCGGTATCCAGGGTGGCAACATACATCTGGTTGCCCATGTCCAGCGAAAGCACATCCGGTACGCGGTCGCACATCTTCATCTGGCGGCCATACCGGGCCAGAATCTCCTCATGGCTGTGCTTGTAGGTGTGGCAGTCGCGGCGGCCTGCGTATACACAATAGTGGTGGGGCAGGTCCAGCTTTTCGTGGCGGAGCTCGTCATAGCATACCATGTCGGCCCAGATCTGGTAGCAGTCCACGCTGTTGGCATAGTTGATCAGGTCCGGGGTGTAGCCGCCGGCGGGGCGCATGTTCACTTCCAGCGCAACGTAATCGCCCTTTTGGCCAAGGCCCTCTTTGTCCTCGTTCAGGCGGAAAAACTCGCAGTGGAAAAAGCGGCTCTTTGCGCCGAATGCCTTGATGGTGCGAAACCCGACATCCCGCAGCTCCTCCGGCACGGTTTTCTGCGTCCAGTAGGAAAGATCGCCCAGCGAGTTCACAATGTCGATCAAGGGGGTGGGGAATACGTTGGAGGTGTAGAACAGCGGTACACAGCGGCTGTCGGCTACGCCGTCAAAGCTCACAATGGTGCCGTTGATGAATTCTTCCATAATATAGGAAGTATCCGGCAGTTCCGCATAGAACGCTTCCAGTTCGGCATCGTTTTTTAGCTTATAGGTGGCCTCGGCACCACAGCCGTTGTCCGGCTTCACAATGACCGGGTAGCCGACCTGAGCCACAAAGGCGCGGGCATCGTCCAGGCCGTTTTCATGCACCATGTGGTGGCGGGCCACGGGTACCCCGGCAGCGATGTAGCTTTCCTTCATTTTGCTCTTGTACTTGATGCGGTCAATAAAGTCGTTCTGTGCGCCGGTGGTAATATTGAAATCGGTGCGCAGGGCGGCGTCCTGCTCCAGCCAGAATTCATTGTTGCTTTCCAGCCAGTCGATTTTGCCGTACTTAAAAGTGAAATACCCCATGGCGCGTACCATGGCATCATAATCCGCCATGGAATCCACACGGTAATACTCGGTCAGGCATTCTTTCAGCTCGTCCGGGATCTCGTCATAGCCGGAATCGCCAATGCCCAGCACATTTACCCCGTTGTGCTTGAGCCGGTCACAAAAATTCCAGTAGGTTTTGGGGAACTGCGGCGAAACAAAAACAAAGTTCAAAATATACTTTCCTCCCTTAAGGGCGCACCTGAAAAGCCGAAACCATCGCCTGTTTCTACAAACGCAGCCGAATTTTGTGTTTGCGGAAGGGTCACCATTTGTGTAGGGCAACACCGCACAATTCCCGCCTTACGGCTTAAGCACCGCTTCGGCGGCTGCGGCACGGCATCTGCGTTGCCAAAATGCTCGATAATGTCGGGTTGCGGTACCCGCATCGTGCTTCGGGGGCAAAAGCCCCTCGCACTCTGCGACCGCTGCCCCTGCTTCGGTTCGCTGTTTCCGCCACTGGCGGCGCTCACCTTTGCAGCATCCAGTATTATCTGCGCTTTTGGCTTAGCATCTGCCGCACCTCGCTCGCCGTATCGGCACTTAGAATTATGCGGTATTGCCCCAAGCTTACTGGGCCTGATCCGGCAACAGAACAGCGGTCACACAGACAAACGTGCCGTTTGTGCCGCCGGTGCTCATCAGGGTCAGGAAGGTTTCCTTATCACCGGGGGTATTGCCGGTATCAAACAGGCTGCGTTCCTTAATGCTCTGGCTGAACTCCGCATAGCTGTAATAATCCGAAAGTTCCCCATAGCTGGCGGGGGTAAAGGCATTCTCGGTGCCTGCGGCATCGGTATTATACACTGCCACAGCACGGAAATGGTAGGTCACATCACTCAGGTACAGGGTGAACTCGGCATTCTGGCTGAAGTTTGTCTGGTCCGTCAGGCTTGCCAGCGAGGCATCCGCGCAGGAAAGCACCGTGTTGGACGGCATGGAAGCGTTCAGGTAGTTGGTGCCGCTGATGGCAGCGCCATCGCCCGGCTGGGAGCCGCTGTACACCAGCTGGCCGTTCTGGCCGGGGAACGCAAGATAACCGATAATTTTTTCGTTTTCTGCCGCAGCGGATTTCAAATATGCCTGCGCCTGGGTATCAAACTGCTCTGTGCCGTAATTTTTATAGGCAGGGGCTTTCACGGTGCATCCACGGGTCAGCCCCAGCAGCACCGCAGCACCCACCAGAACCAGCAGGGCAATAACAGCCACTGCGGCAATCGCTTTGCGGCGGTGGCGGCGCTCGGCACGCTCGATCATGGCAAGGCTGCGGTTGTGGATGGCATCCTGTTTGGGTTCCTGCTTTGCTGCCAGGGGGCGCGGCACTGCCGGTTTGGCTTTGCGGCGGTCAGGGAAGGTAATGGTGGGCTCTTCGTCCTCCCCGTCATCCTCATCGTCTTCAAACAACTGGCTGGCGGCGCGCTGGAATTCATCGGTGCTGCGCGGCGGGGCTTTTTCGTCCGCCTTGCGGGCTGCTTCCAGCGCGGCGGGGTCCAACCCTGCCGAAAAATCTGGGATATCATCATCCAGGATAGAAGCTTTTGGTTTCGGCAGGTTGGCGGGCGGTTCCGGCTCCGGCAGGGGTTCCGGCTGCGGTGCAGCGGGCGGTTCCGGGTTGGGCTGCTCCTGCTGCTTTGCTGCCTGCTGAGCCGCCATGGCCTGCTCCAAATCTGCACGGGAAATTTTGATGGTGCGGGTGGCACACAGTTCCAGGTCCGGGTCCAGCTCGCTTTCTGCGGCGCGGCGGGCGCGCGCTTCGGCGGCAGCCTGCGGGCCTGCGGTGCGCAGGTCCAGCGGATCCGGTGTTGGCTGCGGCGCGGCAGGCTGGGCGATGGGGCGTTCAAAGGTAATGGTCCCGGTGGGGGCAGCCTGCGGTTTGGGTTCAGTGGGCTGCGCATCGTAATCGGGGACCGGTTCTGCATCGTAGCTGTCCGGGGCGTTGGGCTTAACCGCCGGTTTGGCCGGGGCAGCCTTGCGGCGCAGCGTAAAGCGGAAACCTGGCCTCGGCTGGCCTTCGCCGCTGACCAGCAGCAGCGGGCGCTCCCGCCCCGGCTTGAAGGTAATAGCGGAAGGCCCCAGGTGCATCCCCAATGCACGGCGGCGGGCCAAGTCCAGAATATGGTTGGCGATTGCCATATCGGAGATTTCGGGGCTCAGGGCACAGGCTGCCGCGCCGATGCGGCTGCACAGCAGCACAAAAGGTGCCTGCCCCACTGTTGCGGGCATATACACGGCGGCATAATCCGCATTGGCCAGCAGCAAAGCGCTTTGAGCGCGGCCTGCAGCGGCCTGAACCATATCGCCGGGGAACTTTTTGAGCAGAGCTTCCGGCGCGGCAATGCGGCGGGCGTTCGCCGGGTTCAGGTAGGTCTGGTTGCCAAAATCGAACGCTGCTTCGCTGTGCTGCAGGCCGCGCAGGGCGTTGCCCAACAGGCGGCCGGTGGCTTCGTCCGCCGCAACAAGCAGGCGGCGCTTTTTCAGCAGGGCATCCAGCGCGGCCTGGGCCAGGGTGGTATCCTCAAAGCCATAGCAGGCATCGCCAAAGCGGGTGCGCAGTTTCTGCACCCACTTTTCGCAGTATTCATCCGCCATTGCCTGGGTGGGGGCTGATGCCTGCACGCAGACAAGGTATTCACCATCGCGCTCCTGCAGGCGCAGGCTGGGGCTGCCCTCGGCCTGGGCGTTCTCAATGATGGAGTTCATCTCCGCTTTGGAAAGCCCAAACACACGCAGGATTCGCATTTGGATTTGCAGCATTAAAACACCCCTTTGGTGGAAAGTTGAAGTTAGGAGTCAGGAGGGAGGAGTTAGGAGTTTTGCCGTGCCACAAAGTTGGCAGAAAACAAATTAGAAATTAGGAATGAGAAATTAGTAATTGGTGGGTGGTTTTTGCTTTCTCATTGCCTATTAAAGTTATTGTTAAATATCAAGGGTTTCGGGTTTGACATCTTTGGAGGGGACGGGGTGGGCGTTTTCGGGAGGGATATCAAGGGCCATGCGGCGCAGAAGGTCCAGGGCGTACAGGGCGGCGCGGGTGCGGATGATGCTGCGCTCGGCATAGCCGCCGAGTTCCAGGCGCATCAGCCAGGCTTTGCCGCTGCGGGCATCCGCACCGGCCAGGTAGACGGTACCTACCGGTTTGCCCGGCAGTGCGCCGCCGGGCCCGGCAATGCCGGTAATGCCCACGGCCAGATCTGCCCCCGATGCCTGCAAAGCGCCGTAAGCCATCGCCACGGCCACCGGGCCGGAAACCACGTTATACTGTTCAATCAAAGTCGGGTCAACACCCAGCAGCTTTGCCTTGGCGGCTTCGGCATAGGTCACAAAGCCATAGCCGAACACCTCGCTGGAGCCGGGCACATTGGTGATTTTTTCTGCCACAAGGCCGCCAGTGCAGCTTTCCGCGGTGGCAGCATGCAGTCCCTTTTTGCTGCAGCAGGTGCACCACAGTGTATTCCACGCCCCGGCACATCCACATCATACGCATTGGGGCCCAAAATCTTGCGGAACTCCGCAATGCGGGCATCGCAGGCCGTTTCGGCTTCCGCCTCGGTTGCGGCGCGGGCGGTCACACGGATCTCGCTCTCGCCGGTTTTGCAATAAATGGCTGCCGTGGGGTTTTCGCTGGCGAACAGCGGGGAAACCTTGCTGGCAATGCTGCTTTCGCCCCCCAGCACCCGCAGCGTTTTGGAGTGGATGGTACAGTTCTGGCGCTGCAGCAGCACCGGGCGGATATCCTCCGCCCACATGGCCTTCATCTCACGTGGAACGCCGGGCATCAGCACGGCAATGCAGCCGTCATCCTCGAACCAGGCACCGGGTGCGGTGCCATGGGCGTTGGGCAGCTTGTGCCCCTTGGTGGGCACCATGGCCTGCTTGCGGTTGTTGGCCGTGGGGTGCGCCCGCCGCGGCCGGTACGGGCAAAAAAGTCCACGATCTTCTGCCATTCTGCTTCATCAAAGTGCAGGGTATCGCCAAAGGCTTCGGCCACGGTCTCCTTGGTCAGGTCGTCCTCCGTGGGGCCAAGCCCGCCGGAAAACACCAGCAGATCGCTGCGGCTTTTGGCTTCCTTTACCAAATCACACAGGCGGCCAGGGTTATCCCCAATCACATGCTGGTGCAGCACGCTGATGCCCAGTTCCGCCAGTTCGCGGCTCAAAAACTGGGCGTTGGTATTGACAATATCGCCAAGCAGCAGCTCGGTTCCTACACAAATGATCTCCGCAGTCATGGTTTGTTCCGTCCTTTATCCAAGGGTAATTTTTATCTGGCGCTGTTAAAACTCCGGGTCATCCCCGATGCGGATGGGGATTTTCTCCACAGTTTCCGCCGCAATCCGTTCCAGCTCTGCCAGGCCGGGCATTCCGGCTTCGGCGGCTTCGATCTCCGCCAGGCTGGGCTTGGTTTTGGGGTGCGGCGGGGTAAAGATGGTACAGCAATCCTCATACGGCTCAATGGAGGTATCAAAGGTGCCGATCTTGCGGGAAATAGCAATGATCTCGGTCTTATCCATGCCGATCAGTGGGCGCAGAATCGGCAGGTTCTGCGCGGCGTCGGTGCAGGCAATGGCCTGCATGGTCTGGCTGGCAACCTGTGCTAGACTTTCGCCGGTAATCAAAGCTTCCATCTCGCTCTGGTCGGCCACCAGTTTGGCAATGCGCAGCATGCTGCGGCGCATGAGCACGGTAAACAACACATCAGGCGCATTATCGCGGATATACTCCTGCGGCTTGGTATAGGGCACCACAAACAGCTGGCAGTTGCCGGTATATTCTGCCAGTTCGCGGGCCAGGGCGCGCACCTTCAGTTTGGCGCGCAGGCTGGTGTACGGCGGGCTGGCAAAGTGGATGTGGTGCAGTGCAAGCCCGCGGCGCGCCATGCAATAAGCTGCTACCGGGCTGTCGATGCCGCCGGAAAGCAGGTTCAGCGCACGGCCGCTGGTGCCAACGGGCAGGCCGCCCGCGGCTTCCACCTTGGGGCCATGGATATATGCGCCTTTATCGCGGATTTCCACCATGATTTCCAGCTGCGGCTCATGCACGTTCACCCGCAGGTGGGGGTGCTTGCCCAGCAGGTAAGCGCCCAGTTCGCGGCACAGCTCCGGGCTTTTCATCGGGAACGTTTTATCCGCGCGCTTGGCTTCCACCTTAAAGGTGCGGATGCCGCGCAGCGTTTCGCCAAGATAAGCTTCCGCCGTGGCACAGATCTCGTCAAAATCCTTGCTGCAGCAGGCAGCGCGGCTCATTTTGACAATGCCAAAAATTTTGGAAATACGGCGGAACGCTTCGTCCATGTCCAGGTCATCTTCCAGTGGCTCAATGAACACGGTGGACTGCGCCTGGGTCACCTTGAATTTGCCCAGGTCTTCCAGCCGGTAGCGGATGCTTTTGGCCAGGCGGGCTTCAAATTTGCTGCGGTTCAGGCCTTTCAGGGTCATTTCGCCCTGATAGGCAAGGATGATTTCTTTCATGTTTATGGCAAACCTTTCGTGTCTGGTGTTATGGTTTCATTCAATAGCGTTACCTTTTCAGATGTGCTGCAACTCTTTCAGGCCGTCTTTCAGGCCGTCCAGCAGGGCCTGCACATCTTCGGGGGTGTTGTCCCCGCAAAAGCTGACGCGCAGCGCCGTGCGCACGGCAAGGTCCGGCGCGCCCATCGCCATCAGGGTGTGGCTCGGCTCGCCCTT
>ENA-OQNM01000248-OQNM01000248.1-human-gut-metagenome-genome-assembly--contig:-NODE-248-length-20070-cov-3.422103_pt1 | contig 20070 bp, 20 predicted proteins | sample MGYA00242632_ERZ504886 | MGnify/ENA primary metagenome ERZ504886 (study PRJEB26092, sample SAMD00036424) | human gut metagenome | host: Homo sapiens | study: EMG produced TPA metagenomics assembly of... | reverse complement strand
CCAGCGGTGCATACATCTGCAGTTTTAAAGCCGTCGATCTCGCTGGCAGCTTCCACGCCGCCGATCTGGTCATAGTAAGCGTAGGTGGCCATGGAAGAACCGGTAGCCAACTTCTGGCTCCACTTATCACCATCAATGGGGTCAGCCATTTCGAGGTCAAGCAGGCCTTCGGAGTAGAGCTTGCTCAGGAATGCGAAGTATTCTTTGCACTTATCATCAATTGCGCCAGCAAAGAAATCCTTGTTGTCGTAATCATAGCTCAGAACGTAAGAGCCATCGGCGCTGTTCTTGCCAACGCTGATGCCGAAGGAAGGCATCGTCATACGGAACAGAACGCGGGGACCAGCCAGAATGGTGAGCGGGTAAGAATCGGGATAATCAGCTTTGTAAGCCTTCAGGATCTCGTACAGGTCATCAAAGGTCTTGGGGGCTTCCAGACCCTTGGATTCCAGATAATCCTCACGCAGGATCAGGCCGCCGTCGTAGAACGGCTTATCGGTCAAAGACGGCATATAGTAGCGCTTGCCGTCCTGCAGGTTCAGCATATCCACATCGTCCTGCAGGTCCATTTCCTCAACGCGGGCGTTGAAGTTGGGGGTCCAGTCGCTGTAGTCGCTGATGGGAACCAGAGCGCCGTTCAGAGCCAAAGAAGCATTCTCACCGGTGGTGGACTGGTACAGGATGACATCGGGAACGTTCTCACCGGTATTCAGTGCCAGCGAAACCTTGGTAGAGTAGTCCGCAATAGGAATGGCCTCAACGTCCAGGTTGACGTTGCAGCGCTTCTGCACTTCGGTAAAGGTGAGCCAGTCTTCTTTATAAGGAAGGGTAGCATTATCCGACAGATAAATTCGGATGTTGATGGGGTCCTCATTGGAGTAATCCGGGGTGCCGGATTCGGTGGAAGCGGCAGTGGAATCTGCGGTAGACTCAGCTGCGCTGGAAGTGACCGCGGAAGAACCGCTGCTTCCACAGGCGGCCAAAGTGCCTGCTGCCATGCAGGCGGCCAAAGCCATGGCCAAGGTACGGCTGACTGACTTTTTCATGGGGTATCCTCCTTAATATGGTTTTCCTTTTTATAATGCCGCTATCAGGGTTGCAAGCGAAAGCGGCGTGTTCCACAAAAATGGGTAAACCAAGGCCAATACTGCCTTGCGCCCCGGTTACCCGGCAACAAATACCCCGCGGCTGGCTGCCACACGAAGACGGTTTCGAACTATTGTTTCTCAAATTTCATGTTTACCGGAATATTTGTTTCAATATCTGTATCATACGCCAAACCTGCCCCATCGTCAATACATTTGTGATAAATTCATGATTATTTACAAACAAGTGTGTGAAAGTTTGGAGAAAACGGAAAATAGCAAGTTTGACGAAAGAAAATTAGGCAGAGAGACCGTTAGGAGTTGGGCGCGAAAAAAAGAATAAGTAATAAAGAATAATGAATCATTATGGTGGCCTGCGGCGCAGGAGCGCCGCTCAGGAAATATTGGGTTTGATGTTATTTGAAAAGCAGCTGCAAAGTATATCGATCGTGCGGCACGATGCGGGCATCGTCATGGGCGGGCTTTGCTGAATTGTTAGCTGTAAAATGGAGAGGGTAGAAATGTGCCCCATTACCAATTTCGCTAAAGATAGGTTTAGCGAAATATAGAGGAGAGGCAGAACAACCATCTTTATCACACGAATTGCACTACTACTAAAAAGCGCAGAATCCACTGTCGCCATCGAACCAATAGCACTGTACAGTATCAAGATTTTCATCTCAATACACACATCAGAATACATCTCGCACCGACAAAAGCATGATTTTACCATAAAATCTATTCCACCCGGGGCACATGCCTTTGAACGGATCCGACTTTGTCAGCAGCAAAAGTCCGGTTTCTGTAAAAAGTCGGATTTGTTCAAGAAACAGGTCGGATGCGTCCATTCTCAAATTGTGGAAAAATGTGTATGATAAAGACAACGAAAGGGGCACGCGAGAAAGCGCCCCAGAGATTGAAGGAGGAAAATCAAAATGAAAAACAAGCGCATGATGAGCGCCGCCATAGCCGTTCTGATGGCTGGTTCTCTGGCAGCCTGCGGCGGTTCCACTACCGCCAGCAGCACTGCTGACAGCACCCCTGCTTCCACCGCATCTCTACCGCTCGGCGTTTACGAACTTCCACATGGGTTATTCCTGCGCACTGGCGTGGATCCTGGTGGTCATCATCGGCCTTGCTATCGCTATCCTGTTCAAAACCCAGAACGCATGGGTACATTACGAAGCTGAATAAGGAGGTTTTTCCATGGTTGGCGAACAGAAGAACAAAAAAATGGCTTCCGTTGTGTTCCATGTTTTTTCCTGCCTGTTGGGTTTTATCATGATTTACCCGCTGCTGTGGCTGGTGGCGAGCTCATTCAAATCCAATGATACGATGTTCAAGAACACCTATTCCCTGTTGCCGGAAAGCTGGGGCATCATCAAAAACTACAATTCCGGCTTTGCCAGCACGACGGGGTACAGTTTCGGGCATTTCTTTATGAACTCTGCCATCGTTACGGTCATCGGCGTTGTCTGCACGATTTTCTCCTTCCTGCTGGCAGCCTATGCGGTATCCCGCGTCAAGTTCTTCGGTGCCAACTTCTGGTTTGGCTGCATCATCATGACCATGATGATCCCCGCACAGGTCATGGTCGTTCCGCAGTACATTATCCTGAAAAAGCTCCACCTCAACGATACGCTGCTGGCCATGATCCTGCCGTGGGCATTCGGCGGTGCGTTCTTCGTCTTTTTGATCGTGCAGTACATGCGCGGCATCCCCAAAGAGCTGGATGAAGCGGCCATGATCGATGGCTGCTCCAAAATCGGTATCCTGTTCAAAATTCTGGTGCCCGTTGTTCAGCCCGCTATCGTTTCGGCGGCCATCTTCGCGTTCTACTGGATCTGGCAGGACTTCTTCCAGCCGCTGATTTTTGTCGGCAGCCCGAAGAATTACACCATTGTGCTGATCCATGGTGCGGATGATTACTGGCTTATCAACTGTTCCAACATCAAGCCGTACGCCTTTTTGCTGGATTTGATTGCCCGCTGCTGGCGGGATGGAACCGTGGACGCGGTACAGCAGAGCATCGCCTACACGGTTGCCTATTATGGGCTGCTGCATCGGAGCGATGTTGCCCAGTGCCTGACCGACTATGCACAGTTTACCGTGCCCTATGGCCCCAATGAAGCGACCGCGTGGGTGACCAGTTCTATAACCACGTACCCCGGATGCTGATTTCCCAATTTGTAAAAGACCGTACCTCTCCTGCGGATGACCTGCGCTGGCTTTTTGATGTGCCGACCTTGGCGGACAAGCACCCACTGCGCCGACGATCTTCCGAGAAAGCGGCCGAAAATTATGCCGTCTACCTGCGCCAGTGCGAAAAAACTGCCGCGGAGCTGGCAGAAGAGCGGTTTTTATAAAACGCGGCGGGGATGGCAGGGATGATGAGGCTGCCAACTCCGTTTCGTTTTACATCAGTATATTCTTTTTTTCCTATTTGGCAAGTAGGTAGACCGCACTTTTGCCAAATTCCGCATATTTCACAATTTGAAACCGCGCAGGTCCAGTGCGCCTGTGCCGCGGTAGGTGAACCACAATTCCTGTTCGCCATCCAGCTGCAAAGTGCCCATCGCAGTCTGCCAGGTATTGCTGGCAGTTACCGGGAATACAAGGGCCAAGGCACCACTTTCCTTTGCGGCAATTTCCAGCGTACCATCGCCAGTGCAGCGATAGGTAACTGTAAGATTGGTACCGGGATGCAGCAAAAAGCTGCGGTAGCCCGCGTTGGAGCCATCGCGCAGGTTGGCAACATACTGCTGGGCAAAAATATCGCCGTCAGGGCCATCCTGGGTGATGTAGGGGTGCTCTTCGCCGATGGTGGTTTTGGCGCGATAGGGGCCGGCACCGTTGGCGGTTTGCAGGCAACAGGCAATACCCGCAGGGTAGCTGTATCCGCTTTTCAGCGGGCCATCGTTCAGCCCGCAGGAAGTGACCCGCACCTGGGGAATACTGCCATCCGGCAAAAGCGTGATCTTTTCGGCGCAACCCTGGCGGGAATAGGGCGTGCGGTTGGTCTGACGGTGGTAGAACACATACCACTGACCGTTGATCTCCACAATACTGCCATGGTTGGTACCGGTATAATTGCAGGGCACAGTGCGGCCATCCAGCCCAATATCGCCGTTAGAAACAATGGTTCCGCCGTAATGGTAAACGCCCTGGGGCTTATCCGCCACAGCATAGCACAGTTCGTGATTCTGGGTGGAAGAATAGATCAGATAATAACGGCCATTCGCTTTGCGCAGGGACGGTGCTTCAAAAAACGGGGTGCTCCGCAAATTCGGTCCCCTCAGCATCCGCCTGCTGGGGCAGAACGATCTGTGGGGCTTCGCGCACGGTACACATATCGTCTGCCAGTTCAATAAGCTGGCAGCCCTTGGTAACCAGATTCATGGCAGCAAACTTGGGGTTGATGCCTGGAATGGGGCAGAAACCGCTGACAAGATATACCCGACCATTATCGTCCACAAAAATGCCGGGGTCATACTGGAAAGCGTCCCCTTCTTTCGCGCCCAACAGGGTTCCATCCGGGTAATGCACATGGTCATAAAATTGGAATGGCCCCACCGGGGATTCCGACACCGCCACCGAGATGCGCCCGCAGAATTCCAGTGCATAGAACAGATAATAGCGGCCATCTCCGCCGCGCTGCACATCGGGGGCAAACAGGCGCATGGCAGTACTGCCTTCAGCACACAGGGGATCCTGCACGCTGCGGTAACTGGTGCCCTCGTACCGCCAGTTGGCAAGGTCATCCGCGCGGGCAGACCAACAGACATAATCGTTCAGGCAGAAATCATTCCCGCCAAAGCGGTCATGGCTGCCGTATACATACACTCGGCCATTGAACACATGAGGTTCGCCGTCCGGCACATACTCATAGGATGGCAAATACGGGTTGACTGCCTGTTTGGCTTGGTTCATCTTGCTCTCTCCCCTATCGGGCAGCTTTCGCCGCCCGTATTTTATTGCATTGTGGTTACACCATCAGGGTCTGCCAGATTGCCGATGCTGGCAGCACCAGCAGCAGTGCCGGGATCATGTTAGCGATGAGGTACTGCTTGATGCCGCTGACCCGCATACCGGCCACAATGGTCAGCACACCGCCGCAGCTGATAAAATCCTGCAGCATTTCGGGCGTGACAAACGGTGCAATGGCCCCGGCCGCAAAGAACAGCGCCAGCATGACCGCCAGCATGGGCAACGCGATCACTGCCACCGCCACGCCTAGCGTGACGGCAAACACTGCAGCGGTGCACAGATCTAACACAGCCTTGGATTGCAGCACGGCGGGGCTGCCGCTCATCCCCTCTACCAGCACGCCATAAATGCCAAACCCGCTGGCGCAGAACAGCACCACAACGGTGATGTAACGCTCCATATCAAAGTTAGCTTCATCGTGCGGCAGTTTGCGGGTGACAGCGCCAAACACATGGGTGATGTGCTCTTCCAAATGGAGCAGCTCACCCAACAGAGTACCAAAAATCACGGCAATGACCACGGGGGTCATTTGGTTGGCTTTCACGATGGAGTTAATGCCAATGGCCATAGAAGCAAAACCAAGCACCATCGTCAATTTTTCCCGCAGGGCGAGGGTAAAGCGGCTGCCAAGCACAGTGCCCAGCAGCCCGCCGATCAGCACGCAGCTGCAATCCGTCAATACTCCAACCGGCATCATACGTTCTCCAGCTTCTGCAGCAGGTCGTTCACCGTCACGTTGGCAAAACCGGGGATGACCAGTTCAGCCTGGCCCAAAATTTCGGGGCTGCCAATGCCAACGGCTTTCATGCCCGCATTGTGGGCGGCCTGAACACCGGCCACGGCGTCCTCAAACACCACGCAGTATTCGGGGTCGATACCAAGATCTTCGGCACCGGTCACAAATACTTCGGGGTCGGGCTTGGCGCGGCTCACGCGGGTTCCATCCACCACAGCGTCAAACAGTTCGGTAATGCCCAGTCGGTCCAAAATCAGCGGGCTGTTTTTGCTGGCGGAGCCAAGGGCTATCTTGATGCCTGCCGCATGTGCCTGCTTCAAAAAGTTCTCCACACCGGGCAGCAGTTCGCTTTTTTCCAGCTTTTTGATGTACTCCACATACCAGTCGTTCTTGCGCTGGCAGAGGGCCTGCTTTTCATCCTCGGTCATTGTGCGGTTGCCGATCTCCAGGATGATCTCCAAACTGGCCATCCGGCTGACGCCTTTCAGGCGCTCATTGTCCTGCTCGGTAAAGGGAATGTCCAGCTCATCGGCCAGGCGCTTCCAGGCCAGAAAGTGATATTTGGCGGTGTCCACGATGACGCCGTCCAGGTCAAACAAAAATCCGTATTGGCTCATTTGTATCCTCCTGTTGTTGGTTGGGGTCAGTTGTTTACATCCGGCAGGCCGTAAAATTCGTAGGTCTGGCTTTTTCCCGGTGCGCTGGTCAGGTTGGTCACGCAGTATTGCGGGGCTTCCTTGGCGGCGCTGGGATAATCACGGTAGCGTTCGCGGTCATCACCGCCGGCCCCGGTTTCCGCTTTGGCCAGTACAGCGGCGGCAGCCGCATGACGTTTTTGCAGCGCTTCGGCGGCAGCAAAATCCACTCTGCGGGCGGCAGCTGCGGCAAAGGCGGCGGTTTCGTCCGGCTGGGCATCGGCCAGGTTGGTGGTTTCGTTCGGGTCAGCAATCACATCAAACAGCTGGTTGTGGATTTCGTCCCGGTGGCAGGTGATGAACTTCTGCTGCCCATGGCGGGCCATGCAGCTGTAGGTCCAGCCGCCCTGCGGCAACTTGTCCACAATTTCACTCCACACGGTGCGGTCAGCATCGGCGGATTCACCGCGCAGCACGGCAACAAGGCTCTGGCCATCGGGTTCCGGCAGCGGATCTGCCCCGGCCCAATCACACACGGTGGGGCCAAGGTCCAGCAGACTGACAGGTGCTGTTATCCGCTGACCAGCCGCCACGCCGCTGCCCGCAAACACCATGGGGATGCGGACGGACTTTTCAAAAAAGGACTTTTTGCCATAAATTCCGTGTTCGCCCACGGTATCGCCGTGGTCGGAAAGATAGCCGAACAGTGCAGGGGTACCGCGGTTTTGGGTGAACACATCAAAGGCGGCGCGCGCACGGCCGATCAGGCCATCCGTGTGCTCCACCAATCCTTTATAGGCAGCCTGGCAGGCCAGCACGATTTCCGCACGGGTGTTGGGTTCCTGCAAATTACGCTGCTGGGCGTTCAGCCAGGGTTCATTCCCCTGCCAGGTGGCGGGCAGCTGGGCGGTTTTCAGGTACTTCAAAAACAGCTCCGGCGGTGCAACATACGGGAAGTGCGGGCCATAGGTGCCCACCACAATGAGCTGCGGTTTGCTGTGGGGCTGGGCAAGGTACTGTTCCAGAGCATCCAGCACCATATCGTCATAACACACAACGGGCGAAGCGCCGCCGCCGACCACATCAATGCACCATTTATAGCCCATCGTCTGGGTATGCACGCCGAAATCCTGTTCCAGCGTTTTTTGTGGGCGCACCCATCCGCTGTTGGTAAAATCCGGGGCCACACGGCGGGTAAAGCCGTGGCGCTGGTCGGGGCCGATAAAGTGCATCCGGCCCACCAGCACGGTTTCGTACCCGGCAGCTGCCATCGCATGCAGGAAAGTGGGCGTTGTTTGAGGCAGGGTATCGTTATTGGTAAAAATGCCGGTATGGTGCGGAGCCAGCCCGCTGAGCATGGCCATGCGCGCCGGAACGCAGAGCGGGCAGGGGGTATATGCAGCGTCAAACGCGGTGCCCTGTCCCCGCAGCGCTGCCAAGTTGGGTGTATCCACCGGCATCTGCCCGCCCGCCTGATACTGCGGCGCGTGCTGGTCACTGATAAAAAGTAAAATATCGGGAGACATGAGGGACTCCTTTCGTTGAAGTTAGGAGTTAGGAGTTGATTAGGAATGAGGAATTGGAAAGCGAATTAAAAAAGAATAGAGAATAATGAATAATGGTGGTGGACCGCGGCGCGTTTGCGCCGCTCAGGAGATATTAGGTTGGCAGATGTTTGAAAATAGATGAATGACCCATAAGCCGATCCGTAGGGAACGGTCTTGACCGTTCCGAAACGATTGGACCAATGCCATGATGGGATTTGCGGAAAGACCCACGGGACGATGACGAGCATCGCCCCCTACAGATCAAGGATTTGGCTTGCGGCATATCCTTCATGTTTCTCCCCGGCGCGATAAGCGCATCGCGCCTTACAAAAGAGTGGCCGTCTGTCCTAATTTTCAACACCGAGCCTTCCCCTAGCCCCAATTCCTAACTTCTCATTCCTAATTCCTAATTAAACTCTTCCCTCCTACTTCCTAACTCCTAACTATCTCACAAATTCCGCTGCCATCTTCAGGCTGTCATCGGCCTGGGGGTACACGCCGCATTTATCCACAAAGGCGTGGCCGACGCCGCAGTAGTTCACCCAGGTAACGGGCACATGGGCGGCGGCAAGGTAATGGGCATAGGTTTTGGCCTGGCTGGTCAGATAGTCGTACTGGGCGGTGATCAACAGCGTGCGCGGCAGGCCGGAAAAATCGCTGTCCCACAGGGGCGAAACGGACGCCATGCGGGAGTTGACGCCCTCCGGCAGGTAGTTATCCTCGCTGCGCTTGCCTGCGTTCCAGATGGCCAGGATGCGCGGCACGATCCACTCACTCTGCGCATCATCGTAAATATAATCTTCCAACCCAAAGTGATAGTCCTTCAGGCCGTCGGTTTCCCACACGCTCAGCGCGGGGTAATACAGCACCTGGCTGTTGACCATGCCAAGGCTGCGGTCACGGTCGCGGTGGGCGCACAGAGCGGCCAGGTTGCCGCCGGCGCTGTCCCCTGCCACAGTGATTCTTGCGGGGTCAATGCCCCTTGTTTCGGCCTGGGCATGCAGGCGGCAGAGCAGCTGCCAGCAATCTTCCAGCGCAGCAGGCCAGCGGTGTTCGGGGCCAGATGGTATTCCGGTACCGCCACAACAGCGTTGGCCTGCTCGGCCAGATAGCGGCAGAAAGGCAGCACAACCTTGCGGCTGCCGTACTGCCAGCCGCCATGCAGGTACAAAATGCAGGGGCGGCCCTTGGGCGGGGTGGGGGTTTGGGGTTGGCAATAGGTCATATCAAATGGACCAGACGGTCCGGCCATGCTTTCTTCCCACTCTTCTAGTTCGGTGGTGGCAAGTTCTTTGCCCTCGATGTGTTCATTTTGCAGCTGGCGCACCAGCTGAACGTTGCCGCTGCGGATGGCCATGATCTTGGCGTCCGGTTTGCCGTTGGATTCCCGGATCTCCGCCAGAATTTCATCGCTCAGCGCACCAATGCGCCCACCGGGCAGCAGCTTTACAATATGATTCACGCCGTTCTGTTTCCATTGCAGCGCAGGCAGCGGGGTGTTCATGGGGACCTCCTTTGGTTAGGTAGGAGTTAGGAGGGAGGAGTTAGGAGTTGGTGACGGGACAAAGCCGTGCGTCGGGAGAATTAGGAATTTGTAATGAGGAATTAAAAATTGGTGGGGCAGCATGTGTGATAGACATTGATTGCACATTATAAAATGTTCTGTAGGGAACGGTCTTGGCCGTTCCGGGGCGGTGGAATAAATGGCGTGATTGAATTTGTGGCAAGGTCCGTCCGGGGCGTCGGGGACGCCGCGGTCCACCACAATTATTCTTTCTGATTTATTCATGATTCTTTTCCGGCACCGGGGTCCTCTCCCCTGCCCCAATTCCTAACTGCTCATTCCTAATTTCTAATTGAAAAAACTACCTACCTCCTAACTCCTACTTCCTAACTAATTTACAGGTGTGCGTCCCACTTGCCGCAGAAGGCATCCACGGGGCTGTGGCCCTTGAAGGTGCTGCGGCCGGTGAGTTTTTCTATCAACTGGTGCAGGCAGTGGTCGTTATTGCTGTAGCAGTTGATATAGGTCTTGACGCGCGGGAAATCCTGCAAATGGTAGGGGTTTTCTAGCGAGACAAACACAGTGGGAATATCATTCATATAATGCCCGCAGTCCGCGCCCATGGGCTGCTTCCATTCAATGCGCACCACGGTCTGGTTGCTCTTAGTGGAAAGGTTCGCCACGTATAAAATCAGGTCGTAATTGTTCACGACTTCTTCGTACTTGGTGGTAAAGCCTTCACCATAAGGCTGGGGCACAAAATCGTCGATCTCAAAGCCTTCTTTTTCCAGCATGGCGCGCAGCTTGGCGCAGGCCGGGGCAACCTTATAGTTGCCCTCACCGCCCGCTGCGGGCTCGATGGTATAGAACAGGATCTTCTTGTAGCGTTCCGGGGTGATGGGCAGCACACCAGGCTGCTCTTTAACCAGAGTGATGGCCTTGTCGGCACATTCCTCGGCCCACTGCTGGTGCTTGGCGCAGCCGACAATGGTTTTGGCTTTTTCCACATCCAGCTCCGGAGCGCCGCGGTGCAGGCCCAGGGCAGCCTTGGTGGCCAGGATGCGGGTCACAGCTTCATCCAGGCGTTCGGGGGTGATGATGCCATCCTTGATGCCCTGCAGCATAAAGCCATAGTCTTCTTCCAGGTTGCGGGCAAACAGGAACATATCGGCACCGCGGGCAATACTTTCGGGCACAGCGCGGCGGCGGCTCATGGCCAGGGTGTAGCCCGCCATCGTGGTGGCATCGGTGCAGATCAGGCCGTTGAAACCCAGTTCCCCGCGCAGCAGGCCCTGCATCATCTCACGGCTCAGGGTACCGGGCATGATGTCCTCATCCTTGATACCGGGGTTCAGGCGGCGAGTCCAGGCGGGCTGCATGATATGGCCCACCATGGCGGTCAGGGCACCGGCTTCAATACCAGCTTTGTAGGCTGCGCCATAGGTGTTCATCCAGGGATCGCAATCCATGTTGTTAATAGAAGTGACCAGGTGCTGGTCGCGCTCGTCCTGGCCGTCACCGGGGAAGTGCTTGATGGAAGCGGCAAGGCCCATCTTCTGCACCTCTTCCACATAAGCACGGCCCATGCGGCGCACCCGCTCCGGGTCGCTGCCAAAGGTACGGGTGTTGGTGATGGGGTTGCGGTAGTTCGTGTCAATATCAATAATGGGAGCAAAAGCCCAGTTTGCGCCAACGGCGCTGGCTTCGGCGGCACAGGCATGGGCCATCTTGGTGGCCATGCCGATATCATCCGTTGCGGCAATTTCCATCGGTGCACCGACCAGTGTGCCCTCGGTCACAATGCCGTTGCCGCCTTTTTCCAAGTTGGCGGCGATCAATGGTGGCACCTTGCTGCGGCTATAAATGTTCTGGGTGGCGGCGATGGCGCGCTCGGTGGGCACCACTCGGTACATACATCCGCCCGGTTTGAGGATATTGAACACATACTCAAACTCCTCGGGGCTTACATTCCTTGAACAGCACACAGAACAGCTGGCCAGCCTTTTCTTCGGTGGTCATGCCGGCCAGGGTAGTGTTCACCCATTCAATATCTTCCGGTTTGAGGTAAAATGGTTTCGCAGCCAGGTCGATCATAATTCTCTCCCTCTCTCAAATAGTATCGTCATCGTTCACAAACAGTTCGGTCAGGGGGTCGGTGGGCAGGCCGTCTTTTTCGTGCTTACGCTTACCGAAGTAGGCGAACGCGCCCACGCACGCCCCGCCGGCCAACAGGCCCAGCACGGGCAGAATTGCTTGGAGTACAGTCATTTATTCCGCCTTCTTCCGGTACTGCTCAGGCCGTAACGGCTGTACATTTCTTCGGGGGCATCGTTCTCTTCAAACGCAGCGGTCATGGCGGTCAGCAGACGGTCAGACTGTTCAGCATCCTCTAACACATGCTCCTGATGGGGGTCGCTCTGCAGATCAAAAAGCATATCGCCGCCTTTCAGGGTGTGCAGGAAACGCGGGTTGGGCCGTGCCTCGATCTTCATCACCGGGGTACCCTTGGTGTAGCTGAAGCCCGGTGCCATGGTGGCGGTGCGCATCTCCTCCACACTAAACATAGCGCGCATGTGGGTGGGCATCTGGGTGTATTCGTAGGTCTTTTCGTCAAAGTCCTTCACATCGCGCAGCAGGGTGTAGCGGCCATCGGTAATGCCAACGGGCATGCTGTGGTAGCCGAACAGCGCGTATTCCCGCACGGGGGTATCATCGGCCAGGGTCTGGGTCAGCGGGCGGCCCAGCATGTCGGCGGGGATCTCGATGCCAAAGTAATCCAGCACGGTGGGGGCCAAATCAATGGTTTGCACCAGCGCGGGGCTGTGTACGCCCTTGCGGCCGGAGCGCGGATCCCAGATGAACAGCGGCGTGTGGACCAGTTCCTCATAGTTGGGGCTGCCGCCCTTGCCCCAGTAGCCGTGCTCGCTGAGGAAGAAGCCGTGGTCAGTGTTGACGATGAGCATGGTATCTTTCCATAGATCCAGCTCATCCATCAGATCCAGCACGCGGCCCAGCTGGCGGTCGCAGAAGCGAACGGAGGCTTCATACTTGGTGCGTATTGCTTCAATCTCTTCGTGGCCTTCGGTCACATCTGCATACGGCGGCCAATCGGGCTGGGTAGCACAGTCTGGGTCAAAGTGGGAGGTTGGAGAAGTAAACGGTTCGTGCGGGTCAAACGTTTCGATCTGCAGGAACCAGTTATCGTACCGGCCATTGCGGTTGAGAAAGTCGATGCCATCCTCAAACGTCTTGCTCATCGGGAAGTCCTCTTCACTATGCAGGCGCTCGCGGTTGTGCATGTTCTGCCAGCCGCCATGGCGGCGCATTTCACGCAGCGTGCCGGTTGCTCCTTCAGGGCTGAGCTGGTTGGGTGCAAACTCGGTGGGGGTGGGGGCCAGATCGGCCACCCAGTTATCACTTTCCTGGCCACGGTAGCAGCTCCAGCTGGAATAACGGCTGTGGTAGGTGCAACCGCCATCCTCGACATAATGGTAATGGTCGGTAGCAAGGCGGCTGTGGATGCCGTGCTTTTTCAGGATTTCCGGCATGGAATCATCATACGGTTCCATGGGGCCCCAGCTGCGGTGCAGGAAGTTATAGCGGCCGGTGTGCAGCTCTCTGCGGGCAGGCATGCAGGGCAGACTGCCCACATAACTTTTGTCAAAGCAGACGGTATGGGCTGCCAAACGCTCAAAGTTGGGGGCCGGGATGGGGCCGCCGTATACGCTCAACAGGTCCCGGCGCAGGGAGTCATACATGACCATCAATGCTTTCATGGGTGTTCTCCTTATCTTAAAAACTCAATGGCGGAAGCTGTAGGGACGCATGCGGTCCAGCACTTCCGGATGTTCGTCAATCACGTTGTGCAGTTCCTGGGGGTCGGTTTCCAGGTCATACAGTTCATCGGTGTCGTTATAGCTGCGGATCCACTTGTAGCGGCCGTCAAACAGCATGGTGCAATTGTGCAGTTCGCTGCGCTGCACGGGGCGCAGGGGTTCGGTGCTGCCGTTCAGCACCGGCACCAGGGAAACCGCGTCCATCTCGCGGCGGTTCCAATCCGCACCGGCCAGTTCCAGACAGGTGGGAGCCAGGTCCATCAATTCAGCCAGGGCATCACTGTCCCGCCGCTGGGTCATACCCGGCAGGTGGACCAACAGGGGGATGCGCAGGCAGCCTTCGTACATGCAGCTCTTTTCCAATAGGCCGTGGTCGCCCAGCAGCTCGCCGTGGTCGGCGCAGAAGATGACGACCGTATCATCCTTATGGCCGGAGGTCTCCAGCCAGTCCAGCAGTTTGCCGATCCACCGGTCGATGACCCGCACGCTGCCGGCGTAGCAACGTTTGACCTGCTGCAGATCAGCCTGGGTCATGCCGCCGGTCTGCTGGGCCGCGCGCCGGCGGATCCAGGCGGGCTTGCCTTCCATATCATTGGGGATGGGATCCGGCCACAGGGTATCGCCCACAGCGTCATAATCCTCCTTCGGGGGATCCCAGGGGTTGTGCGGCCCGGCAAAGCTGACGGTCAGGTGCCAAGGAGCACCTGTGTTATCGTGTTCGTTCAGCCATTCCAGGGATTTTTCACCAATGAAGGTATCCAGGAACACCTCATCTGGCAGCACGCTGGGCTGGGCGTGATAGCGGGGCTTCTGGCGCATATAGCTGCGGTAATCTTTTTCCAGGGTGCGCATCAGTTCCGGGTCTTTATCCATCAGGTATTTCTGATAGGGACCCATGGGATAGATGCTGCCGTCCGGGTTGGTACCGTACCAGGCGCTGTTCATTTTGCCCTCGGTTTCCACCGGGTCGGTAAAGCCGTAATGGTACATGCTGGGCAGATCGCCCTTTACGCCGCAATATGTATCGCGCTTATGCAGGTCAGTCTTGCCCACAATGCCAACGCGGTAGCCGCTGTCCCGCAGGGCCTGATAGAAAGTAGGCTGCTCCGGCGGCAGCACCGCATCATGGATGGGCACGCCGCAGCGGCTTGGGTACCGCCCCGTTGCCAGGGATGCCCGGCTTGGGGTGCAGAGCGGGCAGGTGCAGGATGCACGGGTAAACAGCACGCTTTCGTCCATCAGGCGGCGCAGGTTAGGGGTCTGGATGCCATCCCCCATCCCCTCCAGCGTTGCCGTGCGGATCTGGTCGGCCATCAGAAATAAAAAATTGTAATGTTTCATAAAGCACCTCTGGGGGTAGGCAGGAGTTTGTTTCAATGAGAAATTAGAAATTGGAGGTTGTTTTGGAGGTTGTCTTGTCCCGCCTTAAATTACTCATTGCTAATTTCTAATTCCTAATTTTCTTCCCCTCCTACTTCCTCCCTCCTAACTAAAAATAGAGGCGCGGGCCTTTTTGTACCCGCGCCGCTGATGTTTGGTTATGCCGCAACGGCGCGCTGTGCGCGGGTCTTACGAGCCAATGCGATGCGTGCATGCTTTGCTTTGATGTGGTCGAACTTGTCTTCGTTCATACGGTAGATCATAAAAATCAGCCATACGCTGTACTTGATGCAGGTCTGCATATAATCGCTGACGCCGATGGCGGTGAACTTTGCCAGGCCAAGGATCAGGAACTGTACGCTCAGGGAGCCAGCCAGGATGCCAACCACCGGGTTGGATTTTTTAGCCAGCCAAACGCCGACTGCCATGGGGAACATGTTGGCGAACACAGTGCTGTTGGAGTTCATGCCCAGCACAGGGACCAGGCTGCTTTTGTAGGCGGTGTCAAACACACCGGCGATGGCAACCAGCGCACCGGCTGCAACGTAGCACAGGAAAGCGTTCTTGTAGATGTTGATGCCTGCATCGTGGGCCAGCTTCTGGTTGCCCTGGATGGCGCGGCGGTTGTAACCAAAGCCGCTGTACTGGAACAGGTAGGTCATAACCAGCATGACCAGCAGGGTAACAACGATGATGAAGCCCCAGTTGGACAGGATGGAAACGCCCGGCTTACCAAACAGGTTCAGGCCCTGCTGGTTGTACATGCTGAAAGAGATGCACTCGTAAACCAGCGAGATGCCAAGGCCGAGAACCATGGGCAGGATGCGCATGTTGATGAACAGGAAGCCAACGAAACCGCCGGCCAGCATGCCGAATACCATGCTGAACACCAGAACGCCAACACCGCCAAGGTTCAGGGACAGCGCGATGTTACCGCCGATGATACAGGCCAGGTACATCTGGGAGCCGGTGGAGGTATCCATACGGCCAACGGGAAGGTTGCAGTTCAGGCCCAGCGCAAAGCAGAAGGACGTGACCAGGTTGCGCATCAGGGTGGTGTAGTCTACCGTGGAATTCAGGGTGTGCACGCCGCAGAAGGCGAGGTTCAGCAGCTCCATGATAAGCCACACCGCTGCCGGAATTGCCACAGTAAATGCAGCGTTCATGAGCAGAACGTGTTTTTTCTTAAAGGATTGCCAGTTGCTCATTGTTTTTCTCTCCTTATCCGTTCAGGCGTGCCGCCGCAGACCTTTTGCGGGGATCAGCCCATCATCTCTTTAATCTTTTCATAGCTCAGGCTCTGCATGATGGCATTGATGTCATCAGAGGTAACGTCGGGGTTGACGGTAACGAGCATCTGATCAACGAAGTCCTTGTTGGCAATCCAGTTGCCGGTTTCTTTTGCATCCCAGCCGGACATTTCAGTCAGCTGCTCAGCGCTGGTGATGGGGATGAAGTTGAAGGTGAAGTAAACGGGCAGGCCGTCTTCGCCGCGGCAGGCGCGGCACTCCGCACCGGAAACCAGTGCGTTGTAGGTAGCGGCAAACATAGCTGCGGTCTGGGTAGAAACAGCCTTGATAGCAACCAGGTCAACGCTGGAGTTGCCGGAAGAGTCTTTGGTGTTGAATGCGGTTTCCAAGGTGGTGCCCAGGGCGCCGACGCTGGCGACCTTGATGTTGATGCCGAAGCTCTTTTCCACTTCGTCAACCACGGTAGCACTCTGGTTGTAGGTCTGGCCGGAGCTCAGGAACATCTTGTAGTTGCCGGTCTGCAGCAGGGTGGAGATGCCGGGCAGCCAGGTATCCTTGTTGGGGGAACCAGGGTACAGGGTGATCAGGATGTTTTTATCGTTCTCAACATTGGTGGTTTCGCTGGAAGCGATCAGGTCATCGATGCTCTTGGTATAGGTGATGCCGTACTTCTGCTGCAGACCTTCCAGGATAGCGCGGGTGATCTCAACGTGCTGGGTGTTGCCCTGGGCAGCCAGGCTGGTGGAGATCAGGAAGCCTTCGCTGCCGTCCTCGCTGACATTCTCCTCCAGCCAGTCTCCAAACAGGGAACCGATCTGAGCGTTGTTAGCGCCGATGCAACCTGCAAAGTTGGTATAATCAGTTGTGAGCAGCTCCGGATGCTGGGTGTAGTTGCCGTTGATGGTGTAAACCAGGCCGTTATCCATGCAGAGCTGAGCCATCTGACCGGAGGCAGACTTCATATCGATGATGGCGTCTGCGCCGGAGTCGATGCAGTTTTCAATAAAGGTCTTGGTGGCTGCATCGTCCTTCAGGGTCTCGGAGAAGATGAACTTGACGTTGTAAGTGGGGGCGATGAAATCTTCCAGGTAAGCGCGGCGGGTGGTAACTTCGTCGTTGGCCTGGGCTTCGGCAATGCCGATGACATACTGCTTGGTAGCAGCCGGTGCAGCGGAGTCGGAAGCAGTGGAGGCTGCAGTGCTGTCACTGCCGGTAGAGGCAGCGGTGGAAGCTGCCGTAGAGGAAGCAGAGCTGCCGCAGGCGGTCAGCATGCCGCCTACCAGCATCAGCGAAAGCGCGGACTGGAACAGTTTGTTCTTTTTCATGGTGTTTTCTCCTTTGAATTTGTTTTTCATGTGTGTTCAAGGGTGCCAGGCACCCGATATACAATTTTGCAGTGGGGAATCAGAACTGCACGCGGGAAGGCAGCAGATTCTGGCGTTCGCTGTTCATCCAGACCAGCAGCAGGAAGATCACGCCGCGGATGCCCTGGATGAATGCGCTGGAAACACCGACCATCAGCAGGCCCTTGTTCAGGGCTGCAACGGTCAAAGCGCCCAGCAGGCCAGCGTAAGCATTGGAGCGGGAACCGCCGAAGATGGACATGCCGCCCAGAACGGTTGCCAGCATAACATCCATGCCAAGGCCACTGCCAGTCTCAACGCTGACTGCGGAAACATTGATCACACTGAACACGGCGGCCAGGCCAACGCCAACGCCGGTCATCAGGAAACTGATGTAGGTTGCGCGAGAGTTGGAGATGCCGGTCTGTGCGGCGCAGTTTTCGTTGCCGCCCAGGAACCGCAACTCACGGCCAACACGGGTAAAGTGGTAAATGACCACGCAGAAGATAAAGTACCCGAAGAATGCAACGTAACGGAAGCCGCCGTCTTCCAGCATAGCGGCAACGCTCATATCAAGGTCGATCTTGCCGCTGCCGCCGATCAGCAGGGTGCTGATTGCGCCGTAAATCTGGGTAACCACGATGGCAACGGTGATGGTTTTGATGTTGCACACAACGGACATCGTGCAGTTGAACGCCATCAGGCCCAGGGCCACGGCCACCGTTGCCAAAATCATGACAACAACGGACTGTGTTACGTTATAAGCCTTAACGCCCAGTGTGGCGGCAAGGCCAAGCACCGCACCGATGGAGATATCCAGGTTGCCGTTGGAGTAGATAAAGGCAACGCCCGTTGCGCAGGTACCAATGATGATGGCCTGGCTCAGGATGCCTTTCATGACGGAGAGTTTGAAGAACCGTCCCGCCGTTGCAACGCCGAAGATCAGGATCATGACCGCCAGCATTACGATGGGGAACAGCATGAGGAAGTAGCGGTTATCCCGGATGATGTTGAGTTTGTCTTTCCAGGAAAGGTGCAGATCCTCTTTGGTCATTTTGGTCTGTTTTGTTGCTTCCATGGCTGCTGCCTCCTTCCGTTAAATCATCCGCTCGATCAGTTCGCGGTCATTGTAGCCGTCCTTGCGGTAAAACTCGCCGGAAACGGCACCGTCGCGCATGATCAGCAGGCGGTCGCACATGCCCATCAGTTCGGGCAGCTCTTCAGAAATCATGATGATAGATTTGCCCTGCTTCTTCATATCGTAAATCAGCTGATACATAGCGGCTTTAACGCCGATGTCAACGCCGCGGGTGGGGCAGTCCAGAATCAGAACGTCTGCATCGTCAGCGCACCATTTGCCGAAGACGACTTTCTGCTTGTTGCCGCCGGAAAGTGCGCGCACCGGCTGGTAAGCATTCTGGCACTTGATCTGCAGCGCCTTGATCTGCTTGTCCACGTAGGCTTTTTCTTTCCAGGGCAGGATGAAGGGGCCGATGTTGTTTTTGTCATAACCGGTAGAGGCGATATTGGCAAAAATCGAAGCGTTCAGTTCCAAGCTTTCGGTGTCGCGGTTCTTAGAAACGTAACCCATGCTGTTGCGGAAAGCAACCTGTGCGTTCTTGATCTTCACGCCGGTCTTGGGCAGCACCACTTCGCCGTCTACGATCTCGTCCAGGCCGTACAGTGCCCGGCCCAAGGTGTGCATGCCACAGTCAGACAGACCACCGATGCCCAAGATCTCCTGCTTGTGCAGCTCCAAATCGAAGCAGAGCAGACTTTCCATAGTGGTGATGCAGTCGGCTTTCAGCACAACTTCATCACTGTAGCCATCATTGTCCACGCGGTAGTAGTGGCCTTTGATCTCACGGCCGACCATCTTCTGTTTGATATCGTCGGGATCAAAGTTTTCTTTTTCAATGTTGTCAATGATCACGCCGTCGCGCAGAACCGTCAGGGTGCTGCATTGTTCCATCATTTCGTTCAGGTCGTGGCTGATGATCATAACCGCCTTGCCGGCATCGGCCATCTCGTGCATGATGCGGTAGATGATGTCACGGCCGCTCTGGGAAAGTGCGGTGGTGGTTTCGTCCACGATCAGCAGTTCGGGGTCGTTGTACATGCACTTGGCGATCTCGATGAGCTTGCGTTCCTGCATGTCATAGTGGCGGGCGGGCAGCGCAGGGTTGATGTTGGTTACGCCGATCTTTTCCAGTGCCTTGCGGGCTTCAGAGATCATGGCCACCTTGTTGATGATGGGGCCCTTTTTGAACTTATCATAGTTGCCAAGGAAAATATTCTCAGCTACTGAGATGTTTGCAATCGTGCCTGCCTCCTGCACGATCATGCCGATACCGGCTTTCTGCGCTTCCAGCATGGTAGCGGGTTTCCACGGTTTGCCCTTGTAGAACATCTCGCCGCTGCTGGCCGGCTGCATACCTGCAATGATGGAAGATACTGTTGATTTACCAGAACCGTTCTCACCGATCAGGCCGCGAATTTCACCGGTTTTGACAACAAATCCACATGGGACAGTGCGATCGTCACGCCGAAGTTTTTGCAAAGGTCTTTTACTTCGACCAAGGTCTCGCCTTTCTGTGCCATACCGTCCTCCTCCTTTTTCAGAGCTTCCTTTTATCTGGCGTCCCTTAACGCCGTTCTTTGTATATATTATAAAAAAAACTCCCGATACCCCCTCCACCAATTTTGCGAGCGGTAATATCGAAAATGCGACATGATACGTTATCGGTTTTTTGTATATAGCGAAAAG
>ENA-OQNM01000247-OQNM01000247.1-human-gut-metagenome-genome-assembly--contig:-NODE-247-length-20154-cov-3.713237_pt1 | contig 20154 bp, 21 predicted proteins | sample MGYA00242632_ERZ504886 | MGnify/ENA primary metagenome ERZ504886 (study PRJEB26092, sample SAMD00036424) | human gut metagenome | host: Homo sapiens | study: EMG produced TPA metagenomics assembly of... | reverse complement strand
TAAAAGAAAACAAAGTCAGAATTATTCGATCTAATTTACATCGGAGGAGGACTGGCCGGGCTGACAATTGCACAGTAACGAAAAGATGTCCTACGGAAAGGGGACAAGCTGGTAGAAAATTCAGAGTATATTTTCATTACCATGCAGCCGCAGGTGGCGATGACGATCATGGATCAGTCGACCGGTGAGGTACAGGCGATTGTCGGCGGACGCGGAAATAAGGCCGGAAACCGTACCTGGAACCGTGCAACAAAGACCTGCCGGCAGCCGGGATCTACTTTTAAAATCATTGCATGTTATGCGCCGGCACTCGATGCCGGAGGAAAAACGCTGGCATCCGTGCAGGATGATGCACCGCTTACGGTCGGAAATAAAACATACAATAACTACACGCACAAATTCGGAGGATTCACGAGCATCCGGAAGGCAATCACAAAATCCATCAATATTGTGACAGTAAAAACACTTCAGGATATTGGTGTGGATCTGGGATATGAATATGCAGAAAACTTCGGATTTTCCACGCTTACCGATACGGACAGAAACCTTGGAATTTCTCTCGGAGGTCTGACACAGGGTGTGACAAACCTGGAACTTACTGCAGCTTATGCCGCAATTGCAAATCAGGGAGAATATAACGAACCGAGTTTTTATACCCAGGTACTGGATCATGACGGCAACGTTCTTCTTGATAAAACACAGACAAAGGAACAGCATCAGGTAATAAAAGAGGATACCGCATGGCTTCTGACGGATGCCATGAAAGATGTTATGACGAGTGGAACGGGTATGCGGGCTTATTTTGGAACCGGAATGGCACAGGCAGGAAAATCCGGTACGACAACGCTGAACAGGGATGCACTGTTTGCCGGATTTACGCCTTATTACACCTGCGTGGTATGGGGCGGATATGATGATAATTCCATTCAGTCAGCTACGGGATATCCAAAGAATTTGTGGAAAGCTGTGATGAAGCGGATTCATGCGGATCTTAAGGCAAAAGATTTTGAAAAACCTTCCGGAATTACACAGGCTGTTGTCTGTGCAAAATCCGGACTTCTGCCGGAAGCGGATGTCTGTGATAAAGATCCGCGTGGAACGCAAAGTTATACGGAATATTTTGCGAAAGGAACCGTTCCGACAGAGAGTTGTGATCATCATATTTCTCTGCAGATCTGTGAGGCATCCGGAAAAGTTGCCGGAGAATACTGTCCTGCAGATCAGGTTGTGACAAAAACTTATATTGTGGGTGCCGAAAAGGGCTCGGCCGATTACCAGTACTGTGCGACAGAGAAATTCTTAAATGAAACATGCAATATACATGATGCCGAAACGCAGGATGAGGAAAAGCCGGAAGAAGAACCGGCAGATCCGCCGGATGATGCAAAACCGGAAGAAACACATGAACCGGAACAGACACCGGAGAAAAATGAGGAATGACACAAAGGAGAATAGGATATATGCGAGTGGTCTATACCGGAGGAGAGGGTGAAATCACAGAGAAGAAATCCCGTTTTATAGCAACAGTAAAGCCTGTTCAGTCAGAAGAAGAAGCGGTTGCTTTCATTAATGAGACAAAGAAAAAATACTGGGATGCCCGTCATAACTGTTCTGCTTTTGTCATCGGGGAGAGGCAGGAGCTGACGCGCTGTTCGGATGATGGAGAGCCGGCACAGACTGCCGGCCGCCCGATGTTGGATGTACTTCTCCGGGAGAAGATTACGGACGTTGCGGTTGTTGTCACGCGCTATTTTGGAGGTGTGCTGCTTGGAACAGGAGGGCTTGTGCGTGCCTATCAGGCAGCGACACAGGCGGGACTTGCAGCCAGCCGGCTCATTGAAAAATGTAAGGGACAGCAGCTGCTGATTCATACCGATTACAATGGGCTTGGAAAACTGCAGTATTTATTCGGACAAAATCATACCGTGATTCTGGATACGGCATATGAGGCGGATGTCACAATGACAATTCTCGTACCCACGGAACATAAAGAGACACTTCCGAAGGAAATTACAGAACTGACCAACGGATCAGCAGGTCTGGAATGGGGAAAAACCTGCGTATATGCACTAATTGATAAAGAAGTTGTGTTTTTTTGAAAAAATTTGAAAATATGGGTTGACACTTATAGGGGTTCCATGTATAATACCATTTGTTGAGAGACATGAAACACATTGGCCCATCGCCAAATGGTAAGGCAACGGACTCTGACTCCGTCATTTCCAGGTTCGAATCCTGGTGGGCCAGCTGAAAAGCACTACATTATGTAGTGCTTTTTGTTTTATAAAAGATAAGAATAAGAAAGGACACGGTAATGTACGAATTTGACAGCAGAGTAAGATACAGTGAGACAGATGCACAAGGCCGGATGACATGGCTGGCGCTTATGGATTACTTTCAGGATTGCAGCGTATTTCATTCAGAGGCCGTGAACCTTGGTGTGGAAGTATGGACCGATGCACAAAAGGCGTGGATCTTATCTTACCTGGCAGATCTGTCTGAACCGGATGCCGCGGCTGGGCGAACAGATTACGACACAGACATGGGCATATGGAATGAAAGGCTTTTACGGTTACCGGAATTTCTCCATGAACGGCAGGGATGGGGAACGGATGGCATATGCAAATTCCGTATGGGTACTGATGGATACAAAGAAGGGGATTCCGGTCAGAGTGACAAAAGAAATCTCGGATGCATACGGATTGGACCCACAGCTTCCCATGCAGTGCAGCGAGCGGAAAATTATGCTGCCGGAAAAATATGAAGAAAAAGATTCATTGGTCGTTCCTTCTTATTTCATAGATACCAATCACCATATGAACAATACCAGATATGTACAGGTGGCGATGGAATATGTTCCGAAGGAGTTTCGGACAATGGAAGTCCGGGTAGAATATAAAAAAGCTGCGATGTGTAAAGATGTAATTGTGCCGCATGTGACGATAGAAGATCCCCGTGTGACGGTTGCACTGTGTGCGCCGGATGGGCAGCCATATGCAGTTGTTGTTTTTTTGAAAGCGTAGGAAAAAGATGAAATTAGCAGAATATCAGGATTTGTATTATGTAAAAAAAGTAGACTTCGGAGTATATCTGGCAGAGGATATGGGCGGTGAGACACATGTGCTGCTTCCGTCAAAACAGGTGCCGGAAGATGCAAAACCGGGGGGAAAAGATAAGGGTCTTTTTATATAAAGATTCCAAAGACCGGCTGATTGCAACAACCAACACACCGAAGCTGACACTGGGAGAATATGCACCGCTTGTGGTGAAAGAAGTTGGAAAGATCGGTGCTTTTCTGGATTGGGGACTGGAAAAAGATCTGTTTCTGCCATATAAAGAGATGACTTCACGGGTAGAAGCAGGAGACGAGATTCTTGTAACCCTTTATATTGATAAAAGCAAGCGGCTTTGTGCCAGCATGAAGGGACTGTACGATCTGCTTTCCAAGGATTCACCGTATCAGAAAGATCAGATGGTAACCGGAAGGGTGTATGAGTTTTCCGATAACTTTGGTGCTTTTGTGGCAGTGGATGATCGCTTTTCCGCAAGAATACCAAATTCAGAGGATCACAGTTTCCTGAAAATCGGAGATGTGATTGAGGCGAAAGTTACTGCAGTAAAACCGGATGGAAAGTTAGATCTTACACTGCGGGAAAAAGCTTATATTCAGATGGACACGGATGCAGAGAAAATACTTGAATTGCTGGATTCCTATGCAGGAGTGCTTCCGTTTTCGGAAAAAGCGAGTCCAGAGGTGATTAAGAGGGAAACCGGATTGAGTAAAGCTGCGTTTAAACGTGCCATCGGACACTTGTATAAAGAAAGAAAAATTACACTGGATGGTGGAAAAATCCGCAAGAGTTTCGTATAATGCAGGTAAAGGCAAAAGGAGGAATATAAAATGAAAAACGTAATCAGTACAGATAAAGCACCAGCCGCAATCGGACCGTACTCACAGGCGATTGAAGTGAACGGAACGGTATACACATCCGGCATTATCCCGGTTGTTCCTGCTACCGGAGAAATTCCGGAAGGATCTGTGGCACAGGCGCAGCAGGCATTTGAAAATCTGTCAAATCTGCTTGAGGCAGCCGGAACCGGAATGGATAAGGTAGTAAAAACCACTGTTTTTATCAAGGAAATGAATGATTTTGCAGCAATTAATGAAGTTTATGCAAAATTTTTCCCGTCACCATTTCCATCCAGAAGCTGTGTGGAAGTGGCACGTCTTCCGAAAGATGTTATGCTTGAAATTGAAGCCATTGCTGTAAAATAAAGAAAAGATCAAAAACGAAAAGAGATCTGTGCATTGCACAGATCTCTTTTGTTGTCTTTGCGGTTCTTTTTCCGGTTAGACGGAAACGTCAATGTTACTTCCTAAATTAGGATAAACAGAGTTCTCCATCATTTTTGCCAGCCCAACACCAAGCGATTCATTCGATGAGATGGCATTGTCAAGCATTTTAATGCTGACGGCATTTGCCAGAGAGCCGGGATCGGAACTGTTTACGGAAAGAAGCGCAGAACTGATACTTGAAATATCCATATGACAGATCTCCTTTTAAAATACTCGGTATACGTGTTTTTCTTTATTACATCTTTATTATGGCATAAATATACGAAAAATTCAATTGAATTCTGTGGATGGAAAAGGGGTTGACACATATCCGTGCCTTTGCTATAATGACAATGTAATAATTGTAACAAATTCGTAATAAAGAAGTACAAAAGTCATTGGAGGCGAAAATGAAACGTAAAACATTATTAAAATTGACCGCATGTGGGTTAGTTGGGGCACTGACCATTGGCAATTTTACTGTAGCAGCTTACGCAGCACCAACTGCTGGAGTCGCAAGCCTTGCTTCCGATATTGCAACAACATCATCTGCACCGACTGCAGGATTTTCACTGGCACTCAGTGAAGTCGCAGAAAAAGTGGAAGATGAGGCAACCGTTGCAAGTGCACAGCCGGAAGTAAAAGAAGTTGAAGCACCAGTTGTAAAGTCTGAGTATGAAGACAAAGCGGTAGCTGTTGTGGAGGATTACGTGAACGTTCGTAAGAAACCAACTACAGACAGCAAGGCTGTAGGAAAATTATATAAGAATAACGTAGGAACCGTCATCGGGGAGAAGGATGGCTGGTACAAAATCAAATCTGGATCGGTAACAGGTTATGTAAAATCTGAATTCGTATCCATTGGTGATGAGAAAAAATTAAAGAAAGCAGGAAGAAGAGTTGCTCTTGTAGAGACAGAGACATTAAAAGTCCGCAAGGGAGCTTCCCAGAAGTCAGAAGTAATTACTCTGGTGCCGGAAGGAGACGATTTGACGGTACTGGATGAGTCAAAGGATGGATGGGCAAGGGTTTCTGTAGATGAAGGCAAAGGCTATGTATCTACAGATTATGTCACATTATCTACAGAATACACATATGCAGAGTCTGCTGCAGAAGAAAAGGCAAGATTACAGAAGGAAAAAGAGGAGCGTGAGGCTGCGGACAGAGCAGCACAGAAAGCGGAGAGCGCATCTCAGACAACCTCTTCAGGCTCTTCACAGTCACAAAGCTCAGATTCTTCCGTACAGGATTCATCAAGCGCATCTTCAACAGGATCAGCGGTTGCAAGTTATGCAGGACAGTTTGTAGGAAATCCATATGTATATGGTGGGACAAGCCTTACAAACGGAACGGATTGTTCCGGATTTGTAATGTCTGTATACGCACATTTCGGTGTCAGCCTTCCACACAGCTCAAGTGCTTTAAGAAGTGTAGGATATGGCGTCAGCACATCAAACATGCAGCCGGGTGATATCGTATGTTACAGCGGACATGTTGCAATCTATGTTGGAAACAATACGATTGTACATGCAAGCAATGCAAGAGACGGTATTAAATATACTTCTCCTGCAAATTACAGAACCATTCTTGCAGTTCGAAGAATTTTCTAACAATTAAGATAACATAAGTATAACAGGAGCACTTGCGAAAGCAAGTGCTCTTTTTCTTAATATTATTTAAGGATTTCTTAAATTTGCAAAAAACAGATTTTGCAAGGGAAATAACATTGACAAGCACAATCATATAAAGTTACTATGTAAAATGAGTAGTTTATTGAACGGTAACAGAGGGAGGAACAGAAATTGGCATTTACCAAGGCGAAGATAGTTATGGCAGGACTGGCGGTGACGGCGGTTTGTATTGTGGCGCCACAGCAGTTAAAGGCTCAGGTGCCCGAAGCGCAGATGGATGGCGTCATGGGACAGAGCATAGAGGATGAGACCGTGTATGAGTCAAAGCCGGATCTGGATACACTGATAGAAAAGAATGCACCTGTTTTCGGGAATCGGACATCCTTGAAAAAAGCATCGTCGTATTCGAGTGCTTTTTTGAATGCGTCTTTTACGACGGCCGGTGATTATACCAGCGCAACCTATTATCACAAAGCGGACTATGCGGATGATGAACTGGTCAACGGAATTGATGTATCATACTGGCAGGCGGATGCAGCACTGAAGAAAAAGTATTCCAAAGACAAAACAAAGTGGACACAGACCGGATTGGACTGGGAAAGTATTCACGGAGCCGGAATTGATTTTGCTTTCGTGCGTGTGGCGTCCAGAGATACGAAAGATGGAAGTATTTACAGAGATAATTGTGCAGACAGTCATATTCAGGGAGCAGTTTCCAATGATATCAATGTCGGACTGTATTTCTTTTCCCAGGCTCTGAATGAGACAGAGGCACGGGAGGAAGCCCAGTATGTGCTCGATATGATTGACCAGTACGGCTGGAATGTGTCGATGCCGATCATCATGGACCGGGAGGCAGGGGCAAACAAGCGTCTGACTGCGGGAAAACTTTCCAAAACAAAAGAGACAGCGGTATGTCAGGCATTTGCGGATACCATTACGGCAGCCGGATACCGGGCAGGCGTATATGCATCTTATGCGTGGATCAAAAACTATATCAATACGGATGCTTTGTATGACTGTTCCCTGTGGGTGGCACGGTACAACAATACCACGACAAGCAATACAAAATTAGGAACGCCATATGCGGATGCCGCATATGATTACGAATTCTGGCAGTATTCGTCAAAAGGGGAAGTGGATGGTTATACAGGGGTCCTTGATGTGAATTTCTGGTATAAGGATACCAGTGAACAGATAACCGGACTGAAAGCATCGAATGGGACTTCGGGAATTGTGAATCTCAGCTGGGACAGTGTTTCGGCGAATGATGTGGACGGTTATCAGGTATGGCGCAGCGACTCGGATCAGGGAAAATATACGCTTCTAAAGTCGACAACCGACTGTAGTTATACGGACACAACGGCAGAAGGAGGGAAAGTCTATCAGTATAAAGTGAGATGTTACTGGACGATAGGGGGGAATGCTTATTACGGAACATTTTCCTCTCCGGTTTCAGTGATTACCTCGCTGGAAAAGGTTGCTGGAATCGCAACACAGACGCGGACAGAGACTTCGCTTGGGTTGTCCTGGGAAGAAACACAGGGGGCTGTGGGGTATCAGATTTATCAGTACAGTGCAGCAAGTAGTCAGTATGAAATGGCAGCTGACGTGGGAGATGGAAGCACTTCTTATACGATAAGCGGCCTGACGGGGGCGAACGAATATAAGTTTAAAATCCGTGCTTATGAAAAAAATAATGATCATGTACTTCCGGGCCGGTTTTCGGATGTTTACAGTGATGTGACACTTCCGGGTCAGGTGGATCTGACGAATGTTTCTGCAACTGGGACTTCTTCCGTGAAACTGACATGGCAGACTGTGGATGGGATCACCGGATATATGATTTACCGGCTGGATACAGCAGACGGTAAATACAAACAGGTTGCGACAGTAAAAAGTGCCCAGACGCTTTTCTACACCGATCAGAAGCTTGCAGCAGGAAAGACTTATAAATATAAAGTATGTGCATACAAAACGTATAAGGATAAAAATTATAAAGGTGCGTATTCCACAGAAAAGCAGGTGAAAATCAAAAAAACAGAAAAGCCTGCAAAAGTAAAAACGATAAAACTCAGTACAAAAGATGCAGCAGTTACCGTGCAGTGGAGTAAGGTTTCCGGGGCAACCGGCTATCAGGTATACCGGCTGAACACAAAGACCGGAAAGTATACAAAGATTGCAGCGGTCAAAGGAACTTCGTATCGGAATACAAAACTGAAAAAAGGGGCAACCTATCGCTATAAGGTCCGCGCATACAAAACGGTAAACAAAAAGAACTATTACGGAGCATTTTCAAACACCACAGCAATTAAAGTAAAGTAGGAAACAAATGAAAAAGAAAGTACAAATGAAAAAAAATGGCAGGTGTGTTTTTGGCATTGGCAATACTGGGAATTGGTCTTTTTCCCGCCGGGAAACGTGTATGCGGCTGCAAATCAGGCGCCGGACGCAGATCCGGTGGTTGTAGTTCTTGATCCGGGACATGGAGGGCATGATCAGGGTGCCAGATATAAGTGGGACGGAAAAACATACAAGGAGAAACAGTTAAATCTTGCCATTGCAAAGGCCTGTAAAACCGAACTGGAAAAGTATGCAGGAGTGAAGGTATATATGACGCGTTCTTCCGACCGTTTTGTGACACTTGGAAACCGTGTGAATTTTGCAAAAAGCAGGAAAGCAGATCTGTTTGTTGCGATACACAACAATGCTTCCCTGAAAAAAAACGACCATGGAGCCTGTGTTTATTATCCGAACAGCGGGTATAAAGAAGAGGTGGGGAGTGAAGGAAAAATGGCGGCAGCAAGTATTCAGAAACAGCTGGTGGCACTTGGACTGAAAAATAATGGAATTCTTTACCGGAATTCGGCTGTGGGGTCCCGCTATCCGGATAAATCAAAGGCAGATTACTACGCCGTGATCAAGCGGAGCAAGTATGCCGGCTTTCCGGGACTGATTGTGGAGCATGCTTATGTCAGCAACAACGATGACAGTACAACATTTCTGAATGGTAACGACCGGCTGAAACGTCTTGGCGTGGCGGATGCCACGGGCATTGCAGAATATTTTGACCTGATTTTAGATCAGGCACCGGTTCTGCAGACACCGGTTGTAAATGCGGATGAGTCGGTGACACTGGCATGGAATACGGTGCAGGGGGCTGATTATTATCGTATTTACCGCAGAATCGCGGGGACGAAAACATATGTCTGTCTCGAAGAAACAGAGGAAACCGGATACACGGATACCGGGGTAATGCCGGGAACTTCTTATGAGTATACGGTATGCGGATGCCATGTGGGATATCAGAAAGATTCCTGCACAAAAATTGCGCAGGCAATGCAGATAACCGTTACAGGGGAAAACGCGAATATACAAAGTGCACAAAAAAATCAAAACTAAGATGGGGGATGGAAACCACAGATGTGGATAAAATGAAAAAATTATCCACTATCCGGAATCAAAAAATGCCGAAAAATCGAGTTATACACGAAGTTATGAACATTATCCACATAATTTGGGATAAGTTGTTTGTGGATGACAGGGATAAAAACAAACGATTGTTTTAGTTAACAACGCATAAAAACGTATGTATTTGAATGATTGCAAACGGGAGGTATTTTGATATACTAGGGAAGTTATGATTAAACGATTGATTTGCTGGAATTGAATTGGACATTATACGTTCGGGAAATGATCATGAATGTAAGAAAAGGATATGTCTGATCATGGATTCCATACAATAGAAGAAGTAAACATGGATACGCTTATGCTGGCAGAAACGGATGAACTTGTCCGCAAAGCCATAGGGTTTGCGGAACATACCGTGATTGCGGAAAACGGAATTTTAGAAGCTGTTGGTGCAGGATCTTACCAGCACCGTCATGAGATCGAACATCATGATTTCTTTTTTGAACTGATGAAGCGGGTGGAACGCAATCATCAGACGGTGTTTGTGATCGGAGATACTGCGGAACATGTGGAAAAGACCTGTGCTTTTTTGTCAGAGCATTTTGGAAAATGCGAGATCCTGGGAGCAGAAGCGTTTGAAAACTGTCAGGGGGGGACGGATGCCATGGTCAATGAGATCAATGCACTGACTCCTGATATGATCTTAAGTGTTCTGCCAAGTCCGGATCAGGAACATTTCCTGATGGAGAATTGTGAGAAACTGTCTGCCGGACTGTGGTATGGAATCGGTTCCTGGGATTTTACAAAGCGCAGGCAGGGACTGCTCGGAAATATACGGAATCTGATCCGCACGCATAAACTGGAGCGGCAGCTGATTCATTATCATGGAAAGCAGGAAAGCATATCATGAGGGCAAATGTCTGGAAAGAACTGGAAAATTATTTCCTGATTTTGCTGGGCACTGCACTTATGGCCATTGCCATTCAGTGGATTTTTGACAGGGTGGGGCTGATCACCGGAGGGTTTACTGGTCTTACCATTATCATACGAAATCTTACGGAAGCGCTTCTGCCGGGAGGAATTCCTCTGTGGCTGACGAATATTGTGCTGAATATTCCGATATTTCTGTATTCCTATATCCGGTTTGGAAAAAAATATATCGGGAAAACGGGCTTTGCAACCATTTTGCTTTCGGTGTGGCTTTATCTGATACCGGTGATAGATATGTCAGGGGATGATTATATGCTTGCAGCCCTGTTTGGCGGGGCATTTACCGGCATTGGCATGGCACTGGTTCTTAAGGCGGGAGCAACGACCGGCGGAACCGATATGGTTGCGGCGATCATCCAGTCACACATGCGGCACTATACGGTGGTTCAGGTGATGCAGGTACTGGATGCAGCCATTGTGATTCTCGGCTTATATGTATTTGGTTTAAGACCTACACTTTATGCAGTTGTTTCTATTTTTGTGTCGACAAAAATATCCGATGCCTTTCTGGAGGGCTTTAAGACTTCCAAAGCAGCTTTTATTATCACAAACCGGTATGAGGAAGTGGCAGAACGGCTGATGGATGAGCTTGACCGCGGGGTTACGGGACTGCACGCACAGGGGATGTACACAGAGGAGAAAAAGTGCGTTCTGTATTGCGTGGTATCAAGGAAAGAGATCGTGCGTGTGAAAGAGATTGTAAATGATGTGGATTCCTCTGCGTTTGTAATCGTATCGGATGTCCGGGAGGTTTTGGGCGAGGGATTTCTGGAATATTCGGATGATTTTTAGAACGATATTGTTAAAATTTTATAGTGAAATATTACTAACCGGAAAAAGTGGTAAGAGAGGAAATGCATAAAAATATACATTTCCTCTTCTTTTTTTGGAAGAATGTATTAAATAAAGTAATAGTTCAGAAACAGGTGGGGAACGATAGATTCTGGATGAAATATGGGGATAAGGAGAGCTGACTATGATATCCAATCAAATACTTCAAAATACAATTGACGGACTGAAAGCAATTACACGTACAGATTTATGTGTGATTGATGTAGAGGGAAAAATTCTGGTCGCGACATTTCCGGATGCAGAACAGTTTGTAGCTCCGGCACAGACCTTCGTGGAATCGCCGGCGGACAGTCAGGTGGTAAATGGCTGCCAGTTCTTTAAAGTGTTCGATGATCATCAACTGGAGTATATTCTGCTGGCATATGGAGACAGCGAGGATGTGTATATGATTGGAAAGATTGCTGCTTTCCAGATTCAGAATCTTTTGGTTGCCTATAAGGAACGTTTTGATAAAGATAATTTTATCAAGAACCTGATTTTGGACAATCTGCTTTTGGTAGATATATACAATCGTGCCAAGAAACTTCATATTGAAACAGAAGTACGCCGTGTGGTATTCTTGGTGGAGACAAACCGTGAGAAAGATGGAAATGAGCTGGAGAAGATCCGGGGACTTTTTGGTGGAAAATCAAAGGATTTCGTCACAGCGGTAGATGAAAAAAACATTATTGTAGTCAAAGAACTTGCAGAAAATGAAACCTATGAGGATTTGAATAAGACAGCAGATGTAATCATCAGGCTGTTTAAATCTGATACCAATTGCAATATTCATATCGCATATGGTACCATTGTGAACGAATTGAAAGAGGTTTCGAGATCTTATAAAGAGGCGCGCATGGCACTGGATGTCGGAAAGATCTTCTTTGAGGGACAGGATGTGATTGCGTATTCCCAGCTGGGAATTGGCCGACTGATTTATCAGCTTCCAATTCCATTGTGCAAAATGTTTATCAAAGAAATCTTTGGTGGAAAATCACCAGATGATTTTGATGAGGAAATTCTGACGACGATCAACAAATTCTTTGAAAACAGTCTGAATGTGTCAGAAACGTCAAGACAACTGTACATTCATCGAAATACGCTGGTATATCGTCTGGACAAGCTGCAAAAAAGCACAGGTCTGGATCTGCGGGTTTTTGAAGATGCAATCACGTTTAAGATCGCACTCATGGTAGTCAAGTATATGAAGTATATGGAAACACTGGACTATTAGAGATTGAAGGAGAGATTATGATTACACTGGAACATGTCAGCAAGACATATGCGGCAGGAGTTCCTGCCTTAAATGACGTGAGTCTGGAAATAGAAGATGGTGAATTTGTATTTGTTGTAGGGGACAGCGGTTCGGGAAAGTCAACCCTGATCAAACTGTTGTTAAAAGAACTCGAACCAACGGAAGGAAGCATTACCATTGCAGGGAAAAAGCTTGGGAAGATCCGCAGAAAGCAGATTCCGAAATTCCGGAGAAACATCGGAGTGGTATTTCAGGATTTCCGTCTGTTGAAAGACCGCAATGTCTATGACAATGTAGCATTTGCACAGAAGGTGGTTGGTGAGCCGAACAGCCATATTAAGAAAAAAGTACCGCTTATGCTTTCTATGGTGGGACTTGCCGCAAAATACCGTTCTTTTCCGAAACAGCTATCCGGAGGTGAGCAGCAGAGAGTGGCGATTGCCCGTGCTCTGATCAATGAGCCGAGCATTTTGCTTGCAGATGAGCCGACCGGAAATCTGGATAACAATAATGCGTGGGAGATTATGAAACTGCTGGAGGAAATCAACAGCAAAGGAACTACAGTGATTGTTGTAACCCATAATCTGGAAATTGTGAAAGTTATGAAAAAACGTGTGATCACAGTGAAAAAGGGTACGATTGTCAGTGACAGTAAGGAAGGTGGCTACGACGATGAGAATTAATACCTTTTTTTATTCGATCAGACAGGGCTTAAAAAATATATTTCGAAATAAAATGTTTTCGCTTGCTTCCGTGGCAACCATGGCGGCCTGCATTTTTATGTTCGGTCTGTTTTATATTATTGTAACGAATTTCAGTGCGACGGTACATTCTATTGAAGAGGGTGTGTCAGTTACCGTATTTTTTGAAAATGATGCGACAGATGCACAGATCCGTGACATCGGGGAAAAGATTAATAAGCGTGCCGAGGTCAGCAAAAACGAGTATGTGTCTGCCGACGAGGCGTGGAAAGACTATAAAAAAGTATATTTTCAGGGAAAAGAAGAACTTGCGGATGGATTTACAGATAATCCGCTTGCGAATTCTGCACATTATCAGGTGTATCTGAACGATGTTTCGATGCAGGATTCCCTTGTAACCTATATCAAGGGACTTACCGGGGTGCGCGAGGTAAAAGAGTCTGCCCAGGTGGCAAATACACTGACGGATTTTAATAAACTGCTGGGATATGTTTCCGGAGGAATTATTCTGATTCTGCTGTGTGTGGCTGTCTTTTTGATCAGCAATACCGTAATGGTCGGTATCTCGGTCCGTAAGGAAGAAATTGCCATTATGAAGCTGATCGGAGCAACGGATTTTCTTGTGCGTGCGCCGTTTATTGTGGAAGGAATTGTGATCGGACTGATCGGAGCAGCGATTCCGCTTGGTGTGCTGTATTTTATGTATCAGAAGATCATTGTCTATATTGCAGCGAAATTCAATTTTATCGGTTCGATGATCGTGTTTGAACCGGTGAAGGTTGTTTTCCGGACACTGATTCCGGTGGGAGTTATCCTTGGAGCCGGTATCGGATTTATCGGCAGTCAGATGACGATCCGCAAACATTTGAAAGTATAATATTGTTATTGTTGTCATAAAATGACAAGAAGCCATGCTGCAAGGTGTGGCTTCTTGATTTATAGGGAAAATTATGGAGGCAGGAATGCAGGAAGAACAGGAAGAAATGATCAAAACCGGGAAACCGGAAAAAAGAAGACCATCGGGCTTTAAAAACGGAGTGATTATCGGTCTGGTGCTGGGACTGCTGATTACGGGAATCGGTGCCGGAGTCGGAATTCGTGCGTATGCGAATCTTACAAACAATTATGTTATATTTGGACCACAGGGAGTAAAACAGACAGCCAAAGACAATGTTCTCGACCAGGCGGCAATAAAGAAAGTGGATGAGCTGTTGTCATATATCGATTTGTATTACAACGATTCTTACAAAGAAAAAGATATCCGCAATGCCATTTATAAAGGAACGCTGAGCGGGCTTGGAGATCCTTATTCCGTATACTACACGGTAGATGAATATAAAGATCTGCAGACATCAACCAATGGAAATTATTATGGAATCGGTGCGGCACTTTCACAGAATGCAAAGACCATGGAAGTGACAGTGGTTAAAGTGTACGAGGGAACACCGGCAGAGGAAGCGGGGCTGAAAAACGGAGACGAAATTCTATCCGTGGATAAGTATGAAGCGACCAGTATGGAACTTTCCAACCTTGTAAAAAAGATACGGGGAAAAGAGGGGACAAAAGTCCATTTGAAAGTTTATCGTTCGCAGACCGGGGAAAATCTTGAACTTGATGTGGAACGTAAAAACGTGGATATTCCGAGTGTGGATTCCAAAATGCTTTCCGATGGGATCGGCTACATACAGATCAGCGAATTCCAGAGTAATACCGCAAAACAGTTTAAAAAGGCACTTGCAGCACTTGAAAAGGAAGATATGAAAGGGCTGATTGTCGATGTGCGGAGCAATCCGGGCGGACTGGTGACTTCTGTCGTGGATATTCTGGATCAGATTCTTCCGGAGGGAACGGTTGTTTACACGGAGGATAAATATGGGAAAAAAGAGACATATACATCCGATGCGTCCTGCATGCATTATCCGATGGCAGTTTTAGTTAATGGAGACAGTGCCAGTGCATCAGAAATCTTTGCCGGAGCAATCAAGGATTATGATTATGGAACATTGATTGGAACAAAAACGTTTGGCAAGGGAATTGTCCAGACGGTATTTCCTCTGGAAAACGGGGATGCCATTAAAATTACAACCGCGAAATATTATACCCCAAAGGGACATTACATTCACGGGAAAGGCATTCAGCCGGATATCAAACTGGAATACAAATACAGCGGTCCGGAAGATGAAAGTTATGACATGAAGTACGATAATCAGTTACAGAAAGCAATTTCTGTTGTGAAAGAAAAAATAAATTAAAGGGTAACAATGAAAAGAAAACGTGTATGGAGAATTGTCAGTGTTGCGTTGATTGTTGTATGGGCTGTGGTTATTTTTTCGTTTTCCGCACAGCCGGATACGGAGTCTTCGGAAATCAGCGGGCATGTGAGTTACCGGATTGTTAAGATGTGGAATCAGGTGTTTGGATTAAAACATTCCGGGCAGGAACTGGAACAGATGGCACAGAAAATTGAATATCCTGTGCGCAAAGCTGCACATATGAGCGAATATGCAGTTCTTGTACTTCTGATATTTCAGGCATTGACGGCATTTGACCGGAAAAAGAACTGTGGATGTATGGCACTTGGCATAACGGCAGCCTATGCAGCAACCGATGAATTTCATCAGCTGTTTGTGCCGGGAAGAGCCGGAAGAGTGACGGATGTGCTGATTGATTCGGCAGGAGCATTTCTTGCATTGCTTGCTATTCATATTATTTTATATTATCATAAGTCTGAAATAAGAAATAGAAAGAGGTGATTCTGTGGTAGAATTGGATAATTTTAAGAGCCAGCTGCAAAGCTACAAGGCTCCACTGCAGGAAGTGAGGGATTCACTTTGACTTAGCTGGCAAAGAACAGCGGATTCAGGAATTGGAACGGGAGATGGAGGCACCGGATTTCTGGAACGATCCGGAAGTTTCCCAGAACAAGATGAAGGAAGTCAAAAGTTTAAAGGACGATGTGGCAACTTATGCGGCATTGTCGGCGCAATATGATGATATTGAAACCATGATCGAGATGGGATATGAGGAAAATGATCCGGAACTGATCCCAGAGATCGATCAGATGATGAAAGAATTTGTTCAGACCTATGAGGATATCCGTATGAAAACGCTTCTGTCGGGAGAATATGACAGGAACAACGCCATTGTTTCCCTGCATGCGGGAGCGGGTGGCACGGAATCCTGTGACTGGGCAGCCATGCTCTATCGTATGTATACCCGATGGGCAGATAAAAAGGGGTTTTCCGTGGAAGTGCTGGATTCTCTGGATGGAGAAGAGGCCGGAATCAAATCCATTACATTTCAGGTGAATGGGGAGAATGCGTATGGATATCTGAAATCGGAAAAAGGTGTGCACCGGCTGGTTCGTATTTCTCCGTTTAACGCGGCAGGAAAAAGACAGACTTCTTTTGTATCCTGCGATGTGATGCCGGATATAGAAGAAGATGTCGATGTGGAGATCCGGGAGGAAGATATCCGTATTGATACGTTCCGCTCCAGTGGTGCCGGAGGACAGCATATCAACAAGACGTCTTCTGCTATCCGTATCACGCATTTTCCGACCGGAATTGTGGTGCAGTGCCAGAATGAGCGTTCGCAGCATATGAACAAGGATAAAGCGATGCAGATGCTCAAAGCGAAACTGTATCTTCTCAAACAGGAAGAAAATGCAGCCAAAGCAGCTGGAATCCGGGGCGAAGTGACAGATATCGGCTGGGGAAACCAGATCCGTTCTTATGTTATGCAGCCGTATACCATGGTTAAAGATCACAGAACCGGTGTGGAAAGCGGAAATGTGGACGCAGTGATGGACGGAAACATTGATCCGTTTATCAATGGATATCTGAAATGGCAGAGCCTGGGATGTCCGAAAAATATGGACAGTGATGACGTGTAAATAAAAACAGGAATAAGGAGGAGCGTAATGGGAATTATTAAGGCAGTAACGCAGGCAGTTGGAGGTGCATTTGCAGATCAGTGGCTGGAAGTCATTGAAGCAGATAATATGGGGGATCAGACCGTTTTTACCAAAGGAACACTGATCCGCCGTGGGGAAAATAAAAAGGGAACGGACAATGTCGTGTCGAATGGTTCCATGATTCATGTATATGACAATCAGTTTATGATGCTGGTGGACGGAGGCAAGATTGTAGATTACACAGCAGAGCCGGGATATTACAAAGTGGATCATTCTTCCATGCCGTCACTGCTCAACGGACAACTGGGAGACTCCATCAAGGAATCGTTTGACCGTTTCCGTTTCGGCGGACAGACGCCGCAGAAACAGCAGGTATTTTTTGTCAATCTGCAGGAAATCAAAGGCATTAAGTTCGGAACAAGACAGCCAATCAATTATTTTGATTCGTTCTATAATGCCGAACTGTTTTTGCGTGCACATGGCACATATTCGATTAAAATTGTAGATCCGCTCAAATTTTATGCGGAAGCGGTTCCGAAAAATAAGGATCATGTAGAGATTGACGAAATCAATGAGCAGTATCTGTCTGAGTTTTTAGAGGCTTTGCAGTCATCCGTAAATCAGATGTCGGCAGATGGTTTCCGTATTTCTTTTGTTTCGAGCAAGGCAAGAGAACTTGGAAAGTATATGTCATCGGTTCTGGATGAGGAATGGAATCAGACCCGTGGTATGGAAATCCAGGCGGTAGGTATGACGGTTTCTTACAGCGAGGAATCGCAGAAACTGCTGAATATGAGAAATGAAGGAGCCATGCTTTCCGATCCGACGGTCCGGGAAGGATACGTGCAGGGAGCGGTAGCCAGAGGGCTTGAGGCAGCGGGAAGTAATTCCAATGGTTCCATGGCCGGTTTTATGGGAATGGGAATGGCTTCCAATATATCCGGTGGTATGATGGGAGCAGCATCAAATGTGAATCTGCAGCAGATGCAGATGATGAATGGAGGTGCACCAGCTGGAATGACACAGGGGGCGGTGCCTGCGGTATCTCCTGCTGGGCAGGAGGCACCGCAAACATCGGCCGGCTGGACCTGTGCATGTGGACAGCAGAATCAGGGAAAATTCTGTTCCAATTGTGGAAAACCGGCACCGAAAACCGAGTGGACCTGTAGCTGTGGACAGGTTAACAGTGGAAATTTCTGCTCCAACTGCGGAAAGCCGAGAGCGTAAAAATCGGGGACAGATCCCCGATACCTCTTGCAAGATTGATGTTCTTATGGTAGAATCTTTCAAGTGAGCACAAGTGTCGGTCGTAGACAGACAATACATAAAGGGAGGAAATCAGGATGGGCGTAGAAGGCATCTTTCTTCGTATTGCGGGCAAAAGCCGTGCCTGAGGTATTGCTCAGAGTTGTGGAAGCGAAGCGGCTGCTGGATTCCGGTAAAGTGGAGTCTGTGCAGGAAGCCACAGAGATGGTACAGATCAGCAGAAGCTCTTTCTACAAATATAAGGACGATATATTTCCATATCATGAAAATGACAAAAGGAAAAACGGTCAATATGGTGATCCAGCTGGATGATGAACCGGGGCTGTTATCCATGGTATTAAAACAATTGCGGAATTTCATGCAAACATTCTGACGATTCATCAAAGCGTTCCGGTTAATGGAATTGCTTCATTGTCGCTCAGTATTGATGTGTTCCCTGCGACGGGCAATGTGGAGGATATGAGAAACAGTATTGAATCTGTGCAGGGGATTCATTATGCAAAAATATTAGCCAGGGAGTAAGAAAAATGAAGATTGCAGTTATGGGCTACGGCACCATTGGTTCCGGTGTCGTAGATGTATTAAGAATTAACAAGGAAAAGATCACAAAGCGTGCGGGAGAACCGGTTGATGTCAAATATATTCTTGATCTGCGGGAATTTCCGGGAGATCCGATGGAAGATGCCATTGTACATGATTATCAGACGATCGTAAACGATCCGGAGATCGGCATCGTAGTAGAGACCATGGGAGGCGTGGAGCCGGCATATACGTTTGTAAAGGCAATGCTTGAGGCTGGAAAACAGGTTGCCACTTCCAATAAAAACCTGGTTGCAGCCAAGGGAGCGGAACTGATTAAAATCGCACGGGATCACAACGTAAACTTTCAGTTTGAGGCAAGTGTAGGCGGTGGAATTCCGATTATCCGTCCATTGAATAAATGTCTGACTGCCGATGAGATCGAAGAGATTACAGGTATCTTAAACGGAACCACAAACTACATGCTGACAAAAATGGCAGAGGAAGGTGCAGATTTCGATGAGGTACTGAAAGACGCACAGGAAAAGGGATATGCAGAGAAAGATCCTACTGCGGATATCGAAGGACATGATCCGTGCCGCAAGATTGCCATTTTAACTTCTCTGGTGTGTGGCCGGCAGGTAGATTTTGAGGATATTCACTGCGAGGGAATCACAAAGATCACAGCAGATGATTTTAAGTATGCAAAGGTTTTGAACCGTTCCATCAAGCTTCTTGCATCCAGCCGTAAAGTCGGAAACAGTTACAGTTGTATGGTTGCTCCTTTCATGCTCAGCGCAGAGCATCCTCTTTGCGGTAGTAAACGGTGTGTTCAATGGAATCTTCGTACATGGAAATGTACTGGGCGATGCAATGTTCTACGGCAGCGGAGCAGGTAAGCTTCCGACAGCAAGTGCAGTAGTAGCAGATATCGTGGATATGACAAAGCACAAAAATACCAATATTTACATTGACTGGTCACCGGAAAAACTGACACTGGTAGATTACAAAGACAGTGTAAACAGTTTCTTTGTACGCACTTCTTCCGGTAAGGAAACAATCGAAAATGCATTTGGCAGTGTAGAATATGCAGATGCCGGAATTGCAGGAGAGATTGGATTTACTACAAAAGATATGACAGAGGCTGAATTTGAAAAAGCGGCAGCACAGATTGAAGTTCGAAACCGTATCCGTCTTGGATAATTTCTGGAATGTATATTTCCGCCTACGCTGTTTTGTATGCGACCGTCTGCTGGAAACGGCAGATATCCGCAGACAGCGAAATGTTCACGCAGCGT
>ENA-OQNM01000245-OQNM01000245.1-human-gut-metagenome-genome-assembly--contig:-NODE-245-length-20234-cov-4.568807_pt1 | contig 20234 bp, 19 predicted proteins | sample MGYA00242632_ERZ504886 | MGnify/ENA primary metagenome ERZ504886 (study PRJEB26092, sample SAMD00036424) | human gut metagenome | host: Homo sapiens | study: EMG produced TPA metagenomics assembly of... | reverse complement strand
CTCTTACCCGAAACGCCTGCAATAATCGTCATGCCGAACAGGCAGACCATAAAGTACTCCGCCGTGCCGAGCTGTGCCGAAATTTTTGCGACCTGAGGGCCGAGGAAGAGCAGCACCAACGCAGAGAAGATACCGCCAAAGGTAGATGCATAAAGTGCAATTTTCAACGCCGCTTTAGTGCGGCCCATTTTGGACAGCGGATAGCCGTCCAGCATAGTAGCCGCCGCGTGGGGCGTACCCGGCGTGTTGATAAGGATAGCCGATACCGAGCCACCATAGCCACCTGCGCAGTAAATGCCCAACAGGAACATCATGCCGGGAATCGCACGCATGGTATAAGTGACAGGCAGGAATAGGATGATGCAGAGGATAACACTTAATCCCGGGATGGCCGCGAACACGCAGCCAATAAAGACACCGAGGTTTATCCAGATGATATTTTCGAGGGTGAAAAGCAGCCCGGAGGCCGGGCCGATAAAGTCAAACAAACCCATATTCTGCCTCCTCAGAAACTAACATTCAGCACAAAGTGGAATACGACCCAAATCAACACAGCCATTGAAACTGTGATGGCATAGTAAAGGGGTTTCTTGCAGCGGAAAAAGACCAGAAATGCCAGTGCGCAGAATACAGCGCCCACAACAAACAGATCCGTGACCTCTGCCAGCAGATAAGTGACCACCAGAATGAGGACGATGACGAGTGCTTTTGTTTCCACCAAAAGATTCAGCGTTTTAGTTTTGGTCGGGCGGTGCATCACCATGTTGTATGCCTCGCGGCCCACCAGAAGGGCGCTCATGGCCAGCATGAGCCAAATCAGCATCGTCGGGAAAGCGCGGCCATTCACAACGTCTTTTTCCGAGATCTGCACCTGCTGCGGCATGATGAGCAACAGCACGATGCCAATGACCAGAAACAGAATGCCGCAAATCAGGTCTACCGGGTACTCGATGTTCTTCTGTTCGAGCTTTGCGCCCCATTCATCCAGTTTTGCTTCGGCACGTTCTATCAGATTTTTCACTTGTTTCAACTCCTTTTGGAAACATAAAAGCAGGGAGAAGGGGATGTCCCCGTTCCCCTGCTTCAGCTTTTGTTCGCTATGAGGGCTTTTTATTCAGCCTGCCACGATGTCCTTATACTGCTCGACGATGCTCTTGACGTTCTCAATATGAGCTTTGACGTCATCTTCGCTCATCGTATCAACTTCCAACAGCATGGTATCGTTCAGCCACTCGACCATTTCCTGATCGGCAAGGATCTTATCGTACAGCTCTTTCAGCTCTGCAACCTTTGCAGCATCGGTACCCTTGCGTGCCATCACGAAGCAGCGGTTGCGGAAGTAAGGGTAGCCCTTGGAGCCAACGCCCTCAACACCAGCGAAGGGGCCGTTCTCGATGGCCTTATCGTCGAATGCGCAGACCACATCAACGCCGCCCTGCTGGTAGGTCTCAAGAATCTGAGACTGGTGAGAGACCGCGAAGTTCGTTTCACCCTTAGCTACAGCCTGTGCAGCCTCCGCAGCGGACTGGTACGGAGTCAGTTTCAGCTGGTCGCCGGCACCCATAGAGCCGAACAGAGCCGCTGCCAGGAAAGCCTCGGAGCCGGTAGCGCCGTTAACGGCCACGGATACGGGGTTGCCTGCCTTGACATAGGCCTCCAGATCGTCCAGATTCTTGAGGTTCAGTGAAGAATCAGCGGACAGGACGAAGACGGAGGAGTACAAGTTCTCCACGAACTCGAAATCGTCGTAGCTGAACTGCAGCTTGGCCGGATCCAGAGTCTCGGTAATGGCGAACAGACCCTCACCGGCGAAGACCAGTTCCTTATCATTTGCCTTAGTACTGGACACCCAAGTGTTGACAGTAGCAGCATCGCCCTTGACGGCTTCAGCAACCAGTGTGATTTTATTATCAGAATAATCAGGGGACTTGGCAGCAGCCTTTTGGCTGACCATCGCTGCTACACCAGACGGTGCCCACGGGCAGGTAACTTTCCAGCTCTCCTGTTTGCTTCCGCAGCCGGTAAGCATTGACAAAGCAAGGACACCGGCGGTGACCAACGCCGCAATACGCTTTTTCATCATTTTACTCTCCTTTTTTGTTTTGCCTTTTCGTGTGGTAGCAAGCACTTCACCGTGCTTTTGTTACCAACAAGATAACATTTCAAGCAATTTCAAGTCAACAAATTTTTCTATTTTACAAAAAAAGTTGTCTGGTAAAAGAGCTAAATGACCACATCTGTATTTTGCTGTAGAAAACTTATTGTGCATATTGCACATCAGCTTGAATCATCTTTGTGCAGCTTAAATTCTTTCATGATGTAAAGTGTATCATATTCATAATAGAAGTCTTACTATTGTCTCCATTCATAAATAATTTCTTCGGAATCATCTTGACGTACTCTACGAACCATGATATTCTCTATCACAAATCCCACTGAACTTGTAGATTGATTGCAAATCTTCTGCAAAAGTGGTTGGTTATCACCGTGAGACCCACCACTTCAGTGAAGGAAAAATCCACGAAAGAAGCTACCGCCCCGCAACACACCCGATTCATTTTGCCGCCGATTCACCCGACAAAATCATCGCTGCGCTGCGTGGGCGGTATTTTTCTTTTTCAGGGAAGATTGCACCTTGAAAATTTCATGAGCCGACCGGACGTGATACCGACTTTTCGTCAACGCCGCTGCAAAACAGGGGCAGGAACTGCGTTCGGTGTGAACGGTGACCCCATCATATGAGCAGAGCCCCGCTACTTATTTTTTGCGTCTTAACAATTCGGAAACATTTGTTGAAAATGCGTTTTGAGCGCAGCGGTAGAGGGCAAGAACCGTCCCGTGGCCACAAATTTTCAATTCTTGAAAATTTCCTGGCCATCCGGGACTTCGCTTCTTCAATGCATCTGCATTTCCGAAGTGATCTTGTTGGGGTAGCGCTTGTCGGGGCAACGCCCCTCCATCTGCTGTCGCAGACCGCGCTGCCGCTTAAAAGCCCCACTGGGGCTTTCATTGCTCCGCTGCGCTTCGCAAACGCGGTCCAACCCCAAACCCTGCTCATAGTTCGCGCCTGATGGCGCGAACAAACGGCGTGTCGTGCTTACATAGCTTCACCGAGGAGCTAGCAAGACAACAGGAGGTTCAATGAACAAAACGAATGTCAAAACGAAACCCAGCACGACCCACCGCCACGACACGCCGAACAACAAAACGCACGTCATCAAGTTCCGTGTGACAGCGGAGGAAAAAGCGTCACTGGAACTCACTTGCAAACTCCTGAATCTCTCCCTCTCCACTTTTATCCGCCGCGCCATCCACAACGTCAAGATCGAGAAAACGGTCATCGTTGCCGGTGGTGGCGAAGAAACCCTGACTGCTGTTTCCACTTTGCTTGCTCAGTGCAGCAAGGTGGGCGGCAACCTGAACCAACTCGCACGACACTTCAACTCCGGTGGAGCAGATACCGAACAACTCCGGGCGAAACTTCTTGACGAACTTACAGACCTGACTGCCTTCCGGCTCAACGCCGAGAAAATTCTTGGTGAACTGTATGGCAACGCTCAAGCATATCGCCTCAATCGCAAGGGCAGCTGCATTGTTCAACCATAAACCGCATATTTGCGACATACAATTCGATGTTGTTGCCAACGATTTGAATAATCGAATTGTAATAAAAACTCGGACTACACCGCCATCGAAGCGTACCTCGTTTACCAGCACGATGAGTTTACCGGGAAGCAACTTCTGGATGAACAGGGCAAGCCGAAGCTGCGGGAATCGTACATTCTGGATACCCTTGAGTGTGGCGAAGCCTCGTTTGCAACTGCCTGTCTGCTGGCAAACCGCAAGTATGGTAAGAACACCCAACATGGTGATATCAAAAGCCACCAGTATATCATCAGCTTTGACCCCAGAGATGCAGCCGACAACGGCTTGACCATGGAAAAGGCACAGGCACTTGGCCTGAAGTTTTGTTCTGAAAATTTTCCCGGTCATCCTGCCATCGTCTGCACTCACCCGGATGGGCACAACCATTCGGGAAACATCCATGTCCACATCGTGATCGGCAGCATCCGAACACGAGAGGTGGAGCGCAAGCCCTATATGCAGAAGCCCCGCGACTGGCTAGAGGGTATGAAGCACTCCAGCACTGCCCAGACCATGCGGCACTTGCGTGTCGAGGTCATGGAACTGTGCGAGGGTGCCATCGGGAAACTGATCGACATCCAGTCGAGGATGACCGAGGGCAAGGGCATCGGCTATAAGCGTTGGCTCACGAAACACAATCTCAAAGTGATGGCACAGACTGTGAAGCTTTTGCAGGAAAAGGGCTTGACCGACGAGGACGCCCTGAACCAGCGCATCACCGAACTGGAAACCAAGTATCACGACTCGCTGGCGGTGGTAAAAGACCTCGAAGGCCGCATGAAGGCCAACAAAGAGTTGCGCTATCATGTCGCAGCCTACACCAGCACCAAGAGCGTCGCACAGCAGTTAAAGACCACCAAGCGACCCGCAGTCTTTGAGGAGCAGCATCGTGCAGAGCTGACAGCGTATCGGGCGGCAGCAGCCTATTTTAAGGCAAACAACATCACAAAGCTGCCCAGCCCGAAAAAGCTGGAAGCCGAGTATGCGCAGTTGGCATCCGAAAAGGCGAAGTTCTACGAGCAGTACAAGGAATCTAAAGAGGAACTGCTCAAACTGAAAACCGCAAAGCAGAATGTTGTGTCCTTTTTCCGGGAGGAAGAACCGGCGCAGCAGGAGAGATAAAGGAGTGTGCGTATGATCAACTTGAAAATCGACCCGGAGTTCCAGAATCAGATCCCGCCGCTGACGGACGATGAGTACAAGCAGCTTGAAGAAAACATCCTCAAGGAAGGCAAGCTGCTCTCCCCTTTGATTGTATGGAACAATACCCTCGTTGACGGTCACAATCGTTATGCCATCCTCCAGAAGCACCCGGAGATTTATTTCTCCACCATACCGCTCCGATTCGAGAACCGCGAAGAAGCCATTGCGTGGATTTGCCGGAATCAGTTGGGACGGCGAAACCTGAGTCCCGAACAGAAACGCTATCTGCTTGGGAAGCAGTACGAAGCCGAGAAGAAAGCTGCAAAAATCTTTCGGGGCAATCAGTACACTTTAGCAAAGAAAAGTGGTGGTGATCACGGTGATAACCACCACTCCGGGAAGAAAACCTGCGACCGGATCGCAGAGGAAAACGGTGTCAGCCGTGCCTCCGTTCTTCGTGCCAGCCACTATACACGAGGCATCGACATCGCAGATAATCTCTCTCCCGGCATCAAGCAGAAAGTCTTTTCCGGCGAAGTGAAGTTCACCAACGAAGAAATGTCCAAGCTTGTGCAGGCAAGTGTCGAGCATCGTTCAGATGTCCTTGCTCAAATCCTGTATCCAGAGGCATTGGAAGTGTTGGAATCTGCCAGCGCAGAATTTGAACCTGAAAAAGCGGAATCCGTTCCCATGCCCACACCACAAACAGAAGAATTTCGGTGCTATCATGTACCGGACGAGTTTATGAAGGTTTACAAATCTTTGAGCCGTGCGACCGAAATGATGAAAAACTCATGGAAGAAAACGCTCAAAAACAATCCCAGCTATTTCACTGACCCGGAAAAGCAGAAGGTTCTCCGCTTCGCAATGCAGCGACCTGCTAACTACCTGACTGAAATCGAAACCTATCTGGAAAAGGCTCTTGCAGAAGCCCTTGAAGAAGAAAAGACCGCATAACAGCAGACACCTGTAAGCCATCAATAAGCCACCAGCCGCATGTGCAGGGCGGAAAACATCCGCGCCCTTGCGCCTGATAAGAATTGGAACTTTGATTTTCTCGCCCGGCTTTGCCACGGTGGGACGATCAAAGGAGCGTGCGTTTGAACAAAAAGAAAAAGTCCACAAACATTTCCCCTTACCCCGATGATGTCATCGACCGTCTGGCACGGGCGTTCTACCCGGCCATCCTTGCCTGCTGGAACAGCGAGGAAGGACAGCGAGAGTTTGCCGCATGGCAGGCGGAACAGGCTCATATCTCTGGACAAAGAAAAACAGGAAGTTCCCGCTGGGGAACTCCCTGCCTTACTTATCGTGTGTGGATTTTTGCAGGGTGCGTCCGGGTGGGCGCACCCTGTTTTTGTTTGTGCTTATTTCTTCAGAATCCGCATTGCGTTCAGAACAGCGATGATCGTGACACCCACATCACCGAACACGGCTTCCCACATACCGGCCATGCCGAGTGCGCCCAGAACAAGGAACACGCTCTTGATGCCAAGAGCAATCACGATGTTCTGCATCACAATCCGTTTCGTAGCCTTTGCAACATCAATGGCTTCTACAAGTTTCGATGGTTCATCTGTCATCAGAACAACATCCGCAGCTTCAATCGCGGCATCCGAGCCAAGACCTCCCATGGCAATGCCGACATCTGCACGGGCAAGAACAGGGGCATCGTTGATGCCATCGCCCACGAAGGCGAGTTTGCTGCCCTGCCGTTTCTGCTTATCCAGCATTTCCAGCTTTTCGACCTTCTGGTCGGGCAAGAGCTGTGCATAATACGCATCCAGACCAATTTCGTCTGCCACCGACTTGCCGATTCGCTCATCATCGCCGGTAAGCATAACAGTTTTTTCCACGCCGATCTTTTTCAGCTCTGCGATTGCGCACTTGCTGTCCGGCTTCACTTCATCTGCGATCAGGATACAGCCTACATAGCTACCATCCGCTGCTACATAGAACTTTGTTCCGGCTGCATCGCAAGCGGCATAGGCAATCTTTTCAGATTCCATCAGCTTACTGTTGCCAGCCAGTACCTTCTTTCCCTGCACCATAACGCTGATGCCGTGTCCTGAGATTTCCTCAAAGCCAGAGAACTGCTTCTGGTCGATTGGCTTTCCATAAGTCGCAAGAATCGACTTTGCGATCGGGTGGTTGGAATAACTCTCTGCCTGTGCAGCATACTCCAATACCTGCTCTTTTTGGTATCCGGCTGCCGGAATGATATTTGCGACCTCAAAAACACCCTTTGTTAAGGTGCCGGTCTTATCAAAGACCACCACGCTCACTTTGTTCAGTGCTTCCAGATAGTTGCTGCCCTTTACCAGCACACCGCGCTTGGATGCGGCACCAATACCGCCGAAGAAGGTCAGGGGAATAGAAATGACCAATGCACACGGGCAGGAAACGATCAGGAACACAAAACCTCTGCGCAACCACTCAGACCAGCCGCCGCCAAGGACGAGCGGCGGAATGATCGCCAACACAGCCGCCATTCCAACAACGACCGGCGTATAGTATCGTGCAAAGGTCGTGATGAAGTTCTCGGTGGGAGCTTTTCTTGCAGAAGCATTCTCCACAAGGTCAGTGATCTTCGATACCGTGGATTCCCCGAAGCTCTTTGTGACTTTCAGCGTCAGCAAACCGCTCTGGTTGATGCAGCCGGACAGGGCTTCATCGCCTTTGCGGATGCTTCTCGGCACAGATTCGCCGGTCAGTGCCTTGGTGTCCAGCATGGATTCGCCATCCACAACGATGCCATCCAGCGGGATTTTTTCACCGGGTTTTACCACGATGATCTCGCCCACCTCAACGCTTTCCGGAGAAACGACCTGCAATACGCCATTCCGCTTAACGGTCGCCGAATCCGGACAGATGTCCATAAGGTCAGAGATGGACTTTCTGGAACGCTTTACCGCCAGCGACTGGAAGAACTCTCCGACCTGATAGAACAGCATAACTGCAACAGCTTCCGGGTATTCCCCGATGGCAAATGCGCCGATCGTGGAAACACTCATCAGGAAATGCTCGTCAAACACCTGTCCTCTGGTGATATTTTTCACTGCCTGCCATACGACATCCCAGCCAAGAATCACATACGCCACAATCAGAAACGCCAGTTCCGCCAGAGTCGGCAGCTTTGCGAATACGGTCAATGCCATACCGATTGCATAGACCACAGCACCCACGGCAAGCCGTATCGTGCGCTTCTTATCCTCATCGTTATAGACCGCCGCTTTTTCATCCTTTTTGACAGGTGCAGTCGCTTCCAGCTGCTTTTCCGACACTTCAACATCCGGCTCATGGCTGTGTACGATCGTGGTAACGGTATCCAGCAAGGAAGCAGCTACCGATGTTCCAGCCTGAACAGTCAGCGTCTGGTTCATCAGATTCACGGTCGAAGAAGTCACGCCATCCAGCTCACCGACTTCTTTCTCGATTTTTGCTGAGCAGTTCGGACAATCCAGACCTTTCAGGAGATAGACCTTCGTCACCGCAGGTTCGGTCTTTTCCGACACCTCAACATCCGGTTCATGGCTGTGAACGATCGTTTCGACCTGTTCCGCCAGTGTTGCATCCGCAGACTTTTCTGACTGAACGGTCAGTGTCTGCTGCATTAAATTCACAACCGAGGATTCCACTCCCGGCAATGCTCCGACCTCTTTTTCTATCTTGGCGGAACAATTCGGGCAATCCAGACCTTTCAGGATGAATACTCTTTTCATTTTGACCTCCACTACGTTTTCTTAATTGTTCAATCGCTCAACTTAAAAGACAAAAAGATAATCGCTTGCGCGATCATCCTCTTAAATGCTCAAATCCCTTGTCGATGATCTCCTTTACATGATCATCCGCCAGCGAATAATACACGATCTGGGCCTCTCTGCGGAATTTGACCAGTCCGGCAAGCCGGAGTGCTTTCAGCTGGTGAGAGATCGCCGATTTGGTGACGCCCAGCAGAACCGCAAGGTCGCATACACACATCTCGCTCTGTTCCAGAGCATGAAGGATCTGCACTCTTGTGCCATCTCCGAACAGCTTGAAAAGCGATGCAAGCTGGATGTAGTCGTCTTTCGGCTGCATTTTGCCTTTTACATCGTTCACGATGTCCTCATGGATCACATCGCAATTACAGGTGTATAAAGAATTTGACATCAGACGTTCTCCTTGTTTTGTAGTTGAACAACCATTCAATCATATTATATCTGCTTTTCCTCCGTTGTCAAGAGGAAAAGTTAGCATCTGCTTCCTGCGATTTGTCGTCTAACAGACCTTGACAGCCTCCTTATTTCGCATACAATATAGTTGAGCGTTTACTCAACTGCCGTATTTTGCGCAGAAGATTTTTCATTTGAACAACCATGCAATAAATAAAAGAGGTCTGCCTGTGAAAGGAAAATTCATCACTCTGGTTCTGACATTAGGATTTCTTGCCGCGTTTGGCGTATTTATGCACTCGCCGCCCTCTATTCTGGATGGGTTGACCGGTGCGACCCCGAAAGCGAAACGTGCCGCACAGATGGCCGCACCGCTGGAGGGCAACTATCTGTTCTGCATCAACCCTGCGCTGGAACCGTTTTCCGATGCGGATTTCCGGAATGATCTGAAAGCATTTGTTTCCGGTGAGACAGAAGTCCTTTCCGATGCCGGACTGCCGCACATGACGCTTTCGGTCTGCGAAACAGACTATCCCTTGCTTTGCTATGCAACGGCTCTTTGTGAACGCCTGACTGCTGCCGGAGCAGATGTCACGTTGAAGCAGTACAGCGAAACCATGCTGCGTTCCCGTGCAATCAATGGGCGGTATCAACTGCTGCTGGTTTCGGAAAATACGCTTGATGCAACAGCATTGCCGGATGCAGACATCCTTCTGCTCTCCGCAGAAGAAATGGAGGACCCCTCATGCGAAAACTGAACACCATTCTCTCCGTTCTGCTACTTTTCATCTGTCTGCTTCATGGGCTGATGGGCAGTTTTATGTTGCTGGGCATCAGTTCCGGGGCAGGAAAGTTTCTGGCATGGATCGGCGTTGGCATTCTGGCGGCGCACACCGTCCTTGGGCTTTTGCTGACCGCACAGACATTCCGGGCTTCCCGGTCCGGCGGAAAACTCTACGGAAAGCAGAATGCTCTGTTCTGGGCAAGGCGCACCAGTGGGCTTGCTATTTTGCTCATGCTCTTTTTCCATATTGGCGTGTTCGGCAGAGTGCAGGACGGCGTATACATTCTGTTTCCGTTCACAACGGTCCGGCTGCTGACGCAGCTTTTACTGGTTGCTTCGGTATTTGTGCATCTTCTGCTCAATCTCCGACCCCTTCTGGTATCGCTGGGCATCGTCCGGGATAAGGAGCAGCGCGGCGACCTCTATCTGATTCTTTCTATACTGGTGCTGTTTGCTGCCGGTTCGATCATTCTATATTATATCGGGTGGAACAATGTATGAAACACACTTTGGTGATCGTGGGTGCAGGGCTGGCAGGGCTTTCCGCTGCTTTGACTGCTGTGAAAAACGGCTGGACGGTAAAGCTGGTGTCCTCCCTTGCCTCCGAGCGGGCGCAGTCTGTTATGGCAGAGGGCGGAATCAATGCAGCCTTGAATACCAAGGGAGAGGAGGATAGCCCGGAGCAGCATTATACAGATACCCTGACCGCTGCCTGCGGACTTGCTGACCCGAATGCAGTCTGGGGGATGACGCAGGCTGCGTCCGAACTGGTGCGCAGCCTGCACCATCTGGGAGTACAATTCAACGTGACAGATGACGATGAACTCGACCTGCGGAATTTTGGCGGACAGAAGAAAAAGCGGACGGCTTTTGCACAAAGCGATACGGGAAAGCAGCTAATGACCGCTCTGATTGATGCTGTGCGCCGGGAAGAAAGCGCAGGAACGGTCGAACGCTTTCCACACCATAAGTTCCGCACCCTGCTGCTTTCCGGGAACATCTGCGGTGGCTGCACAGTGCAGGACACCTATACTGGCGAACTGCTGCGGTTTGTATGCGATGCCGTCCTGATTGCCACAGGCGGGCTGCATGGCTTATTCGGTGATACGACCGGCTCTCTTGCCAATACCGGAGAAGTCACCGCAGAACTGTTCCGTCTGGGCGTTCCGATGGCAAATCTTGAAATGATCCAGTACCACCCTACCACGGTCGAACTGGGCGAAAAACGGATGCTTCTGAGTGAGGCCGCCCGTGGTGAGGGCGGGCGGCTGTTTGCATTACGGAACGGGAAGCCGTGGTATTTCATGGAAGAAAAATATCCGGAACTCGGCAACCTGATGCCGCGTGACATCACCGCGCGGGAAGTCTGGACGGTCAGCCGTGACTATGAGGTGTTCCTTGATATGACAGAGCTTCCTAAAGAAGTCATGGAGCATAAACTTGCCGGACTGGTGGATGATTGTCAGACCTATCTGCACAAAGATATTCGCAAAGAACCCATTCCGATTTTGCCGGGTATCCACTACTTTATGGGAGGCATTCAGGTGGACGAGCGGCACCGCACTTCGATGCGGAATCTGTACGCTGCCGGTGAATGCTGCGCTCAGTACCATGGCGCAAACCGTCTGGGTGGAAATTCTCTTCTGGGTGCGATCTATGGAGGACAGATTGCTGCGGAAACTGCCTGCCGGGAAACAGTCAGTTCCCCCAATATGCCCTGTGCCGAAGAATCCTTTCTGCCCGAACTTTCCCCGGACGCTCAAATGCAGATGAATCGTATTCTGCTGAACGCACTCGGTGTCGTGCGGGATGCACAGACATTGGAAGCGGGCATTCAGGAAATCCGCAAACTGTCTGGCACCCTTCCGCTTCTGGGCTGTGCCATGCTGGAAAGTGCCCTCGCCCGAAAAGAAAGCCGGGGTGCGCACTGGCGGGCAGATTATCCCCAACGCAACGATGCCGTTTACTGCAAAACCACCGTGGCACACTGGAACGGGCAGCATATCGCCATCAGCTTTGAATCCATCCCCGAAAGGCGGCATGATTTATGAACTACACCATCCGAATCAAACGGCAGGAAAACCCGCAGGCTTCACCCTGCTGGCAGGAGTTTTCCTTTGAGGGAAGTGCGGACACCTCGATTGCTTCGGTGTTGAACGAGCTGAATCACCGCAGCCCTCTGTGCGAAAAGAGCGGAACGGTCGTTTCCCCCATTGCGTGGGAATGCGGCTGCATGATACGCAAGTGCGGTGCCTGTGCCATGCGGATCAATGGTCTGCCTCGTCTTGCCTGTTCCGTTTTTCTGCGGGACTGTAAGGGAAGCGTTGTTACTCTGGAGCCTTTGAGCAAATTCCCACTGGTGAAAGATCTGGTCGTAGACCGTTCCGTGATCTTTGAAGCGCTGAAGCGGACAAAGTTGTGGCTGGAAGGAGATGCGTTCCAGACCAGCTATACGCACAGCCAGCGGTATCAATCTGCTAAGTGTCTGCTCTGTGGCTGCTGCTTGGAGGTCTGCCCGAACTTTGACCCGAACAGTGAATTTGCTGGAGCTGTTCTGCCCGTCAACGCTTACCGTATTCTGAACGAAGAACAGGATATTGCCCATCAGACAGAACTCGCAAATGCGTATCGTCAGCTTTATTTTGAAGGCTGCGGAAAATCTCTTGCGTGCCAGGACATCTGCCCAGCCGGAATCCCGGTCGAAGAACTGATGTCACGTTCCAATGCCGCAGCGGTCTGGAAGCGATAAAGTGTAAAAGGGTATGCGGTTTATAGCCGCATACCCTTTTATGCTTAATCTTCTAATCCGTGACTTCCCGCCACATTCTTCAGATACTCCTCTGGTTCGCCGTTCAGAATCAAGTCTGCATAGCCAAGCGGGTCATTGTAGATGAGATAATCTAACTCCAACCTCTGCGCCATGGTCACGTCCAATTCATCCTCGACCCCAGTGCAGTCAATGGAGATCGTTCTCCCATCCCGGAGCAGCAGCTCCACGCAGCCGGTATCCATGTTGAATTTGCAGGCTCTTTCATCGTACTTCATGTTCGTGTCCTTTCTGCCTTACGGCACCTTTACAGTTGTGACTTTTGTTATACGGTTCTTCTGATAAGGTTTTGGACACACAGCCGTCGGGTAAGGAGCCTTCATTTTGCTTTCCGAAGAAAACAAAAAATCCGAACCCTTCTCCTATCGAGAAAAGGTTCGGATTTTCATGGTTTGGTGCGAGTAGTGATACAGCATTTTTTGAAAACCATCGTAGTACAATTTGTTTTTGAGGTCATCGGATAGCAACTTGCTTGTATCGCACCCCGATGGGCAGCTGTATTGAAAAAACAGTTGCCTTTTATATACCACACAACCTAAAAATCATCAAGTACGCGCAGCGTTCACTTCTCCCATCACCGGGAGCAAATGGACGCTGCTTTTTTTGTTTGCAACGAAAGGAGGCATCCGTGAAATGGCAGTTTTTCGGGTAGAAAAGAACAGCGGCTACACGGTCATGTCAAACCACCACCTGCGGAACCGGGCCTTGTCCCTGAAAGCCAAGGGCTTACTCTCCCAAATGCTCTCCCTGCCGGAAGATTGGGACTACACCCTGCAAGGGCTGGCCCGTATCAACCGGGAAAGCATCGATGCGATACGGCAGGCCATCCGGGAACTGGAACAGGCAGGCTACATCCAGCGTTCCAGAGAACGGGACGAGAAAGGACGGCTGCGCGGTGCAGACTATGTGATCTTCGAGCTGCCGCAGCCCGTTCCTGCATCGGTTTCACCTACATTGGAAAATCCAACGTTGGAGAATCCCACGCAGGAAAACCCTACGTTGGAAAATCCAATGCAATTAAATAAAGATAAACTAATTACAGAAAAACAAAAGAAAGAGGGATTAAATACCGATTCCATTCCTATCCATTCCCCAAACCCCTTGCCTTTGGACGAGGACGAGGCAGCGGCACCGCCGCCGGAACGGACCGGAAGCCGAAAGGAAGCGGCCTATCAAATCTACCGGGACTTGATTTTGGAGAACATCGAGTATGACACCCTCATCCAGAATCCCCGGATAGACCGGGAACAGCTGGACGAGATCGTGGACATCCTGCTGGAAACGGTCTGCACCAGCCGCAAGTCCATCCGGGTGGCCGGGGACGATTACCCGGCAGAGTTGGTCAAGGCGAAATTCTTGAAGCTGGACAGCCATCACATCGAGTTCGTCATGGACTGCCTGCGGGATAACACCACCAAAGTCCGCAACATCAAGCAGTACCTGCGGGCCATGCTGTTCAACGCCCCCAGCACCATCAACAGCTACTATGCGTCCCTTGTGGCGCATGACATGGCGCAGCCCGATTGGGGCCGCCCGCCCAATACTTGACCGAAAGGAGCGTCCACCCATGAGAACCCTTTACCTGCGGCGGCTGGTGGTTCCACCCTAGCTGCCGCTCTGAATTTTCTGCAACAAGGAGGGATTCATATTGCAGGAAGAAGTCACCCAGAAAACCATTGCCCTGTCCATGAAAACGGGCAAGCTCACCGCCCAAGCACTGCAAGCTGCGCTGAAAAAATATTTGCAGCACCGGGCCAAGGGGCCAAAGCTGCACCACGGCAAGCAAAGCCTGAAACAGCTGAAAGCCCACGGCGCGGCCCTGACCAACATTGAAGTCACGGAGGCGAACATCGGGGCATTCAAGCCCTGCGCCAAGAAGTACGGCGTGGACTTTACCTTACGCAAGGATAAAACCACCCAGCCGCCCCACTACATCGTGATCTTCAAGGCCAAGGATGCGGACAATTTGGAACAGGCGTTCCGGGAGTTCACCGCCAAAACACTCTCCAAGGAGCAGCGGCCCTCCATCCGCAAGGTGCTAACAGCAGCCAAGCAGAAAGCGGCCCAGCAGCCGAAACGCGCCAAAGAAAAAATCAAGCAAAGGGGGCTGGAACGATGAAGCCTGAACTGAAAAAGCTGCTGGTGCTGAATCTGCCGTATCTGCTGTTCGTGTACCTGTTCGCCAAATGCGGGCAGGCATACCGTCTGGCGGCGGGCGTGGATGCTTCGGCCAAGCTGCTGCACCTGACGAACGGCATCTCGGCTGCCTTTGCAAACCCGCTGCCCAGCCTGCATCCGTTTGACCTCTGCGTGGGCGTTGCCGGGGCGGTGGCTGTCCGGCTCATCGTGTACAGCAAAGGCAAGAACGCCAAGAAATACCGCAAGGGTGAAGAATACGGCTCTGCCCGATGGGGCACCGCCAAGGACATTGCCCCCTATATCGACTCCAACTTTGAAAACAACATCTTGCTGACCCAGACTGAACGCCTGACCATGACCGGGCGTCCCAAAGACCCCAAGACCGCCCGGAACAAAAATGTGCTGGTGATCGGCGGCTCCGGCAGCGGCAAGACGCGGTTTTACGTCAAGCCCAACCTCATGCAATGCTTTCCCACTTCCGACTATCCAACTTCATTTGTGGTCACAGACCCGAAAGGCACACTGGTTCTCGAAACAGGCCAAATGTTCCAGCGGGCGGGCTACCGGGTGAAAATCCTGAACACGATAAACTTTTCCAAGTCCATGAAGTACAACCCGTTTGTTTACATCTACTCGGAAAAGGACGTGCTGAAACTGGTGAATACCCTTATCGCCAACACCAAAGGCGAGGGTGAAAAATCAGCAGAAGATTTTTGGGTGAAGTCGGAACGGCTGTTCTACACGGCTCTGATCGGCTACATCTGGTACGAGGCCCCGGCAGAGGAAATGAACTTCACCACCCTGCTGGAAATGATAAATGCCAGTGAAGCCCGCGAGGACGACCCGGAGTTTCAAAGCCCAGTGGACCTCATGTTTGAACGGCTGGAACAGAAAGACCCGGACCACTTCGCTGTCCGGCAGTACAAAAAGTTTCTGCTGTCGGCGGGCAAGACCCGTTCCTCCATCCTGATAAGCTGCGGTGCCCGTTTAGCCCCATTTGACATCCGGGAGGTGCGGGAGCTGATGGAGGACGATGAAATGGAGCTGGACACCATCGGGGATGAAAAGACGGTGCTGTTTTTGATTATGAGCGACACGGACACCACCTTCAACTTCATTCTTGCCATGCTTCAAAGCCAGCTTATCAACCTGCTGTGTGACCGTGCGGATGATAAATACGGTGGCCGACTGCCTGTCCATGTACGGCTGATTCTGGACGAGTTCGCCAACATCGGGCAGATTCCCAACTTCGACAAGCTGATCGCCACCATCCGCAGCCGGGAAATCTCGGCATCCATCATTTTGCAGAGCCAGTCGCAGCTAAAAGCCATCTACAAGGATGCGGCCGAAATCATTTCGGACAACTGCGATTCTGTTCTCTTTTTGAGTGGGCGGGGTAAGAATGCCAAAGAGATCTCCGATGCGCTGGGGAAAGAGACCATCGACAGTTTCAACACCAGCGAGAACCGGGGTTCTCAAACCTCCCACGGACTGAACTATCAAAAATTAGGAAAGGCGTTGATGTCAGAGGACGAAATCGCAATCATGGACGGCGGCAGATGTATTTTGCAGCTGCGGGGTGTGAGGCCGTTCTTCTCGGAGAAGTTCGACATCACCAAGCACCCGCACTACAAATACCTTGCGGACGCGGACAAGAAAAACACCTTTGATGTGGACAGGTTCTTATCCACCCTGCGCCGGAAACGGCAGCAGGTAGTCGCACAGGACGAAAGTTTTGACCTGTACGAAATTGACCTGTCGGATAAAAATGCAGCCGAATAATTTTATTTTTGAGTGCCGCAGAACAAGCGGCAGAAAGTGAGGACCTTATGGAATTTTTCAACAGTGCAGTCGATACTTTGCAGACGATCGTGGTCGGTCTGGGCGGTGCCCTGTGTGTCTGGGGCGGCATCAACCTGTTGGAGGGCTACGGACAGGATAACCCCGGCAGCAAGAGCCAGGGCGTGAAGCAGTTCATGGCTAATTAAAGGGAACAAAAAGAAAGGAAAAACCAATCCAGACGGTATCAGCGGCAGGCTACAAGAATAAATTGTGATTTCACAAGATTGGTGTTATAATAAGAGAAAAGCTCCTGCCGGGGCAGCCGCCCCGGTGGTATGGGTAGAAAGGCAGGAAAACAATATGCACATCAGCTATAAACCACTCTGGCACACACTGTTAGAGCGTGATATGCGAAAAGAAGATTTAAGGCTTGCCGCTGGTATGACAACGAATATGATTGCCAACATGAGTAAAGAGGGAAAGCACATCAGCATGGACACATTAGCCCGTATCTGCGAAACGCTGAATTGTGAGATTACCGATGTGATTGAGTTAGTACCAGACGAGCCTACTTCCACAGGAGGTAAGGAACATGAGCGAACTGAAACCAAGAATAACGGAAAACGGAATTGATTATATCCTTGTCGGAGATTACTATATCCCGGATTTGAAGCTGCCGAAGGAACACCGCCCTATTGGAAAGTACGGACGGATGCACAGGGAATATTTAAGGGAAGTCCACCCAGTCAGATTGAACACATTGACCTTGACCGGGGAGTTATGGACATACCTTGCAGACCTGAACGAACAGGCACAGGAACGGTTAGACACCATCATGGAGCAGATGAAAGATGCCGAGGGCGTGACCGAGGAATTGAAACGAACCCAACAAATGGAATGGGTGCAGCGTTGCAATAACATTCACAACCGGGCAGAAGAAATTATTTTGCAAGAGATGATTTATTCATAACGGTATGGTAGAATGATTATGACAAATCGAAAGTTGACAAGGAGTTTTGATAGCGTGAAAAAAATAATTTCTTAAAATTGTGATAGGGGTTGTTCTTGCTTGTATTTTATTTGTTTGTTTTCTTTATACGAACAATGAGATCGGCGTGACTTCATCTAAGCTGGAGGCAGATATTCGTTCGTCGCAGAAGATTAAGGATGATTGGACGGTCGATGGAAGCGTTTCCAGCACGATGGCTGCATATATTTCTTACCCTCAGGATTTGAGTGACCATTCTTTTTTCCGTCTATGTCAATCGTCCAGGACTTTCCTTCGGATATTTTTTCCGTGGAGGTGGAACTCTTTCGGGGATTCAAAGAGGAATTGTGGAGTTTACTGTAGAGGGATATAATGAACGAGCATTTATTTCTATGAATCAACAGCAGGTGCAACAACTTGAAATAGATGATGGCAACACAATTCAAGTGGTTGATATTGACCGCAATAAACCTTTTGCGATTGTCTTGCCTATAAATGCGGGTAATATTACTTTTATGATGTAAATAGAATACTGTGGAATATTGGAATAATCCTCTTTGACAAATTGATACGTGAACAATCGGCGTCAGGACAGAGAAAAAAACAGCTTACCATCTTTTGATAGCTGCCCTTTTCTCTGGACTGCACACCGATTTTTACCGATTGAACAAAATTGCGTCACTCCAGCTGATACAGTATGGAGTTTGAATCGATTTTCTTCTTGATTTTACCAAAGAATCTATACATTGGAAACTGATTCCAGCATATATTCAAAAATAGTAACCTGTCTTATCGAATGAAGGGTGCACTTAATAAGCCTTCATTCAGACGGCTGTTTTTCAGTATTCAAATGACTTCGCTCAAGTCAACATGTAGTGTCCTCGAAGCGATAGCGAAAGAAGATTTCCACCACAGGCTTCACACTTACAGATATCCTTTTTGTAAAGGATCATCAGCTTTTCCGCACAGGTTTTGCCTCGGAGTTTTGAAATATATTGAATGCAGTTGAGAAGCTTCCGGCAGTGTGCCATCTTTTCTTTCTTGTTCCTGCAGGAAAGCAGGCCATAGTGGCGAATTCGGACAAAACCTTTAGGGAGCACATGCATCAGAAACATTCGCAGAAACTCTGTTCCTTTGATGGTTTGCTCGATATATTTACCACCATTTTTGTAATCCTTTACGAGATAGGTAACAGTCTCATCTGTCATACTGACGATTCTACGATTACTGATAGCGATACGATGAGTGTAACGGCCAAGGTACCGGATCACAGAATTAGCTCCATTGAATGCCTCTTTCGTATATCAACCCAGTTCTATCGTAGAGGGAATTCAGTAAAACTTTGAATTCATAATGTATTTTTTAAAATGTGCTGCCGTTTCCATGTATACTCAAAGTTTTTTTTTCTTTCCCAGTAGTTGTTTTCAGCTCACTAAAGATAATACTTTTGTAAAAGCGGTCAAGACATGACCTTAACCGGAAAGAAAAACTTCTTTCCTTTATCCTTCCACTTGTTTGCAGCATCAAGTCCACCGCCAAGAACAATGGTGTGGAGATGAGGATGATAATTCATCCTGGAGCCCCAGGTATGAAGTACGCAGATATATCCAATCCTTGCTCCAAGATGCTTCGGATCCGCAGACAGTTCTTCCATTGTTTGATGTGCTGCATGGTACAAAGCATCATAAAGGAGTTTCTGATTTGAATAAATCAGGGAATATAATTCTTCAGGAACTGTAAAAACCGTATGAAAGTATGGAACATCCAGTACATTTTCCTGCTGTTTGTCAATCCATTCATCGACCTCCATTCCTTGACACATGGGGCAGTGACGGTTCTTGCATGAATTATAATGAATATATTTCTTGTGACAGTTTTCGCATTCGCTTAAATTGGCTCCCATTTCAAGAGTATGGCATTTGGAGATACACAGTGCCGTTAGCTGCTGTTGGGGAGAAAAGTTGTGTGTCTCACAGTATTGCGGAAGAAATCGATGGAATACATCCTGAATGGTGATGTCATGATTCATTTGCATCACCTGCGTTTCTCTTAGATTTATGTCCTCGTTTTTTCTTGACAGGATGATCAAGCGACTCTTATTCCCATAACAGTTTTATTGTATATGTGGATGTATACCTGTGTTGATTCCAGACAGCGGTGTCCAAGCATTGCTTGTACATGGTTGATCGGGACACCTTGCTCAATCATGTGGCTTGCTAAAGGAATGGCGAAGCGTATGCGGATGTGCTTTAATGCCCGCTGGTTTTCCTACTGACCCTGAGCATGATTTCAACACCACTCACGTTTTAGTGGCTCATGAGGAGCATACTAAAGAAACGTAAAAGATACTCTCGTTTTACCGGATAACTTCTCCAGTATTCTTTTAGTAAATCAAGGGCTCTTTCTGAAAGGATCGTCCATCTGTCACGATGATTCTTCCCTTTGGAAATATATACCTGCATAGTACTCATATAGATATCTTCAGGTTTAAGAGAGACTAAGTTCTCCTACACGCATTCCAGATGAATAAAGCAGGGCAATGATTGCTTTGTTACGGATCTGGGTTGCAGAATTGATTAACTTTTCAATTTCTTCAAGAGAAAGCACTTTCGGAAGCTTTACATCCAATCGCATTCTTGGAACAATGTCTTGATCCCATGGAATGTGTAAGACATGTTTGTATAGAAAGCAAATGGAAGAATTATAAAAGTTGCAGGTTGCAGATGAAAGACCGGAATTACGTTTTTTCCAGTATAAATGATCTGGCATCCT
>ENA-OQNM01000244-OQNM01000244.1-human-gut-metagenome-genome-assembly--contig:-NODE-244-length-20351-cov-2.648586_pt1 | contig 20351 bp, 18 predicted proteins | sample MGYA00242632_ERZ504886 | MGnify/ENA primary metagenome ERZ504886 (study PRJEB26092, sample SAMD00036424) | human gut metagenome | host: Homo sapiens | study: EMG produced TPA metagenomics assembly of... | reverse complement strand
ATAGTGGGCTGCACATGCATGTAGTTTGGTTGGTCGGACAATCTAGACTAGATGACATCTAGTGCTCGTACCGGTTTATACCGTACAGACAGGGGGGGAAAGCGGTTGGCTACTTTCGGTATTGTAACAAAGAAGCTGCTGAAGGCATTCGATATTGACAACGAGGTTTACTATGCCGATTTCAACTGGAAAGAATTGCTGAAGGCCATCCGCAATGTGAAGGTGAGCTATACGGAAATCTCCAAGTTCCCTGCCGTGAAACGCGACTTGGCGTTACTGCTCGACAAGAAAGTGCAATTTGCGGAAATCGAGAAGATTGCCTACGAGACGGAGAAAAAGCTGCTGAAGGAGGTTTCTCTCTTCGACGTTTACGAGGGTAAGAATCTGGAAGCCGGTAAGAAGAGTTACGCGGTGAGCTTCCTGCTGCAGGATGAGAATGCCACGTTGAACGATAAGCAGATTGACAAGATTATGTCCAAACTAGTGAAGAACCTGGAGGACAAGTTGAATGCCAAGCTGCGTTGATTCATTATTCAGAATTTATAATTCATAATTTAAAATACAGTTCCAATGGGAAGAGCGTTTGAATATAGAAAAGCTGCCAAATTGAAAAGATGGGGTCACATGGCAAAGACCTTTACAAGACTGGGTAAACAAATTGCTATTGCGGTGAAGGCCGGTGGTCCGGAGCCGGAAAACAACCCGACACTGCGTTCGGTAATCGCTACTTGTAAGCGTGAAAACATGCCGAAGGATAATATTGAACGTGCTATCAAGAATGCGATGGGTAAGGACCAGAGCGACTATAAGGGGATGACTTATGAAGGATACGGTCCTCACGGTGTAGCTGTTTTTGTGGATACGCTGACTGATAATACTACCCGTACAGTAGCCGATGTGCGTTCCGTGTTCAACAAGTTCGGCGGTAACTTGGGAACAATGGGTTCACTGGCTTTCTTGTTTGACCACAAGTGCGTGTTCACTTTCAAGAAGAAAGACGGTATCGATATGGAGGAGCTCATTCTTGACTTGATAGACTATGACGTAGAGGAAGACTACGAAGAGGATGAAGAAGAAGGTACTATCACTATTTATGGTGACCCGAAAAGCTATGCAGCTATCCAGAAACATTTGGAAGAGTGCGGTTTTGAAGATGTCGGCGGTGAGTTTACCTATATCCCGAACGATATGAAGGATGTGACTTCCGAGCAACGCGAAACTATCGACAAGATGATAGAGCGTCTCGAAGAGTTTGATGATGTACAGACGGTTTATACTAACATGAAACCGGAAGAAGGCGGAGAATAATGACATATACATACAAGACGCAAGGTACGTGTAGCAGTAACATCGAACTGGATGTGGAAGATGGTATTGTGAAAGAAGTGGCATTTTGGGGTGGATGTAATGGAAACCTGCAAGGACTTTCACGTTTGGTGAAAGGCATGCCGGTAGATGCGGTGATTGCTCGTTTGGAAGGAATTCGCTGCGGAAGACGTTCCACTTCCTGCCCCGACCAATTGTGCAAGGCATTGCACGAGATGGGGTATTGAGCCTCCTGCCTGAAAGAATGGATGAGAGCCCCTGACATTGAAAGATGCCAGGGGCTTTTTTTGAACCTAACATGGAGGTATTTGTTATTATTTGAGTATTTTTACGCTCTTAATTGAACAGACACAATGAAGAATATTTTTAAAGGACTTGAAACGGAGAGACCACTAAACGCGTATCTGGGCGGTCTGGACGTTTTTAAATGTATAGGTCCCGGACTGCTGGTGACTGTGGGCTTTATTGACCCGGGGAACTGGGCATCTAAGTTTTGCGGCAGGGTCTGAATTTGGCTATTCATTGCTGTGGGTCGTGACTTTATCCACTATCATGCTGATTGTATTGCAGCATAATGTGGCGCATCTTGGCATTGTAACCGGCTTGTGCTTGTCCGAAGCCGCTACCAAATATACTCCTTCCTGGGTGTCGCGTCCCATATTGGGTACAGCAGTGCTGGCTTCCATCTCGACTTCGCTGGCAGAGATATTGGGAGGTGCCATCGCTTTGCAGATGCTGTTTGACATTCCCATCATATGGGGCTCTATCTTGACTACCGTATTTGTAGTCGTCATGCTTTTCACTAATTCCTACAAGAAGATAGAACGTTCCATCATTGCTTTTGTTTCGGTCATCGGGTCTCTCCTTTATCTATGAGCTGTTTCTGGTTGAAGATAGATTGGCCGCTGGCTGCACAAGGGTGGGTGACACCTTCGTTTCCGCATGGGAGTATGCTGATTATCATGAGTGTACTCGGTGCGGTGGTGATGCCGCATAATCTGTTTCTGCATTCGGAAGTGATACAGAGCCATGAATATAATAAGAAAGATGATGCGTCCATCCGTAAGGTGTTGAAATATGAATTGTTCGACACGCTGTCTCTATGATTGTGGGATGGGCCATCAACAGTGCCATGATACTGCTGGCAGCGGCAACTTTCTTTAAAAGCGGTATTCAGGTGGAAGAGTTGCAGCAGGCCAAATCCTGCTGGAGCCGTTGCTGGGGAGCAGTGCTGCCGTGGTTTTTGCATTGGCATTACTGATGGCGGGTATATCTTCTACGATAACCAGCGGTATGGCGGCAGGTTCTATCTTTGCCGGTATTTTCGGAGAATCCTATCATATCAAAGATAGTCACTCGCAGGTGGGTGTGATTCTGTCGCTGGGCATTGCACTGCTGCTGATTTTCTTTATCGGAGACCCGTTCAAAGGACTGCTGATTTCACAGATGATACTGAGCATCCAGCTGCCGTTCACGGTTTTCCTGCAAGTAGGATTGACTTCTTCGCGCAAAGTGATGGGGCAGTATGTAAACAGCAAATGGAGTACATTTGTACTTTATGCCATTGCTGCGGTGGTCACTGTGCTGAATATCATGCTGCTGGTATCCGAGTTGACATCTTGAATAATTCATTTTTAAGAAATCAAATAAGTAGTATGAAGATTATTACATATAACGTAAATGGGCTGAGGGCTGCCGTGACAAAAGGTTTTCCCGAGTGGCTGGCACAAGAGCAGCCGGATGTGCTTTGTTTGCAGGAAACAAAGCTGCAACCGGAACAGTATCCGGCAGAGGCGCTGGATGCTTTGGGGTATAAGCATTACCTATATTCTGCACAGAAGAAGGGGTATAGCGGAGTCGCTATTCTGAGCAAGCAAGAACCGGACCATGTGGAATATGGTATGGGTATTGAAGAATACGATAACGAAGGGCGCTTTATCCGTGCCGACTTCGGCGATGTGTCCGTTGTAAGTGTTTATCATCCTTCCGGTACCAGCGGTGATGAACGCCAGGCCTTTAAGATGGTCTGGTTGGAGAAATTCCAGGAATATGTATTGGAGCTGGAACGTACGCGTCCTAAACTCATTCTTTGCGGCGATTATAATATCTGCCATGAGGCAATAGACATTCACGACCCTATCAGGAATGCCACCAACAGTGGCTTCCTGCCTGAAGAGCGGGAGTGGATGACGCGCTTTCTCAATGCGGGATTCATAGATTCCTTCCGTTGGCTTCATCCCGACAAGCAGGAATATACGTGGTGGAGCTATCGCTTTAATTCACGTGCCAAGAACAAAGGGTGGCGCATTGATTATTGCATGGTGAGTGAACCGGTGCGCCCGATGTTGAAGGAGGCGAGAATATTGGGTGACGTTGTTCATTCGGACCATTGTCCGATGTTGTTGGAAATTACAGAATAATGATGATGGAAACAAAAGACAGAATCGAAAAAGCAGTGGAGCTTTTCAAGAGTGGCTATAACTGTTCGCAATCGGTAGTGGGAGCTTTTGCAGATATGTATGGTTTTACAGAAGAGCAGGCTTTCCGGATGTCCGCCTCTTTTGGTGGTGGCATAGGTCGTATGAGGCAGACATGCGGTGCTGCATGCGGCATGTTCCTATTGGCCGGATTGGAAAAAGGAGCTGTGGAAGGCAAGGACCGTGAAGGTAAGGCGGCAAACTATGCGTTGGTGCAGGAGCTGGCTGCTGAATTCAAGAAACGAAATGGCTCTTTGATATGTGCTGAATTGTTGGGGTTGAGAAAACCCGGAAGGTTCGTCCGTTCCGGAAGCCCGTACCGAGCAGTATTATGCTAAACGCCCGTGTGCCAGGATGGTAGAGGTAGCTGCCCAAATTTGGTACCGAATACCTGGAAAAAACGTCCTCAAAGTAAGAAAAAGAACTTTTACCCTTAGTAAGAAAAAGTAGCCTAATAACGTGTTGTATAACATAAATATACCTATCTTTGTCAGCGATATAAAAACACCGACATCTCTATCTTGGTAGATGAGGATAACGTTAACTAAAGCAAATAGAAATAGTTAAAAGAAAAAGCTGGTAATGTTGCAGGACAGATTTGGACTGCACTGAATGGCACAGATGGCTTGACTCACAAGCAAATCAAGAAAGCAACTAAACTGATCGACAAGGACTTCTTCCTGGGATTGGGCTGGTTGTTAAGAGAAGACAAGGTCTCTACTTCTGAAGTGGAAGGCGAATTGTTTGTAAAGCTGAACTAAGCGAGGAATTGATTGGAATGTTATAAAAAGATGCGTTGGTACATGAATATGTTATCAACGCATTTTTTTTATTTGCTCTGTTTTCACTATCTTTGCGCACCCAATTAATAGATAGTTATTGACAATGAAGAATATACGAAATTTTTGCATTATTGCCCATATCGACCACGGTAAATACAACTTTGGTCAGACCGTCTGCTGGAATTTACCAATACTATACAAGTAACTAACGGACAGATGCTGGATGACATGGACCTTGAGAAGGAAAGAGGTATCACCATCAAGAGCCATGCCATACAAATGGAGTATACATATAAAGGCGAAAAGTAGTATTCTGAACTTGATAGACACTCCGGGACACGTTGACTTCTCGTACGAGGTGTCACGTTCCATCGCCGCTTGTGAAGGAGCCTTGCTTATTGTAGATGCTTCGCAAGGAGTGCAGGCGCAGACCATTTCAAACCTCTATATGGCGATTGAGCATGATTTGGAGATTATTCCCGTCATCAACAAATGTGACATGGCAAGCGCCATGCCCGAGGAAGTGGAGGATGAGATCGTCGAACTGTTGGGCTGCAAGCGTGATGAGATTATCCGTGCTTCCGGCAAAACAGGCATGGGAGTGGAAGAGATTCTGGCTGCGGTCATTGAGCGTATCCCTCATCCGGAGGGTGACGAGGAAGCTCCGTTGCAGGCGTTGATTTTCGATTCTGTCTTCAATTCTTTCCGTGGTATCATTGCATATTTCAAGATAGTGAACGGTGTGATTCGTAAAGGGGATAAAGTGAAATTCTTCAATACAGGCAAGGAATATGATGCGGATGAAATCGGAGTGCTCAAAATGGAAATGATGCCACGTCCGGAGTTGCGTACGGGGGATGTGGGCTATATCATCTCGGGTATCAAAACCTCTAAGGAAGTGAAAGTAGGCGATACGATTACGCATATTGCCCGTCCTTGCGAAGAGGCCATCGCCGGTTTTGAGGAGGTGAAGCCGATGGTTTTTGCCGGTGTGTACCCCATCGAGGCAGAAGATTTCGAGGACTTGCGTTCTTCTTTGGAGAAGTTGCAGTTGAATGATGCTTCGCTGACTTTCCAGCCTGAGTCTTCATTAGCTTTGGGCTTTGGTTTCCGTTGCGGTTTCCTTGGGCTGCTCCATATGGAGATTGTGCAGGAACGCCTTGACCGTGAATTTGACATGAACGTTATCACCACCGTGCCCAACGTTTCCTACAATATCTATGACAAGCAGGGAAATATGACTGAAGTGCATAACCCCGGCAGCATGCCCGACCCTACCATGATAGACCGTATTGAGGAGCCCTATATCCGTGCCTCGGTGATTACCGCCACTGATTACATCGGCCCTATCATGACTCTTTGTTTGGGCAAGCGTGGCGAGCTGGTGAAGCAGGAATATATTTCAGGTAACCGTGTAGAAATATACTATGATATGCCTCTTGGCGAAATAGTTATCGATTTCTATGATAAATTGAAGAGTATCTCTAAGGGATATGCCTCTTTTGACTATCATCCCAACGGTTTTCGTCCTTCCAAACTGGTGAAGCTGGATATTTTGCTGAACGGTGAGCCGGTGGATGCTCTTTCTACCTTGACACACTTTGACAATGCCTACGAATTGGGACGCCGGATGTGCGAAAAGTTGAAAGACCTGATTCCGAGACAGCAGTTCGATATCGCCATTCAGGCTGCTATCGGTGCCAAGATTATTTCCCGGGAAACGATTAAGGCTGTGCGTAAGGACGTAACGGCCAAATGTTATGGAGGTGACGTGAGCCGTAAACGAAAATTGCTTGAGAAACAGAAGAGAGGTAAGAAGCGTATGAAACAGATTGGTAATGTGGAAGTACCTCAGAAAGCGTTCCTTGCAGTCTTGAAGCTGGATTGATGTCGAAAGGATGAAATCTTAAATCAAATATACTTCTTTATGATTATTTTGCGTACTGTGAAAAACTTCTCGTCGCTGAATATAGCGGCGAGCATCTTGCTGTTTTTGATGGCTATTTTGGCGGCCGTTATTGCTAATTCGCCGATGGCTCCGTTGTATCAGGGCTTTCTTTTGCAGGAACTGCATCTGCGCATCGGAGACTTTAATTTGTTCTCCCATGGCGGTCATCCGTTGAAAATGATTGAGTTTATAAACGACTGCCTGATGACTGTTTTCTTTCTGGCTGTGGGGTTGGAGATAAAGCGGGAACTGCTGGTGGGTGAACTTTCTTCCTTTCGTAAGGCTTCTTTACCCTTTGTAGCGGCATGTGGCGGCATGTTGGTGCCGGTCATTGTCTATTCACTTCTGGTCGTTCAGGGCACTCCGGAAACGCGCGGCATGGCTATACCGATGGCTACGGATATTGCTTTTTCATTGGGGGTACTCAGTCTGCTGGGTAAGCGGGTGCCTCTGAGTCTGAAAATTTTTCTGACGGCATTTGCAGTAGTTGATGATATTGGCGGTATTTTGGTTATTGCTATTTTCTATAGCTCCGAAGTGGCTTACGGATACCTAATTGTAGCCGCTGTCCTTTATTTCTTCCTTTACTATATGGGGAAATTCGGTATGACACAGAAGATATTTTTCCTACTTATCGGGCTGATTATTTGGTATTTGTTCCTTCAGTCGGGCATTCATAGCACTATTTCCGGAGTGATACTGGCTTTTGTGATACCGGCTCGTCCCCGTTTGGATGCCGGGAAATACATTAAGCGTATCCGCGATATCATCGGTGATTTTCCGGTTTCTAAATCGGATAATATTATATTGACCAATGAGCAGATTGCCACTCTAAAACAAGTAGAACGCGCTTCTGATTATGTGATTAGTCCTTTGCAATCCTTGGAAGATAATTTGCATGGTACGGTAAACTTTGTGATACTGCCGCTTTTTGCTTTTGCCAATGCTGGTGTGGTGTTCAGTGGAGGCGGTGGTGTTGTTGGAGCTGTTAGTATAGCGGTGGCTGCAGGATTGCTTCTTGGCAAGTTTATCGGTATTTTTCTATTCACCTGGCTGGCGGTCAAGAGTGGTTTGTCCTCAATGCCTCCGGGAATGAATTGGAGAAGTGTTGCCGGAGTATCCTTGTTGGGGGGGATTGGTTTTACGGTATCTTTATTTATTGCCAACCTTTCTTTTGCAGGAGAATATCCGGATCTGCTGAACCAGGCGAAGTTTGGTGTATTGCTGGGAACGATTGTTGCCGGTATGTTGGGATATATGGTACTGAATGCGGTGTTGCCGAAGGTTAATAACAAATAGATCTCTACTTTGGATACTGGACGAAGAATCGGTTCTCCAGGGATATTCAGTAAATCCTTTGAAAGATAAGTTGGCATGTGTCAATGATTTAAGAAAACGTATTCTCTGTTACAGAAACAGAAGAAATAGCCCATTATTCTTAAAAAACATTCGTATCTTTGCTGATACAAGTCGAAAGGACCTTCCGGATATGAAACACATAAAGGCAGTTGCCGGATACATATTGATTCTTTCTCTCTGCCTCGTGTGTGCGCACCCTGCCCATGCGGAGACACGGCGCATTGCGCTGATACACTCTTTCGAGCCGGGCTATCCGCCTGCTGCGAAGGCTTTGGAACTGTTGCAAAAAGAGTTCAGCCTTCTCGGCTTGGACTGCGATGTACGCGAATACTATCTGGATTGCGACCGCTACATGGAGGAGGCAGAAAACCTCCGTATGGCTGGTTTCGTGGACGACCTCTCTGCCTGGGGAGCCGAGTTGATAGCCGTGCTCGACGACCAGGCTGCCTATGCGCTGATGGCATGCAGACACCCGTTGGCGCATGAAATACCCGTTGTGTTCAGCGGTGTGAACTATCCCAACATATCCCTGCTCCTGCAATACCCCAACATCACGGGCTATGCCGACACGCCCGATTACTTGCGTACCATACGCATGATAGAGAGTATCATGGGCAAGTCGCGCATCTGCCTGATGAACGGACAAGTGTTTCTGGACCGCAAGATATGGCATGCGTTGAATGAGCAGTGTCGTGGGCAGGGGCTCGCCATCGTGACCTCTACAGAGGGTGCTTACTTTGCCGGTTCCTCCTATCACCGTGTGCGCGAGAGGGAGACTATCAGCCCTATACTGAAACGGCAGAACATAGACGTGTTGCTGGACACCACGAAGATTGTGCGCATGACGAGCGACTCCATAGCGATACGCCATCTGATGTGGTTGGGACGCGGCGACAATACGTTGCTGCTCTACACCAAGCGAGACTATACCACCAAGCGTGTGGGCATGCTCTTCGACAATCCCACGTTTCAGACCATTAACGAGGGCTTCGGCTTTGCCGACTACTTGCTGGGAGGATATTTCACTCCACTGGAAAGCCAGATAAGATACATGGCGACCGGTATCAAGGAACGCCTCGAAGGGCGGATGCCCCGGCAGCAGGTGACGGAATGCGCCAAGCAGTACGTGCTGAACTGGCATGTGCTGCAGAAGTATGGTATCCCGCTCGAGAGCATTCCGGCAGAGTACACTGTGATGTATATTCCTTTTTCGGAGCGCTACCGCTATCCTATACTTATCGGTTCCATCTTGGGCGCTGTCTTCGTGCTGACGGTGATAGTCTTGCTCTCCTTTAGCCTGCTGCGCGAACGCAGGCGCAAGCGTGAGGCATTGCGAAACCTCCTCTACGAGCATGAGACCCTCTGCCTGGCCATCGAAGGAAATTCTACCTACGCCTGGCGACTGGAGGGAGATTCCGTGTCCTGCGATTCTCAGTTTTGCGAGCTTATTCATCATCGCCCCGGCCGTCTTCTGCTCGATGAAATCACTCCCTACATTCATCCCGACGACTTACCCGCCTTCCGCAAGAACATAGCGGCAAGGCATGAACACACGCACCACAAGGGGCAGTATCGCTGTAACTTCACCGGTGAGTTCCAGTGGTGGGAGTTCAGCTACAATACCATCCACACCCCCGGACACGCACCCATCATAGCCGGATTGCTGCAGAATATCCAAGAACTGAAAGACCACGAGCAGGAGCTGATAGAATCCCGCGAGCTGGCAGAGCAGGCCGAATTGAAACAGTCGTTCCTCAACAACATGAGCCACGAGATCCGCACTCCACTCAATGCCATTGTCGGCTTCTCGGATATGCTGGCCAATGAGCCGGAGTTTTCAGACGAAGAGCGGCAGGAGTTTGTGGACATCATCAATACCAATACCAAACTGCTACTGAAGCTGGTGGGCGATGTGCTGGAACTGTCGCGCATCGAGTCGGGTAACCTCTTGTTCACCTTTCAGCGGGAGAGTGTGCGCCGGCTGCTCGATGACGTCTATCAGACGCATAGCCTGCTTATCCGGCCGCCGTTACAGTTCCTCAAGGATTTCCCTCCCGAAGATGTACAGGTGAATGTAGACCCCATGCGACTGACACAGGTACTCACCAACTTCCTGAACAATGCCAACAAGTTTACGAAAGAAGGCAGCATCCGGCTGGGGTATTGCTGTCCGTCCGGCATGAGCGAGGTACATCTTTATGTGGAAGACACCGGCATAGGCATTCCGCACAGCGAGCAGAAGATGATTTTCGAGCGTTTCTACAAGCGCAGCGAGTTTTCCCAAGGCGTCGGGCTGGGCTTGTCCATCTGTGTGCTCATTGTCGAAAAGATGGGAGGACGCATCGAACTCCAGTCCGAGGAAGGCCGTGGAAGCCGTTTCACAGTGGTACTGCCTTGTATTGAATAAATCCTTAAAAAATGTAATCGCGTTGTAATGCCTTTATATATAATTTTGCGTATCTTTGCCAATGTTTTAAGAAATATAACGTTTTAAGAAACTAATTTAAAAGACATTATGTTAAAGAGAGTAAGAATTATACTGACGGTGCTGCTGCTACTGGCCACCGTGGGTGTAGATGCGCAGGTCACCACAGCTTCTATGGCGGGTAAGGTGGCGGATGCAAGTAATGAGCCCATTATTGGTGCCACTGTCCAGGCGGTGCACCAGCCTTCCGGTTCGCGCTACGGAACCGTGACCAATGTCGACGGACGCTATTCCATCCAGGGTATGCGCACCGGTGGTCCCTATCGGGTGGAGATTTCCTATATCGGCTATCAGACAGTTATTTATAAGGACATCACTCTCCAACTGGGCGAGGTGTATAACCTGAACGTAGAGATGAGCGAATCTTCTGAGCTGCTGAACGAAGTGATTGTGACGGCGGCCAAGACCAAGTTCACCGCCGAAAAGACAGGTGCCACTACCAACATCTCTTCTGCACAGATAACGCAGCTCCCTACCGTGAACCGTAGTATCAGCGACATCGCCCGCCTTTCTCCCTACGCCAATGGCATGAGCTTTGCCGGAGGTGACGGACGTTCCACGAACTTCACCATCGACGGTGCCAACTTCAACAACAACTTTGGACTGAGTTCCAACCTTCCCGGTGGCGGCAATCCCATCTCGATGGATGCCATCGAAGAAGTGCAGGTAGTTGTCGCCCCGTTCGACGTGCGCCAGACGAACTTCATCGGCGGTGGCATCAATGCCATCACCAAGAGCGGTACGAACACATTCAGAGGTACTGCCTATACCTATTACCGCAACCAGGACATGCGTGGTAACCGCATCAACGGCGAGGACCTGGGAGCACGTTCCGATGAGTCCAAGACTACCTACGGCTTTACGCTGGGTGGTCCCATCATCAAGAACAAGTTGTTCTTCTTTGTGAACTACGAAAAAGAGAAGACTCCGGGAGAGGTTATAAAGTATCGCGCGCGCGAGGACGGCGAAGATGCGAAAGGTATGGTGTCCCGTACACTGAAGTCGGACATGGAGAAGGTGTACAACCATCTGAAGGACAAATACGGCTATGATGCAGGCTCCTACACCAATTTCCCTGCCGACGAGGAGAACACCAAGCTGCTGGCCCGCATCGACTGGAACATCACGGACCGCCATCGCTTGAGTCTCCGCTACAACAATACGAAGAATACGGCTTGGAATGCCCCGAACGGTAACTCTTCCGATACGGGATATCGTTTGAACAATACTTACCGCGTAGGTACGCAGTCTATGGCGTTTGCCAACAGCATGTATTCTATGGACAACAAGGTGCAGTCTTGGGCGGCAGATTTGAATAGTCGTTTCACCGATAAGATTTCCAATCAGTTGCTGTTTACCTACACCAATATTGAGGACATGCGCGGCACCAATTCTTCTCCTTTCCCCTTCATTGACATCATGGCAGGCAAGGACGAGAATGGAAACCAGATTCTGGAACCGTATATGAGCGCCGGTTACGAGCTGTTCACTTACAACAATGGTGTGAAGAACAAGATTACGAACATTACCGATAACTTCACTTTCTTCACCGGTAACCACAAGCTGACGGCAGGCCTTAGCTACGAGCACCAGTTTGCCAATAACGCCTATATGCGTAACGGTACGGGATACTATCGCTACAACAGTCTGGAAGATTTCCTGAGTGGCGCAGCTCCCGAATCATTCGCTTTGACTTATGGTTTCAACGGCGTGGCTAACCCCAATGCCCAGGTTACCTTCAACCAGCTTGGCTTCTATGCCCAAGATGAATGGAATCTCGGCAACAGTCTGAAACTGACCTACGGTATCCGTTTCGACAACTTGATGTTCGACAACGACGACCTCCAGAGAAACGATGCCATCTATGAGCTTGACTTCGACGGGCAGCACATCGACACCGGTAAGTGGCCGGATTCCAGATGGCAGATTTCTCCCCGTGTAGGTTTCGTTTGGGATGTGTTCAAGGACAAGTCGCTGAAAGTACGTGGAGGTACGGGTGTGTTTACGGGACGTCTGCCGTTGGTTTTCTTCACCAATATGCCGACCAATGCTTCTATGGTACAGAACTCCGTTACCTTTAAGACCCAATATGACAATGGAAAAGTGGTGGGCCACGATTCCCGTCTGGATCAGTTGGCAGGTGGCATGATTACGGACATGAACCAGATAATCGACAAGTTCAACCTCCCCACCACGATTGAGAAACACGTGGCGGGGAGTAAGATTTCGGGTGTGGCCAAGGACTTCAAGATGCCACAGGTGTGGAAGTCGTCTATTGCGGTGGATTATCAGGTACCCGTATCTTTCCCCTTGACCGTGACGGGAGAGTTCATGTTTACAAAGAATGTGAATGCCGTTACCATCAACAATATCAATATCAAGAACCCCGACGAATGGAAATACAATAAGCTGACCACCGTCAAGGGCGCTGATGGAAAAGAGGTGACAACTACGGAACTGCTGCATACAGGTATGCAACGTTTCAATGGTGCGGATAACCGCATGGTGTACTCTTATTCTCTTTATGACAACCCCGATAAGAATGTGAAATATGCAGGCGACTTCGTGCATTACAATGGCAAGAATGCCGTGGTGCTCGACAATACATCCAAAGGCTACGGCTATACGGCAAACATCACGGTGAATGCCCAGCCGTTGGACGACCTGATGCTGATGCTGGCCTATACGCACACGGAGTCCAAAGAAGTTTCCGGTCTTCCAGGCAGCGACCCCATCTCTACCTGGCAGGGACTGAACACGATTGACGGTTCCAATTATGTGGATGCACAACGTTCACAGTATGTGGTTCCCGACAAGGTGATTGCTTCCGTGGGCTACTACATTCCCTTCAGACACAAAGGCCTGCTTCGCGGCACACACCTGAATCTGTTCTATTCCGGTTATTCTTCCGGCGGTTACAGCTTCTGCTACACCAATGACATGAATGGTGACGGCATCAACAACGACCTGATGTACATTCCGAAGGCGATAGTGAAATCAACTTCAAGACAGAGGAAGACCGCGTTGCTTTCTGGAAATTCGTAGAGCAGGATTCGTACCTGAAGAATCACAAAGGACAGTATGCCGAGGCTTATGCTGCCCGTGCTCCGTGGGTGCACCGCTTTGACTTCCGTCTGCTGGAGGATTTTGAATTCAAGATTGGCAAGACCAAGCATTGCTTCCAGTTGAGTTTCGACATCATGAACGTGGGTAATCTTATCAACTCCAAATGGGGTATCTCCAAGACCAACACCGTTTCCAACAGCAACCGAATCCTGAAGTATGAAGGGGTGAAGAGCGTCACTGATCTGACTCCGGTATTCTCCATGTATAAGGTGAACGGTGAATATCCTACCAAGACTTACGACACCTATCAGAACTACAGCGAATGCTGGAAGTTGCAAGTCGGCATCCGTTACGTGTTCAACTAACCGGATGCAGACAACCTCCGCTGAATGGCGGAATATGATAAGGCAAGGGCTGTCCCGGAAATCCCGGGATAGCCCTTGCTGTTTTGGGCTTTCTTTACTTTATTGTATTTCAACCTCCATAATCACTGGATTGTGGTCGCTGCACAAATCCAGGTCCGGAGAGTAGTATGCAATACCCTTCAGACTGGGGGAGTGGAAGATGTAGTCAATACGCAACATGCGTTTGGTATAGCGGTAGGTGTACATGTATCCGTTTCCGGCAGTGCGGAATCCGTCTTTGAGGGTTTTCCTCAAATGGTGGTAGGTGTAGGAGGAAGGTATCGAGTTGAAGTCACCGCATAACAGCACGGGATAGGGGCTGGCCTTGGCGTAGTGGCTGATGACGTAAGCCTGTGTGGCCCGTTTCACGAAGTTTTCGTGCAGGGTGCCTGCGGCATCTTTGGCTGCCTGGACTTCGCGGCGGGTGTCGTCGGTGGCCAGCTCGCGTTCCCACTTCCTGCGCTTCTGGCTGACGCTGGTGGTCTGCAGGTGGTTGTTTATCAGACGTATGGTATCCGTATCCATCGCTACATCGCACATCATGCTACAGTTGGAGCTGCGCTGGTAAGTGATGAAACGGTGGTTCGCCAATGGATAGCGGCTGAATACGGCGATAGGCAGTACGCCCTTGGAGTCTTCGGAAGGGATGAGCGCGTGTGACCAATGCGAGAGTATGCGCCGTATGCTGTCCGTGGGGAAGTCGCTGTTGTCTCCGAACTCCTGGAAGCACAGCACATCCACGCCCTCCTGCTGCATGTACCGGGCTATCTCCTTGCAGGAATAACCGGTAATCTCACCTCCAAAGTTGTGTATGTTGTAGGTGGCTATCTTCAGATACTTGCCTGCCGGGGTTTTGTCTTTCGGCAGGTGGAGCTGGAAGACAGACGTCAGATATCCCCAGTTGCAGAAGAATGCCGCCAGCGGAACCAGTGCCCAGCGCTTATGGGCCAATGCCCAGCAGAGTGCCGTTATCAGATTGACAATCAGGAGTACGGGCACTGCCAGCCCCAGTAATGGCATGATGGCGGAATCGACCGGAGCCACGTTTCCTGAGAAGGCTGCCACTATGGTGATGGTGGCCAAAACGAATGTTGCTGCTATCAGGCAGATGTAGAACAGACCTTTTACGGCGGACTTTCCCATGTTGTTTGCTTGTTTGTTTTGTTATGGTACCCTGCCATACAGAGCTTGTTACAGCATCTCTTCCACCGGGATATACAGCGAAGAGATGCTGTAATGTCTGTTATTTATTCACTACGTTCACCGGCTTGCCGTCTTGGTAGGCTTTGATGTTTTCGAGCATAATCAGCATGAGGCGTTCGCGCGCGGCCGTGCTTGCCCAGGCAATGTGCGGAGTGATGTAGCAGTTACGGGCAGAGAGCAATGGATTGTCGGCACGGGGAGGCTCCTGCGAGAGTACGTCTACGCCGGCGGCATAGATGGTGCCGTTGTTAAGTGCATTGGCAAGGTCTTGTTCGTTGATGAGCGGGCCGCGTCCGGTATTGATGAGGATGGCGGTGGGCTTCATCAGCCGGAGCCGTTCTGCATTCACCATCTCGCGGGTGGAGTCGGTGAGGGGACAGTGCAGGCTGATGATGTCACATTCGCGGAACAACTCGTCCAGCTCCATCTTGCGGATTTCGGGAGGAAGCTGGAAGTTGGTCTTGGAGGTGTAGGCACATACCTTCATACCGAAGCCGATGGCGATGCGGGCGGTGGTGAAGCCGGTGTGCCCCAGGCCTACGATTCCGAGCTTTTTTTCGCGCAGTTCGATGAGCGGCGTGTCCCAGAAGCAGAAGTCCTTGCTTGCTGTCCAGCGGCCTCGGTGCACCTCTTCAGAGTGGTGTTGCACTTGCTGGGTGATGTTCAGAATATGGGCAAAGACCATCTGGGCAACGGAGTCGGTGCTGTAGGCGGGAATATTGGTGACAATGATGCCGCGTTCTTTGGCAGCGGCGGTGTCTACGATGTTGTATCCGGTAGCCAGCACACCGATGTATTTCAGTTCGGGCAGTGCCGCCATGTGCTCAGCGGTGAGCACGGTTTTGTTGGTCAGCAGGATTTCTGCACCAGCGGCGCGTTCCAATACTTCCGCAGGGGCGGTGCGGTCGTAGATGGTGCACTCGCCCAAGGCTTGCAATTCGTCCCAGCAAAGGTCGCCGGGGTTGGCGGCATAGCCGTCTAATACTACTATATTCATGGAGTTATAAGTTATTTGTTGTGGGGATTTTCTGTATCCGAGTTTTAATCTCTAACTTTTAATTTTAATTGATAGTTTACCATTTCTTTTCCTCTCCCCAGAGTTGCTGCATCCGTTCCTTGTGCTTCTGCTCGGCAGGGTTGAGTTGTGGCTCCCAGATACGGCGGTCTTTCAATTCGTCGGGCAGGAATTGCTGCTTGACGAAGTTGCCGGGGTAGTCGTGAGCGTACTTGTACTTCTCGCCGTAGCCCAACTGCTTCATCAGCTTGGTAGGGGCGTTGCGCAGGTGCAGGGGGACGGGGAGGTTGCCCGTTTCACGTACCAGTTCCAGGGCATTGTTGATGGCCATATAGGCGGAGTTGCTCTTGGGGCTGGTGGCAAGGTATATGGTGGCTTCTGCCAGTGGGATACGTCCTTCGGGCCATCCCACTTTCATCAGCGTGTCGAAGCAGGCGTTGGCCAGCAGCAGTGCGTTGGGGTTGGCCAGTCCGATGTCTTCGGAGGCGGAGATGACGAGGCGGCGGGCTATGAAGGCAGGGTCTTCACCTCCTTCGACCATGCGCGCCAGCCAGTAGATGGCGCCATCCGGGTCGCTGCCGCGAATGGATTTGATAAAGGCGGAGATGATGTCGTAGTGCATCTCGCCGTCCTTATCGTAGGCAAGAGGGTTCTGTTGCAGGCGTTCGGTCACCATGTCGTCGGTGATGAGGACAGGGTCTGCGGCTTCGGAGTCTACCACCAGTTCGAGGATGTTGAGCAGCTTGCGGGCGTCTCCTCCGCTGAAGCGGAGCATGGCGGTGGTTTCTTCCAGTTCTATCTTCCGTTCCTTCAGCACGGTGTCTGTGGTGATGGCACGTTGCAGCAGTTCCAGCAGGTCGTCCTTCTCCAGTGACTTCAAGGTATAGAGCTGGCAGCGGGACAGCAGCGGGCGGATGACCTCGAACGAAGGGTTCTCCGTGGTGGCGCCTATCAGCGTCACGGTGCCTTGCTCCACGGCTCCCAGCAGTGAGTCTTGCTGCGATTTGCTGAAGCGGTGTATCTCGTCAATGAAGAGGATGGGACTGGCTTGCGAGAAGAAACGGTTGCTCTTGGCGCGCTCTATCACGTCGCGCACGTCCTTCACGCCGCTGGTCACGGCACTGAGCGTATAGAAAGGAGTTTCCAGCTTGTTGGCGATAATCTGCGCCAAGGTTGTCTTTCCCACTCCCGGAGGACCCCATAGGATAAACGAAGAGATACGTCCTGCATCAATCATCTTACGCAGCACTGCACCTGGTCCCACTAAATGTTTCTGACCGATATATTCATCTAATGTTCTTGGTCTAAGCCGTTCTGCTAATGGTTGCATAGTATGTAACTCTTAAAATATCATTAATATCATGAAGCGTATACCGCCCTTCTTCACTCCCGGTATGTCCGTATAGGTCAGCCTACGTACATATTCTATGTGGAGCAGTTTGAAGATATTGTAGATACCTACGCTGGCTTCCACATAGGGAGTCTTGCCCATGACGTGGCTGGTGGGTACACCGTCGCGCATGGGGAAGAGGAATAAGTCGGGATTGTTGCTCTTGTACGGGTTGTTCTTGTCCGTCAGCGTGCCCCACAAGCCACGGATGCGGAACATCTCGCGCCACTTCAGCTTCTTGATGAGCGGGATGCGGTTGAAGAGTTTTCCGTTCATGTCGTAGCTTAGGTTGAGGGAGGCGTAGCGGTCGTTCAGGAACTCCATGTTGTTGATGAGGTTGAAGGACTCGTTGTTCTGCGTGATGTACGAGAGGTTCGCCATCGGCAGGTTCAGCAGGGGGTAAGGGAACGGTGTTCCATTGCGCACCGGCACGTGCCGTTACGTCCAGCTTGCCCCACGAGCCGAGCCAGAAGCGCTTGCGGATGCTGGCTTCCGTCAGGTTGAAGTTATACTCTCCACCCAGCACGCCCTTGAATCCGGCGGTGTGGGAGAGGGTGAAGGTGGGCGCATCCAACGATACGGGCACGCGGCGTTGCTTGGTGTTGACGAAGGTCTCACCGGGAGCGTAACGCAAAGTCACACCCAGCTCGGTGGTGGTGATGTCGTGCACCAACGTATTTTTTCGTTCCCATTGTCCGGGTGTTCCTCCGTTGTTCTTCCAGTATTGCAATTGTCCGGCAGGCTGGTCGTTACGATGGCGCGCCATGGCCTGTACGGAGAAGCCGGTATTGGTCTCCAGCTCGTAAGTCAGCGTGGCGTCGCGCATGTAGGACATCTGGTCCACCGTCGTCCATTTCCAGCCGACAAACAAGTTGTCCTTGTCCGTGGCGAGATACTTGTCCATGGGAGACATCACGTCGTAGGTGTACTTGAAGGCGATATAGTGTTTCGGGAACTCCCACAATACGTATTCGCGCTTGTTGAAGGAGTAGGCCACCTGTCCGGAGTAGAACCATTTCTTGTCCTTGGTTCCGTAGGCACCGTAGCCGCTCAGGCTCCAATGCGGGTCAAGGTTACCTGTTGTCATACCGCTCAGACGGAAGCGCGTGCCGTTGACGTAGTTGCTGGTTATCATCGTGTTGATGGGACCGAAGTCGAACTTGCTGGGATGCTTCTTGCCACCCGTCTCCACGAAGTTCTCAATCAAGGCTTTCGCCCCGAAGATAACGTACTTGAAGCCGGGAATCTGCTCGATGCGGTTCATGAATACGTCCATCGTGCTCTCTTTCTTGGTGAGGGGTACTTGGCGGACTTTCGCCCAGTATTCGTCGCTCTTGGCAAGCATGTTCGCTTCCTTGATGACGTTTCCTTTCAGACGGAAGAGGCGGGGCTCTATTTCCGTGAATTGATAGTCGCTGTATTTGGTGGTCCGTTGCACTTCCAGGCCTTGGATACCTTTCACGAAGTGTAGTTCCACGGTCATGTCGTCGTCGGTCAACACCCAGTTGCTGTCGGGCAGTTGTTCGAACTGCTGCACGATGTCGAGGTTTTCCACGAAGTTGACACCCGTCTTCTTGGGTAGGTTCATGGTACATTTCTTCACGGCATAGGTGGAGTCCTTCACCACGTAAAGGTGCCCCGTGAAACCGAAGTCCTGCGGGTTCTGCGGAACGAAAGTCAGATGGACGCACTCCTGCTTGTCCACCATGAGTGTGTCCATCAGATAGTACTTATAGAAGCGTGATGGCTCCGCGACCGATGGGGCTGACGAAGCGGCGTTGCAGCAGCCGGATGTCGTCGTCGTAGATGTTGATGTCGGAGAATACGTCCGTAAGGATGGTCCCCAGCATGTCTCCGGTGTTGAAGAACTCTTCGATACCAGTGGAGTTCATGCCTTCGATGATGGTCTTTTCGCTCTTGGGGCTTTTACGGAAAATGGTCTTGCTCGCCGTCTCCTTGATGGAGATGGGTAGAATCATCTTGTTGGTCTTGGGCGATACCTCCACCTGGTCTTTGAAGAAGGAGAATTTCTTGTAAATACCTTTCTCCATTTTGTCGGGGGTAACGTCGTTGAGCGACATCTTCATCTTTTCATATTTCTGATACTGATAGTAGTCGTTCTCTTCCAGTTTCAAGGCCTTCTTGTTCTCGATGACCTTCTTCATAAACTCCACGGCGGGGTTGTTCTTGCGGGAATATTTCTCCTTCTTGGGTTTCACGACGACCTCGGAGAGCATGATGTCGTCCGGTTGCAACTTGACGTTCAGCACCCGGGTACCGGGATTCAGTTTCACTTTCTTGGTGATATAACCTACAGCGGAGAATGTCAGCTCATCCCAGCCTTTGTGGGTTTCAACCTGGTATTCACCGTTTGCGTTGGAGATGCCGCCTACACCTTTCCCTTCATACTGTACGGTGATATACATCAGCGGTTCGTTCGTGAGAGAGTCTGTGATGACACCCTTAATTTGGGCGGATGCGCTGATGGAGACAAACAGTGACAGCAGGAAAAGGGCATAAATTATATATCTTTGCTTCATAAGTTACAGATAATTCGGGCACAAAGTTAACAAATTAAGGTTAATCAAGAAGCAAATATAGACTAAAGAAACGGGAGATATGGTTAAATGAACGTGAAAGTCGTATGTCTTGTTTGCTGGATACAGATAAAAAATGTACGGAATCCTTGTAGAGAAGTTGCCGGATATAAAGGATAAAGTTGCGCAATGTATGGAGAAAGCTCTATCCCAAGCCTTGGGATAGAAAGACCCAAGCTTGGGATAAGCGTCCGTAGGTTTGGGATAGACGTTTGCTAAGCTTGGGATAGAATTTATGGAGGATTATGAATTGTTGCCGTTCAGTAGTGTCTGTACGATGCGTTCCGCCGTCCGTCCGT
>ENA-OQNM01000242-OQNM01000242.1-human-gut-metagenome-genome-assembly--contig:-NODE-242-length-20441-cov-3.432559_pt1 | contig 20441 bp, 22 predicted proteins | sample MGYA00242632_ERZ504886 | MGnify/ENA primary metagenome ERZ504886 (study PRJEB26092, sample SAMD00036424) | human gut metagenome | host: Homo sapiens | study: EMG produced TPA metagenomics assembly of... | reverse complement strand
CTTCGCAAAAAGCGTATGCTTTTTTGCAGTTTCCCACGGATTTCAGCACTCGAACTGGCGGTAACGTTCTTCCGTCATATCATTTTGTCCCGATAGGTATTCATTCTTTAAGACGTTTCCCGGATTTCTTTGCTGATATCGAGTGTGAGTGCTTCATTGTTCTGTGCAATCGCATGCCCTACAATGTCACTCATCAGTTCCCGGAACTGTGCCATGCGTTCTTCCGCGGAAAGGGTATTTACAGGTAAGTCGGTTTTATCTGTATTCTGTCGGTTCGGTTTGGCGACAACCGTGTGATGATGTTTCCGGTTACATGCGGGCAATGGACCAGGTGCTGCAGAATCCGGCACGGAAACACCGGCATCTTCGGGGTTTTTATTATGTAATATCATGCGGATTGCTTTTAGCTGATATCCTTTTTCTTTTAGTTCTTTGATTTTTTGAAATTCCTGTATGTTTTCTCGTGTATAGTATCGATGTCCCATCTCGTTTCGTGGGATGGTCAGGTCGAGTTCTTCTTCCCAGTAACGTAACACATGGGTTTCCACACCGGCCAGTGCGGCGGCATCGGAAATCATGTAACGTACTTTTTCCACGATAACATGTCCTCCTTTTGAGTTATTTATTTTGGGCGATTTCACAATCGCCTTTTGCGTTTATTATAACTTTTCAAAAAGGTGAGTTCAAACATTTTCCATCGTATTTTTCTGACATTTCTCGCAGTTTATAAAAATAGATCTTGACATTTGAGGTTTATAAGAATAAACTGAAGACAGGTTGATAGCTATAAACCTATGGAGGAGAAAAAGATGGAATATATAAAATTATGTGACAGTGATTACCGGTTTATGTGTGTCGTATGGGAGCATGACCCCCGTCAACTCCGGGGAACTTGTAAAGTTATGTCAGGAACAGCTTGGCTGGAAAAAATCCACGACTTATACGGTTGTACGGAAAATGTGCGAAAAAGGATACATTGCCAATGAGGATGCAACGGTTTCCGTTTTAATTCCAAAGGAACAGGTGCAGGCAGAGGAATCCCGCTATTTTGTGGATCGCACATTTGACGGATCACTGCCAGGGTTTATCACAGCATTTCTTGGAGGAAAGAAAATTTCCAAAAAAGAAGCAAAGCTGCTCAAGAAAATGATCGACGAGCATAAAGAAGGGTAGAGGCAGAGAATGGAGAAGGCAAGTGTAATTTTTCTGGCATTTCTGCAGCGGAATGGCATGGTGGCGGTTGTAATTCTCGCGGTGTTTGCAGTGCGCGCGCTTTTGCGGAAATGTCCCAAAAAATATTCCTATGCATTGTGGGCAATTGTTGGAATCCGTATGTTATTTGATTTGCCCATTGCATCAGGATGGAGTTTGTTTAATCTGTTTCGTCTGGCAAAAAGCAGATCACAAATGAGTGAGATTGCACACTACACAGGAGTATCTGGAGTGCATGCGCAAACGGCAGTACAGAATGTGACGCAGATATCTGCCGGTTCACGTGTGACAGGGGATGCAGCTTCTGAAGCTGGTTTGACAGCAGCTATGACGACCTCACAGAAAATTTGTGCGGTGTTGTTTTTTGTCTGGCTGATCGGGATATTTTATTTTTAGGATATGGAATGTATTCCTATATCAAATGCCGAAGTATGGTACGGACAGCAGTACGTTTAACCGTAAATGAAACATCTGGAAACGTTCGGCGGACCATAAAGATCTGGGAATGTGACTGTATTCCATCACCGTTTGTACTGGGAATTTTCTGCCCGCAGATTTATATTCCGTTTCGGATGAAAGAGGAGGAACAGCAGTACATCCTTGCGCATGAGAGCTGGCACATTCGCAGACATGATCCTTTATGGAAGCTGATTGCATTCGTACTTTTGGCTGTATACTGGTGGAATCCATTGGCATGGATTGCCTTTTTCTATATGACAAGAGACATGGAGATGAGTTGTGATGAGGCCGTACTTGCGCAGTTTGGAAATCAGATTAAAAAAGGATACAGCGCATCCTTACTTGCTTTTGCGATGGAGCGGCATCCGTATTCATTTGCCCCGGTTGCGTTTGGAGAGGCAGATGCAGGAAGGAGAATTAAGAACGTGTTGAATTTTAAAAAACCACATACCTGGGTGGCTGCGATTGCAACCGTTTTGGTTGCACTTGTGGCAGTAAGTTGTCTGACAAACCAGAAACCGTCGGAGACAAAAACAGAGCATACAACCGAGAAAGTGGATAGTACACAGCAGCCAGTGCAGGAAAATGCAGGAGTTGCGATAATAGAGCAGAATATCAGGGAATGGGCACAGGCATTTTGCGACCGGGATACAGAAAAAATTGTGCAGATGACATCCAAAGAGGTACAGTCGAATTTAGAGAAAATACATATTTTGTGGGTGGACGGGGATACTCCGTCATTTGGGTGGTCAAGTCCATGGCCGTGGGGAGCGTTTGGAGATTTCTTTGGCGGAACCGGAAAAGAGATGAATGGTTACTGGCTGCATGAGATCAACCCGGAAGTACAGACGGCAGAGATTCTTTATTATGCAGAGACATCAGATCCGCATGTGAGTGTATGGATTGAAAATATTCATTATACACAGAAGAACGGAAAGTTTCAGATCACAAAGGAAGAGATTAATCAGTTTGCGGATAGTCTGGATGCGAAAACGGATGGCATTTCATCGGTGGACGAATTTGATACAGCATATGCGCAGGGAATCAGCGATACGCAGATGGACTACTGTATAAACGGTATGGGTGAAGTGCTGAATAAGAATATGGTTCCAATTGGTGCATTGCTTGAGCCGACAGATGCAGCCCGGCAGCTTTTGAATTTATCGTCGGATAAAAAGCTTGTTTCCGTGGAAAAAGAATCTGAATCTGCAGATAAAACACAGGTCGGTATACAGATTACATTTTTAAAGGATGGACAGAAGCGGTATTTGTCTATGATCCAGCCATGGGGAAAAGATGGAATCTGGGTTCCGGCAGAAGCGAAAGAAGTCAAGTAAAAATTGTTTGACAAACTGTGATTGTCTTTCTATAATAATATAATTATAGAATACAAGCGAAGATGGGAACAAGTACCAATGTGTGGAACGAACAGAAAGCAGCCGGTAGATGAGAGGCACACGGAAAGCACAGATGGATTTATGGAAAAACCATAAGCCGGGCGATAAGGAATCCCCCCAGCAAGCTGGGTCCCCCTGCCGAGGATTTATGGAAAAACCATAAGCCGGGCGATAAGGAATCCCCCCAGCAGGCTGGGTCCCCCTTACCGCAGGGAATACATCCCTGAGCTTTACACCGAACGCGCAGGCAAGTAGGCTGTAACGGAGTAGTGCCCGTTAGACGCACTGGAGTGTAGCTGCACTCGCGGAGGCAGGCTGTGTGAACAGCATGCGAATTAAGGTGGTAACACGAGAGATCCCCCTCGTCCTTATAATTAGGACGAGGGGATTTTTATTTGGATTTTTATAGATATGGAGCAAAGGGACATAAAGCCCCAGAAAAATCAAAAAAGTTAAATTACAGGAGGAAACCCAATGACACTTTACGACGAACTGGTTGCCCGCGGTCTGATCGCACAGGTAACCGACGAGGAAGAAATCAAGGAACTCATCAACAATGGAAAAGCGGTATTTTATATCGGTTTTGACCCGACAGCTGACAGTCTGCATGTGGGACATTTTATGGCACTGTGTCTGATGAAACGTCTGCAGATGGCAGGAAACAAGCCGATTGCGCTGATCGGCGGTGGTACAGCCATGATCGGTGATCCATCCGGTCGTACCGATATGCGACAGATGATGACACCAGAAACCATTCAGCACAACGTAGACTGCTTCAAAAAGCAGATGAGCCGCTTCATCGATTTCGGAGAGGGAAAGGCAATGCTGGTAAACAATGCCGATTGGCTGATGGACTTAAACTACATCGATGTACTGCGTGATGTCGGTGCCCATTTTTCCGTTAACCGCATGCTGACAGCTGAATGCTATAAGCAGAGAATGGAAAAAGGATTAAGTTTCTTAGAGTTTAATTACATGATTATGCAGAGCTACGATTTCTACACTCTGTACCAGAAATATGGATGTAACATGGAATTCGGTGGAGATGACCAGTGGAGTAACATGCTCGGTGGTACGGAACTGATCCGCCGGAAGCTTGGAAAAGATGCTTATGCCATGACGATCAATCTGCTTTTAAACTCTGAGGGAAAGAAGATGGGAAAAACACAGTCCGGTGCCGTATGGCTTGATCCGAACAAGACTTCTCCGTTTGACTTCTTCCAGTACTGGAGAAATGTGGCAGATTCCGATGTGTTAAAGTGCATCCGCATGCTGACCTTCCTGCCATTGGAGCAGATCGATGAGATGGACAAATGGGAAGGTGCCAAGCTGAATGAAGCAAAAGAGATTCTCGCTTATGAGCTGACCAAACTGGTACACGGTGAGGAAGAGGCAGAGAAAGCCAAAGAGGCATCCCATGCACTGTTTGCAGGCGGCGGAGTTTCTGCACATATGCCGACCGTTGAAGTGACTGCGGATGATCTCTACAATGACAAGCTCGATATCATGGCAGTTCTTGTAAAGGCTTCTCTGTGTGAGAGTCGTTCCGATGCACGTCGTGCCGTACAGCAGGGTGGAGTCTCTGTGGACGGTGAGAAAGTTACAGACATCAGTACCAGTTACACGCTCGACGAGTTTGCCGGAGAAGGAAAGGTCGTAAAGCGTGGTAAGAAGAAGTTTGCAAAAGTCATCAGCAAATAAGAAGTTCGTATTGACTAACTCAAAGACCGTTTGTTATAGTTTACCTAATTCATAGACAAAAGTATGTGAGGGAGTAGTTCGCACATTGTGTGACTTGTCAACATACCGGTCATTTGGACCTGGCAAGCCTTAAAGAATGAGACTCATGTGCACCGGAAAAACGTGGCTGTAGTCGCGGTTTTCGTTGGTGCGCATTGGGTCTCTTTTTGATATATCAGGACAGAAGCGTAAGGTATGAATCCCCTCACAAAAGGAGAACATAAGAATGGTAATCGAGTTATTTCTGATTGGTGTCGGACTCTCGATGGATGCATTTGCGGTATCCGTCTGCAAGGGTCTTGGCATGGAAAAAATCAACAAAAAACATGCGTTTCTGATTGGATTGTATTTCGGAGGATTTCAGGCACTGATGCCGTTTCTCGGCTGGGCGCTGGGAATCCGCTTTCAGAAATACATTACTTCGGTCGATCACTGGATCGCCTTTTTCCTGTTGCTGTTTATCGGTGGAAAGATGGTGATTGAAGCGGTTCGTGATAAAGACGTGCAGGAAATTGGAGCAAAAGATCTGCCGCTGGATCACAAAGAGATGCTGCTTCTTGCAGTTGCAACCAGTATCGATGCACTTGCAGTCGGTATTACATTTGCCTTTTTAAATGTATCCATCATGGAAGCCTGTCTGATTATCGGATGCACGACATTTGTATTATCGGTCATCGGAGTGGTTGTCGGTAATTTCTTCGGTACCCGCTACAAAAGAAAAGCAGAGATTGCAGGTGGGGTAATCCTCATACTTATTGGTTTGAAAATACTATTGGAGCACTTGGGCATTATTGCCTTTTAACACATTATTTTACAGAAAGAGGGAAAAGATATGACAGAATTTATTTCAACATGTTCCATGCCGCTGGCAATTGTTTTTTTGATCGCAGGATTTTTCTTCCTGGTCAAAGGGGCAGATGTTTTTGTGGAGGGAAGTTCCAGTATTGCAAAACGGTTTCATGTTCCGGCTATTATTATTGGCCTGACGATTGTTGCCATGGGAACCTCACTTCCGGAGACTGCGGTTTCCGTTGTTGCAGCAATCCAGCATAAGAATACGCTGGCAATCAGTAATGTGGTCGGGTCTAATATTTTTAATATGATGGTGGTCATCGGTTTTTGTGCCATAATGACTCCGGTTGCCGTACAGAAAGCTACATTGAAACGTGATTTCCCATATTCCGTGTTTGCAGCATTGCTGCTTATGATACTCGGTGGTGTGGGAATGAAACTGGGACGTTTTGACAGTGCTGTATTTCTGGTGTTTTTTGCCATATTTATCGGAACCATGATTCGTATGGCATTGAAAGCAGGAAAAGAAGGCGGGCAACCGCAAAGTGAAGAGATTGAAGCGGCAGAGACACAGAAAGTGATGTCGATGCCAAAAAGCCTGTTGTTCCTTGTGGTTGGTGTAGCCGGTATTGTGATCGGCGGGGATGTCGTTGTGGACAGCGCCAGCAATATTGCATTGAAAATTGGAATGAGCCAGACACTGGTGGGACTTACAATTGTTTCTATCGGAACTTCACTTCCGGAACTTGTCACTTCCGTTGTTGCAGCACGCAAAAATGAAGTCGATATGGCACTTGGAAATGCGATCGGTTCCAATATTTTTAATATTCTGTTTGTACTTGGTCTGGCGGGAGTTATCAGTCCGATGCCGTTTTTGATGGAAAACATCATAGATATTATGATTTTGATTGTTTTGAGCCTGTTGATCTGGGGGTTTGCATGGACAAAAGAAAAAATCAGCAGAAAAGAAGGTATTGTGATGCTGGTTTTATATGTGGTTTATGTGATTTATATCTGTATGAGATAGAAACTTCTGTGACAGGATGAATTTTGGAAAATAGTTTTTACAGGGGACAGGATATCAGGACTTTAATTTGCAGAAGGTTTTTTGACGGGAACATCAAGCACGCGTTTTACAGCACTTTGTAGTTCCGGATGCCGGCGATACATTTCGATGACATGCCGTTCATCTGCAGTGATCGGGAAGGATTTGTCTGCAGGGATGTGCAGGAGATTTCCGGTGAATGTGTCACTCTGATACAGTTCACAGAGCAGCAGCAGTGTTTCCGTGCGGGGATAGGCCTGATCGCTTTCCCATCCGTACACGGTTTTTTCGGCGACTGCGATATTGTACAGGTCATTCAGCTGTACAACTACGTCATGGATCGTCCAGCCACGATTTTTTCGCATCGTCTTTAAGGCTGCCCCGATTTGTATATTTTTCATGTTGGTGCTCCTTCTCAATTTATCTTTGGCAGTTTTGTACTGGAAAAAACTGGATAAAAGCATATTAGTCTACGGAAAAACAGGTCAGCAAGAAATTCTTGGCATATAAGAAAATATTCTTGAATAAACAGAAAAACGGACGAATAGGGGATACTTTACAAATGGCGTGGAATTCGGTAAAATGGGGAGAGCGAATGTGAGATAAGGAGGCCAAGGACATGGCAGAAAATAAAGGGAAGTTTTATATGACAACCGCGATTGCCTATACTTCAGGTAAGCCGCATATCGGAAACACGTACGAGATTATTCTTGCGGATGCAATTGCGCGTTATAAGAGAGCCGAAGGCTATGATGTCTATTTTCAGACCGGAACTGATGAACATGGACAAAAGATTCAGGAAAAAGCAGAGGCAGCAGATATTTCACCGAAAGAATTTGTAGATCAGGTTTCCGGTGAGGTAAAGCGGATCTGGGATCTTGTGAATTCTTCTTATGATAACTTTGTCCGTACCACGGATGAGGATCATGAGAAATGTGTAAAGAAGATTTTTAAAAAGCTTTATGATCAGGGTGATATTTATAAGGGATCTTATGAGGGAATGTATTGTACACCTTGTGAGTCTTTCTGGACAGAATCCCAGCTTGTAGACGGCAAATGTCCGGACTGTGGACGGGAAGTGCAGCCTGCCAAAGAAGAAGCTTATTTCTTTAAGATGAGTAAATATGCAGACCGGCTCATTGATTATATCAATACCCATCCGGACTTCATTCAGCCGGTTTCCCGCAAGAATGAGATGATGAATAACTTTCTGCTTCCGGGACTGCAGGATCTGTGCGTATCACGTACCAGTTTCAGCTGGGGAATTCCGGTAGATTTTGATCCGAAACATGTCGTATATGTCTGGCTGGATGCACTGACAAACTATATCACAAAGATTGGATATGATCCGGATGGTTCCACAGACCAGTTTAAGAAGCTGTGGCCGGCTGATCTGCATCTGATCGGAAAAGATATTGTCCGTTTCCATACCATTTACTGGCCAATCTTTCTGATGGCACTGGATCTGCCACTGCCAAAGCAGGTATTTGGACACCCGTGGCTGCTTCAGGGCGGGGATAAGATGAGCAAATCCAAGGGAAATGTAATCTATGCGGATGACATGGTAGATCTGTTTGGCGTAGATGCTACCCGCTATTTTGTATTGCATGAGATGCCGTTTGAGAATGATGGCGTGATTACCTGGGATCTGGTCATTGAGCGTTTCAACTCTGATCTGGCAAATATTCTTGGAAATCTGGTAAACCGTACCGTTTCCATGAGCAATAAATATTTTGGCGGTGTGGTAACATCCACAGGAGTCACCGGTGAAGTGGATGCAGATCTGAAAGCTGTTGTGACAGCAACCCGTGACCGTATTGTAGAGAAGATGGCAAAACTTCGTGTGGCAGATGCAATTTCCGAAGTATTTGCACTGTTCCGCCGTTGCAATAAATATATTGATGAGACAACCCCGTGGGTACTGGCAAAAGACGAGGCACAGAAAGACCGTCTGGCTGAGGTTCTTTACAATCTGACCGAGTCCATCACGATTGGCGCAAGTCTTCTGCACCCGTTTCTTCCGGAAACCGCAGAAAAAATCGTGGCGCAGTTATCGACATCATTGCGTGATTTTGATGAACTCAATCAGTTTGGACTGTATCCGGATGGAACAAAAGTAACCGATGCTCCGGAGATCCTTTTTGCAAGAATTGACGCAAAAGAGATCCAGCCAAAAGTGGATGCCATTCAGGCAAAGCAGAAGGAAGAGTACGAAAAAGAGCAGAAAGCATTAAATGGCGGAGAGTCCGCAGATGAAGCAGTCATTGATATGGATCCGAAGGAAGAGATCACATTTGATGATTTTACGAAGATGCAGTTCCAGGTGGGAGAGATTCTCTCCTGTGAGGCAGTTGCAAAGTCAAAGAAGCTGCTTTGCTCTCAGGTAAAAATCGGAAACACCGTAAAGCAGATTGTATCCGGTATCCGTAAAGATTACACACCGGAAGAGATGGTCGGCAAGAAGGTTATGGTTCTTGTGAACTTAAAGCCGGCAAAACTTGCCGGAGTATTGTCCGAGGGCATGCTGCTGTGTGCAGAGGATGAAAACGGTACACTTTCTCTGATGACACCGGAGAAACCAATGCCAAGCGGTGCAGAGATCTGTTAAACAAGGCCGGAGGCATAAAAATAGGAGGCATAAACTATGGAAATCCTTGATGTTGTAGATGAAACCGGAGCACCAACCGGTGAAACCGTAGAACGCACAGAGGCGCACCGGGAGGGTGTGCGGCATCGTACATCACATGTCTGGATTGCTCGCAACAGGAACGGACGGATTCAGCTTTTATTACAGAAGAGATGTATGCAGAAAGATTCATTTCCGGGCTGCTATGATATTTCCAGTGCCGGACATATACCGGCAGGGGAGGAGTATATTCCTTCGGCAATTCGGGAGTTGAAAGAAGAATTAAATGTGACAGTGCAGGAGTCGGATCTGATTTATTGCGGACAGGTGCATAAGGATGTTGACAGCGAATTTCACAGACAGCCATTTCATGATCACCAGATTTCAAATGTTTATCTGCTCTGGCTGGATCGGGAAGCAGAGGAATTTGAACTGCAGACCGAAGAAATAGAGAGTGTGCGCTGGATGGATTATGCCCAGGTGCGGGGCATGGTGGCTTCGGATACACTTCCAAACTGTATCATCATGGAGGAACTTGATCTGATAGAAAGGCACTTCTTATGATTTTTGAGACACATGCACATTACGATGATGCAAAATTTGATACGGACCGGGAGATGCTGCTTGCGGATTTACCGCAGCGCGGCATTTCGCCGGTGATTAATGTAGGGTCTTCCATTGCGACGACAAAGACAACACTTTCTCTGGCGCAGGAATACCCTTTTCTTTATGCGGCGGTGGGCGTACATCCCAGTGACGTGGATGATTTAAATGAGGATACTTATGCATGGCTCAGACAGCAGACAACGTTGCAAAAGACCGTTGCTGTGGGAGAGATCGGACTGGATTATTATTGGGATAAGGAACCGGAGATACAGGCAAAGCAGAGGTATTGGTTTGTACGGCAGCTTGCACTGGCTCAACAGGCAGATCTTCCGGTGATTATTCATTCCAGAGATGCAGCTGAAGATACCATGAAGATCATGGAAAAGGCATATGAGGATGGCATAAAGGGCGTGATCCACTGTTATTCCTATTCGCCGGAGATGGCACAGGAGTATATAAAGATGGGATATTTCATCGGTGTAGGAGGCGTTGTGACTTTTAAAAATGCCAAAAAGCTGGTAAAGACAGTGGAAACGATTCCTCTTTCAAGCATCGTGCTCGAAACCGACTGCCCGTATATGGCACCGGAACCACACCGGGGAACGCGCAATGATTCGCGGAATATCCCGTATGTGATTGCTAAAATTGCAGAAATTAAAGGCATTTCCCCGGAAGAGGTCGAACAGACCACACGGGAAAATGCCTTTGCACTGTTTACGAAAGTACCACGATAAAGGAGAGATATTATGGAAGAGTATGAAGTAATCCGTATTCCGGTTTCGGATGGGACGGAAAAAGAGTTTGCCATCATGGATACCTTTACCGTTGAAGAGAAGCACTATATGGCAGTGTCTCTCATAGCGGAGGATGAGATTCAGGAAGGTGTGTATCTGTATCGATACCGTGATGCGGAAGACGGAGATATCGTTGTGGAACAGATTACGGAACCGGCAGAGTATAAGCGTGTATCCAGGGCATATGAAGCGCGGTAAGGCTGCAAAAGAAGGATGAGTAATTTGCGGGCAGATTTTACGGTAGCCGATTATTACAGTGTGAATTACTATATTCAGAAGCAGGGATTTACCCATCTGACCACGGTTCCGCTGGCAAGAAATGGCAATTTCTGTTTTGTATTTTATAAAGATGTCGATACCCGGCTCATTTCCACATTGTAGTTGTTGTGTTGCTTATCATGAGAGACCGGGACCGTCTGGCAAAGACTGATGCACTGACCGGTTTGTATAATCGATATGGTCTGGTGGAGGAAATGCAGAGGGATCAGTGCCGCTGTCCATCAGCCTGGGTGCTGTGTATATGACGGAGAAAGTTCCTTATGAAAAACTGTTTAAGGAGGCAGACAGTGTATTATATGAGGTAAAAACCCGTGGAAAAAACAGTTTTGAGATTCGGAAAATTTGAAAAATGATATAAAATGAAATCCCGGAGCATGGGAAATAGCTCCGGGATTTTTTCGAAAATGATTAATTTTTATTTGGAATAAACGGGCTGATCGCTCCGGCGAGCTGTGCAACCGGCATGCTCTGCAGCCATACACGTCCCGGTCCGGTGATGACGGTATTAAAGATGCCTTCCCCGCCAAAGAGCATATTCTTTACACCCGGTACAGTCTGGATATTGATGGAACATCCGGCTGTCATTGCTGCGAGGTATCCGGTATCGACGACAATCTGTTGTCCCGGTGCAAGTTCATATTCTTTGATGTGTCCGTCAAATTCGAGAAAGACGGTGCCGTTTCCAGACAGACGCTGCATGATAAATCCTTCTCCGCCGAAGAGACCGCCGGCAATGCGTTTTTGGAAAAAAACAGACATTTCCACACCAGCGGTCGATGCGAGAAAGGCACTTTTCTGGGCGACAATCTCCTGCCCCGGTGCAATTTCAAATGCACGGATATCTCCGGGAAAGCTGGATGCAAATGCGATCAGTCCGGTGCCAGCCTGTGCGGTGTAGCGGTTGATAAACATGCTTTCACCGGAAAAAGCACGACCGAACATTTTTCCGATTCCGCCGCCTGTTGTGGTTTCCATTTTCATATTTGGGGACATCCACGACATTGCGCCCTTCTCCGTGAGCATGGTTTCGCCGCCCTCTAAGTTACAGATGACGACAGGCATTGGTGCTCCTTCAATTGTATAGTTCATAACTACCTCCCTGATATATTGTTTTTCGTTACAATATCATCTTAACGGAACATGGGGATCTTTTCAAGAAAATGTTTTTTGAAATGGAGAGTAAATCATGACAGTGTATTTCGGTGACCGTTTAATGAAAGGAAATTGTAATTACCTTGTCAATCAGTTATACTATATGTAAATATGGCAAAATGATCTGTTTGTTGGAGGTTCATATGGTAAATACTTTGAAATTACCGGTAGGAATTGACAGTTTTGAAAAAATACGCAGGAACGGATTTTATTACATTGACAAGACAAATCTCATAGAACAGATTCTGATGAATTGGGGGGAAGTAACACTGTTCACCCGTCCGCGACGTTTTGGCAAAGACATTGAATATGAGCATGCTGAAAAGGTTTTTTTTGAAATCGGTGCAGATGCTGCACTGTTTGAAGGCTTATATATTGCAAAGAATAAAGAACTATGCGATGCGTACATGGGAAAGTATCCAGTGATATTTCTCACGCTCAAAAGGAGTGGAGGGGCTGACATTTGCGGATGCGAAGAGGATGCTCGGCACGATTCTTGCCAATGAAATGGACCGGCATTATTATCTCAAAACAAGTGATGCACTTACGGACGAGGATAAGGCATATTTCGCTAAAATGCTTACAGGTACGGATGAGAATATAAAAGACAGCATCCGTAAACTGTCACAGCTTTTATATAAACATCACGGGAAAAAGGCAGTAATTATCATAGATGAGTATGATGTTCCTCTGGATAAAGCATATCAGAATGGATATTATCGTGAAATGGTTTCTTTGATCAGAGGTCTTTTTGGTCAGGCATTAAAGACGAATGATTATTTACAGTTTGCATTTCTGACGGGATGTCTGCGAGTATCGAAGGAAAGTATATTTACAGGATTGAATAATTTTAAGGTACTTTCTATTATGGATTCCAGATTTGATGAACAGTTTGGATTCACAGATGTTGAGGTAAAAAACCGTCCTTGCGTCGTATGGTCTGGCTTCACATTTTCCAGAAACAAAGGAATGGTATGATGGCTATCACTTTGGAAATGCGGATGTGTACTGTCCATGGGATGTCATAAATTATGTGGATGAACTTAACTATGATCAAACGGTTGAACCACAGGATTACTGGTCTAATTCGAGTGGAAATGCGATCGTCCGCAGATTGATCGATAAGGCGGATGTGCAGACCAAGGATGAAATTGAGCGTCTGATCATGGGAGAGTGTATTGAAAAGGAACTTTCACAGGAACTTACGTATGATGAGCTTGATAAAAACATTGGAAATCTGTGGAGCGTACTTTTTACTACCGGATATCTGACGCATCAGGGACGTACAGAAAGCGGAAAATACCGCCTGACTATTCCCAACAGGGAAATTAAAAACCTTTTTATAAAGAAAATTAGGGAATGGTTCAGCGATGTGTCCAGGAATGACGGTAAAAAACTGGAAGAATTCAGCAATGCATTTTTGGAAAAAGATCCGGAAAAAATTGAGCAGATCTTCGGGGATTATCTGTGGAACACGATCAGCATAAGAGACACGGCAGCTGCAAAAGAAAACGAAAGAAAATTTCTAATCATGGCATTCTGCTTGGTCTGCTGGGTTATAAAGCAACCTGGCTTACAAAGTCAAATGCCGAGTCCGGAACCGGCTACAGTGATATTCTGGTTGAGGTGCCGGACAACCGGACCGGAATTGTAATCGAACTCAAATATGCAGAAAATGGAGATATGGATGCTGCATGTGCCAAAGCACTGGAGCAGATAGAGGAAAAAGACTATGTGGATAGGCTGAGACAGGATGGAATGAGAAACTTTATCAAGTACGGAATTGCGTGTTTTAAGAAGGATTGTAAGGTTGTGGTTGGAGAATAACAAAAATCTCTTTACAAACCGCAGAAGATATGCTAGATTTTTATACAAGCTGATTGTCCCGTTTGTTTCTTGCAACCGGAAATGGGGGCATATGTTACACACAAAAACGAAACTTCTTAAAGTCAGCACTGGCTGTCTTCTGCATGGTTTCCATGCTTTTATTCTCCAGTTACAACGGAATCACAACAGTTATATGCTGCCAGCGGATACGAATACGTTCTGCTGACAAAATACACTAAGACCATGAAAATTGGAGACGAGTATTATCTGACTGCGATTACTTCTACCGGAAAGAAACCAAAGTTTTCTTCGAGTGATTCCGCAGTCGCGTCCGTGAACACTTATGGAAAGATCACGGCGAAAAAGGCCGGTAATGCTACGATCACTGCAAAAATTGCCAATGGGGAGGCAAGCTGCAGGGTTACAGTTGAAAAAACGGTCATTACATTAAGTCAGAAATCCATATCCTTGGAGAACGGATATACGGCCCGGCTGAACGCTGAGACATCAACCGGGCATCCGGTCACGTACAAATCCGCCCGCTCGAGCATCGCCTCGGTGGATGAAAACGGCGTGATCACAGCAAAAAAACCGGGTGAAACTACCATCACGGTCACAGCGGATAAAACCGCCCAGACCTGTAAAGTGACGGTAAAGCAGCCAACGGTCCGGCTGGACCGGACATCCGCATCCCTTTACCGGAAGGGGACGCTCCGGTTATCCGTTTCTCCACATCTAAAAGTATTCCCAGGTGGAAAACAAATAAAAAAAGCGTAGCCACGGTGGACAATGAGGGCAGAGTTACCGCTGTAAAAAACGGAACAGCCATCATCACGGTCACAGTCGACGGTGTCAGCAAAACCTGTGAGGTCACGGTAAAGAAGCCAAAGATTACCGTCGGACAGGAACAGATTTCGTTAACGGCCGGCGAAACATGTCAGCCGAAGGTAACGGTATCCTCCGGCAACAAACCGGAGTACTACAGTTCAAACACAAATGTTGCCACGGTAAATGAAACCGGTGTGATCACCGCCATCGGCAAGGGACGTGCATATATTTATGCGAAAGAAGATGGCACGAAGGTGCGCATGACAGTAACTGTCAAAGAAAAATAATACTACAGGAAGCAGAACCGAATTATGGTCTGTATGACAGACAATCTGCGGATTATAACCAAAGGGACAATCAGCGAAAGATATTGATGATGCATATATACAATGATATAATTGAAAGAAATGATGGAAAATCGGAGAATAATATTATACGGGGAGGAATGATTATGCTGAGAGTAGATTTTACATTTGACAAAAAATAATAGAGAAAAATGGATATACAATGTCAAATATTTATGAAACTATAAAAATGGAAATTTGGTAAAAAAAACTATTTCATGTGTGGCAGAAGGAGAAGTCCTTTACTTTCGGCGCTGGAGAAAAGAAAAACGATTTTCTGATATGTGGACGATTATATGCGCTTGACACGTTCTAAGTGGTTTTTGAATTATGCAACATCCTGCACATGGAACGAAAATAATAAAAGTGAAGATGTTTTAGCGCAAATAAAGAGAAAACAGATGATAAGTGCATAATATGGAAAAGCTTTCCCAAAAGCTGCCATGGTTATATCTTTGTATGAAGGAGGAAAAATGAATTCGGTAGAAAATTATGCCATACGCTACTTAGAACCAAAGGATGTGAAGGATCTGGATCAGTACAACGCGCTGCTGCGCTATACCTTTCAGGTAACGGAGGATGAGCTGACGGCAACCGGATGGAAAGATGAAGAGATCAAACAGTCGAAGTTCCCGGTACTGGAGCGTGCGGATGTGCTGGGATGTTTTGACGGGGATACCCTGATTTCCCAGTTTGCCGTATATCCATTGAAAATGAATATATACGGGGAGGTATTTCCCGTTGGATTTGTTACAAGTGTTTGTACATATCCGGAATATACCGGGCAGGGCATTATGAAAAAACTGATGTATCAGAGTCTGGAACATATGAAACAGCAGGGAAGACCGTTTGCCCTCCTGTATCCATATTCCATACCGCTGTATCATCATCTGGGCTGGGAGATCATATCCAATAAAATTTCTTTCAATATCAAGGACCGGCAGATTCCGACGAAAGTAAAAGCACCCGGGTATGTACGGCGTGTGGACTGGGACAATACCGATTTTCATGAGCTGCATTCGCATTTTGCATCAATCACACACGGCTGCCTGTTCCGGAATGCACTGGCGTGGGAGGAATACTGGCGCTGGGATGAGGACGATACGAACGTGGCAGTTTACTATAACACCAAGGACAAGCCATGCGGATTTATGGTCTATCTGATCAAAAACGATATCATGCATATCAAGGAAATGATCTACTTAAACCGCGAGGCAAAAAAGGGGCTGTGGGAGTATATCCACGCGCATGATTCCATGATCGATGCGGTGCATGGCTATACCTATTTCAGCGAACCGATTGCGTTTGAGATGGATGATGGGGATATCAAGGAAACGATCCGGCCGTATGCCATGGGACGCATTATTGATATCGAGAGCTTTTTACAGGATTATCCATGTGATCCGGATGGCGGAACACTGTATATCGAACTTGAAATAGAGGATCACCTGCTTTTGTGGAACAACCGCAGTTTCCGGCTCTGTTTTTCCGATGGAAAATGTATGCTGACCGATGAACCGGCAGAGTATAAGTTAAAAATGGAGATAGGTACGCTGACTACCCTTTTACTGGGATACAAGACGGCTGAGCGTCTGTATGCCCTTGAACGCATTGAAGGGAAGCAGGAAGCGGTAGACCGTCTGGATGATGTACTGTTTCATAAAATTCCATATATTTCCGATTACATCTAAAAAATTCAGCATGGTATGTTATAATGGAAAGTGAAAATTACCGGGATACCGTTCTGCAGATACCGGTATGACCAGACCGATCCGCCAGTTGACCGCTGTGATCGAACAGACAGCGAAACTGGATTTCCGCCCGACCAAAGAGGGAGGCAAATTGCGGAAACAGAAGGATGAGATCGGAAACATGGCAACAAAGATCCACATTATGAGAAAGAAGCTCCGGGCGATGATGGAAAACCTGCAGCAGACGCAGCAGGTTTTGGAAACAAATACTGGAAATTTAAACCAGCTTATGAAACAGAACAGCGCTTATGCGGAGGACAATTCGGCGGCTACGCAGGAACTGGCGGCAGGGATGGAAGAGACCAGTGCAAATGCGGCGCACATTGTGGAAAACGTTGGAATTATGAGAGAAAGTTCCGACAATATCCAGCGGCTTGCAGAGGATGGAGAGAAAAATTCCGGACAGATTCAGGAGCGTGCCGGAGAGATGGAGCGGATCAGTACGGAGTCCCGCCATAAGACAGACCAGATGTATGCGGTCATGAAACAGAAGACGGATGCCGCTGTGGAGCAGGCGAAATCCGTACAGAAGATCAATGCGCTGACAGACAACATCAAACAGATTTCTTCCCAGACAAACCTTCTGGCATTAAATGCCAATATTGAGGCAGCCAGGGCTGGTGAAGCGGGCAGGGGATTTGCGGTTGTTGCTTCCGAAATCGGAGATCTGGCAACGCAGACACTGGATACCGTTTCCACAATTGACGAGATTGTAGGAGAGGTCAACAGTTCGGTCTCCAATATGACCGAATGCCTCACAACGATTATGGAATTTCTGGAACAGACCGTTCTTGGGGATTATGAGCATTTCGCACAGGTGGGGGAGCAGTATCATGCCGATGCGGGCACATTCCAGCAGATCATGCAGCAGACAAAAGAAGCAGTGGATGCATTAGAGCAGCACATTGGAGAGATCTCTTCTACCGTATCAGAGATTAACTCCATGGTGGAACAGTCCACAGATGGAATCAGCGGTATTGCCGAGAAATCCGGCAGTACGCAGAACCTTGTAACCGAGGGTTACGACAAGCTGCAGGAGTGCACACAGTCCGTCAATGTGATCCGGGATTTTGTCGCACAGTTTCATTTGGATTGATAATTGTCCGAAGATAAGTTAAGACGTGGTTAGTATAGACTAATATGAAACCCTTTAAATATAGGAAAAGGAAATTTTACATCGGAAACGAGGAAAATTATAATGAAGAAAATATTAAAACCGGAAACCACAAAACCACAATATGTTGTGACAACAGACATTACTTATGCGCAGGTTGATTCCTGGTTCGGTCATTGCCGGAGAGATCTCAAACTGGATCTCATCTATCCGGAGGACGGGGAAGGAAAGACATATCCATGTATTGTATGGATTTGCGGTGGCGCATGGCAGCGCATGGACAAAGCAGCGCATCTGGCATATCTGGGCACACTGGCGCAGGAAGGGTTTGTTGTTGCCAGCGTAGAGTACCGGACATCCAACGAGGGAACACATCCGATGCAGCTGTGTGATATCAAGGCAGCAATCCGATATCTTCGTGCATATGCAAAAAGATATCGGATTAACAGTGAAAAATTTGGTGTGATGGGAGAATCTGCAGGAGGATATCTGACATGTATGGCAGCACTGGATCAGGATAAAAAACTGGATACAGGTGAGTATCTGGAGTATTCCAGTCAGGTACAGGCGGCCTGTCCGTGGTATCCGCCGACCGATGCGTCCCATTTTCCATATGATGATGTGGAAAAGGCAGCCATGTCTTCAGAGTCGCTGCTGATGGGATTTAATGTTATGACACATCCGCAGGAAGCTTATGAGAATTCCCCGGTTTCCAAAGTGACACCGGATGCGCCGCCATTCCTGCTGATTCATGGAACCAAAGACAGTACCGTGCCTTTTTCGCAGAGTGAGGAATTGTATGATGCGTTAGAAGCAGCCGGCTGTGATGTGACATTGCTTGCGCTTGATGGTGCAGAGCATGCGGACCTGATGTTTTTCCAGGATGAAGTATGGCAGCAGATCATTGCATTTTTTAAACGGTCATTATAATAAGTGATCTGGTATCCGGATAAGAAAAGGTTCAAAGATTAATTGATATGAAAAAAACAGCAGATAACATTCGTATAATAGGAAAATCCGATGGCCCGACATCCGTTTTTATTGCCGGAAAAGACAAAAAGAAAACGTTAAGACAGAAGATAGAAAAGAGCATGTATGACTTCCGGCGAAAGCGTGTAATTAAATTTCTGAGGGCAGATTCGCACTCCGTGGATGAGGTGGCAGATTATGTGGTCAGGGAACTGGGGTATACCGAAGTAAGTTCATCGGATGAAACATACCAGACAGAATATTCCAATATGCGCGCATCGTTTCTGTTGCAATATCGTCCGGAACTGCTTGGAGATCTCACGGAGCCTCAGAGGCCGCAGCAGTGGGATGAAAAAAGCGTGATGGAGTTTATGAAGCAGGTCGAACAGAGAACCGAGGCTGCGCGGGCAGTTCCAAAGACAGAGTTTGATATTGATTTTCATCTGTACCGGAAAACAGGCCGGGATTTTGAGATGAGTATATCAATAGAAAAAACATATGAAAGTTTCAGTGGCTCCGCATCCGGCTCGACGCGGGTGATGCGCAGATATGGGGCGGATTTCCGAAAGGTGTACCGGTATTACGGCGTTTCGCAGGAGGATATCAGGCAGCATACGAAACGGTTTGAGGAAGTGGTAAGACAACTGACGGTCAGGTAAAATGAGGGCAATGGGGAGGTTGAAGGACATATACAGAAAAAGTTCTTGATTATGTCCTCTTTTTATATAGTTGGGGCATATATAGAAAAAATTGTTTTGTATGTCCCACAAGACAGCACTAATGGGACATCGTAAATGATTTTTTGTCTATATGTCCCGGTGCTGATGGAGAGGGGGACATAACAAGAGACTTTTCCACTATATGTCCCGGTGTTAGAGGAAAGAGGGACATAACAAATAACTTTTTGTCTATATGTCCAGCATTAGAATGCAAGACCCGGATACTTAATGTAAACAGTGGACACAATGCCGAATGAATGAATCCATATCGTATTGTATCCGGCATGACATTTTAAAGGATGTTTTGCTCAAGAATCGAAGCGAGGTGCGCCATATGCTGTTAACAGAATTTGATGAAAAGAAATTTGCAAAGTCCATGTGGAAAGAGGGGCATGAATCAGGTTACACTGAGGGACATGACTCAGGCTATACCGAAGGCCGCGAATCAATTCTGGAAATTCTGGATGCGATCAACAGAGGAAATGATACCGTAGAAAAACTTACCGCATTGGGCTACGATGCAAAAACGGCACAAGAGGTATTGGAGAAGAAATAAACCGAAACAACAACGGTTATGCAGTGCATAAGGAAAATTTCAAAACGGGGATATTCCATTCAAAAATGGCATTAGTTAGAGCGACCTAACCAATGCCATTTTTTATTTTAATAGTCATAAAGCATTAAAATCATCATTAAATGATGGATTATGTAAAATTAAATTATATCTTCGGTTTACATTTACCTGCACAATGTAATTTTTATTGTATTTCAAACAATGTAAATTTAT
>ENA-OQNM01000236-OQNM01000236.1-human-gut-metagenome-genome-assembly--contig:-NODE-236-length-20773-cov-2.476557_pt1 | contig 20773 bp, 27 predicted proteins | sample MGYA00242632_ERZ504886 | MGnify/ENA primary metagenome ERZ504886 (study PRJEB26092, sample SAMD00036424) | human gut metagenome | host: Homo sapiens | study: EMG produced TPA metagenomics assembly of... | reverse complement strand
CCACTCAGCCCATCTGTTCCATGACGGGAAGCTTCCCACCTGATACAGTCCGCCTGCATCCCAGGCCTCTGCGATGAGCTTCATCTTGCCAAGTACCGGGTCGAATGCCAGCGACTCAAGAATCGGCAAACTTCGTATTGGTAAATCAGGCACGCGGTACGGTACAGGTGGCTTTCAACACGGTTTATCCCGGTCCTAACGGTATCGGCGGCGTAACAGTGGACGGGACGGTATCGGACATGAAAATGTCTACCGACAAACGCGGCAACATCAACTGCAATTTCAGCATCCAGGGTATCGGCATCTCCGCACAGATATTCCTTACGCTGACCAACGGCGGTAATAATGCAACCGTTACCATCAGCCCGAACTTCAACTCCAATACTATGACTTTAAGTGGCAGCCTGCTGCCGTTGAACCAATCGAATATCTTTAAGGGACGTTCCTGGTAGGCCTATTACAATATATATATTTCCAACTCCGCTGCAAGTCGATTAAAAAGTGTACATTTGCAGCGGAGTTTTATATATTATATTCATCATGAGAGAATTTATCATCGCGGACAATCAAGATATAACCAAAGCAGGCATGATGTTCCTATTGGGCAGACAGAAAGACACCTCCCTGCTGCTGGAAGCCGACAACAAGGCAGAACTGATACAGCAACTACGCCTGCATCCCACCGCCGTTGTCATTCTGGACTATACCCTTTTTGATTTTTCGGGAGCCGAAGAGCTAATGGTACTTCACGAACGCTTCAAGGAAGCCGATTGGTTACTCTTTTCCGACGAATTGAGCCTACCGTTCCTGCGCCAGGTATTGTTCAGCAGCATGGCATTCGGAGTAGTGCTGAAGGATAATTACAAAGAAGAGATACTGACCGCACTACAATGCGCTTCACGCAAAGAACGATTCATCTGTAATCACGTCAGCAACCTGCTACTTGCGGGCAACGGTTCCTCCTCCCCCACCCATCCTGCCATCAAAGACGATTTACTGACTACTGCCGAACGGAGCATCCTGAAAGAGATAGCCCTGGGGAAAACACCAAAGAAACTAGCCGCCGAAAGAAACCTCAGCTTCCATACGGTAAACAGCCACAGAAAGATATCTTCGGAAACTGGGTGTAAACAATGCGCACGAGCTACCAATATGCCATGAAGGCAGGCATCGTGGACTTGGTGGAATATTATATATAAATCCTACCCCACTCCCGATACACAACCGGGCGGCGGCATCATACACCACTCCGTAACTGGCCCGGAGCTAATGCCTTGCAGCTTCTCTTCCGATATTATGCAGTAGCCCTCCGCCTTCTTTTGCAGCCTGCCTTTGACGAACTCCGGCGTATGGCGTATCTTGAAAGTCACCTCCGCCTCTCTCTCTGCTTCCTTCCAGGGGTTATCCGTGATGAAATGGAAATCGTGCATATGGAATTCATTGCCGTATTGCAACGCCGTATGGTATCCTCGTGATACATTAAATCACATTCCCTTCAATATCCTTGCGAACAACAAACCACGGTCCTCCACTCAATCCCAATCCTTTGCGCTGGCCGATGGTATGAAACCAATAGCCCCGATGCCTGCCCAACTTCCTGCCCGTTTCCAACTCCACAATATCCCCTTCCCTTTCGCCAAGAAAACGACGTACAAAATCATTATAATCAATCTTCCCCAAAAAGCATATACCCTGACTGTCACGACGTTTGGCACTGGGCAATCCGGCACGCAGGGCTATGTCACGAACCTCATGCTTCATCAGCCCGCCCAATGGAAACATCAGTTTTGAAATTTGCAGATAATCTATTTGTGCCAGAAAGTCGGTCTGGTCTTTCACGGAATCGGCGGCGGTACCGAGCCATGTCCTTCCATCCTTCAACACCGTAGTGGCATAGTGCCCAGTTGCCGTAAAATCAAACCCCTTTCCCACACGTTGCTCAAAGCATCCGAACTTTATCAGCTTGTTGCACATCACATCCGGATTGGGAGTCAAGCCACGTTTTATTTTATCAATGGCATAAGCCACCACCCGGTCCCAATACTCCCGGTGCAGGTCCACTACTTCCAATGACAATCCATAGCGACGGGCAATGGCAGAAGCCATCTCCATATCCTCTTCCGCAGAGCAGTCCATATAATCGGCATCATCCCTCCCTATCTTGATGTAAAAAAGAGAAGGACGATAACCTTGTTCACAAAGGAGATGCACGACAACGGAACTATCCACACCTCCCGACAGTAATACGGCAATATTCATTTAATGTTATCCTTTTAAATTCTGTCAAACGCCTGAGACAAGTCCTCCAGCAAATCATCGATATGTTCTGTCCCGATGGAGAGACGGACCGTACCTGGTTTGATGCCTTGTTCCTCCAATTCCCGTGCACTTAATTGGGAGTGGGTAGTGGTGGCAGGATGAATAACCAGAGATTTCACATCAGCCACATTGGCAAGTAACGAAAATATCTGCAAACTGTCAATAAACGTCTGCGCTTCCTTCACACCGCCCCGCACCTCAAACGTAAAGATAGAACCACCTCCGTTCGGGAAATATTTCCCGTAAAGTGCATGGTCAGGATGCTCGGGCAGAGACGGGTGATTCACGGCAGCCACTTTGGGATGCTTCTGCAGAAATTCAACCACTTTCAAAGCATTCTCCACATGACGTTCCACACGAAGTGACAACGTCTCAAGCCCTTGCAACAGAATAAAAGCATTGAAAGGACTGATTGCAGCACCGGTATCACGCAACAATACGGCACGGATACGGATGGCATAGGCAGCAGGACCGGCAGCGTCGACAAAACGTACTCCATGATAACTCGGGTCCGGTTCCGTCAGTTGAGGAAACTTCCCCGAAGCCACCCAGTCGAACTTGCCGCTATCTACAATAATCCCCCCCAAGGACGTACCATGCCCTCCGATAAACTTCGTTGCCGAATGGACTACAATGTCTGCCCCATGCTCTATAGGACGAATCAGGTAAGGAGTACCGAAGGTATTATCTATAATCAGAGGAATCCGATGACGGTGTGCTATTTCAGCAACGGCATCGATGTCAATGATGTTGCAATTCGGATTGCCCAGCGTTTCAATGAATACCGCCTTGGTATTCTCCTGAATCGCTTTCTCGAAATTGTCAGGATGGTCCGGGTCTACAAAAGTAGTGGTAACCCCATAGGCAGGCAATGTGTGGGCCAGCAGATTATACGTTCCGCCGTAGATGGTCTTAGCCGCCACGATATGGTCTCCTGCACGGGTGATATTTTCAAAGGCATAAGTGATGGCTGCCGCACCCGAGGCTACGGCCAATCCGGCAACACCGCCTTCCAGAGCAGCCACACGTTTCTCAAACACATCCTGTGTGGAATTCGTCAACCTCCCGTAAATATTCCCCGGGTCCTGCAGGCCAAAGCGGGCTGCCGCATGGGCCGAATTATGGAATACATACGAAGTTGTCTGATAGATAGGTACGGCGCGGGCATCAGTGGCCGGGTCAGGTTGTTCTTGTCCAACGTGAAGTTGTAGAGTCTCAAAGTGCAATTTCTTTGTTTCCATTGTCGTTCGTATTTTAGGTAAATAAATCGTTTTTCATTCGGATGTTGCAAAGATAGAGCGATAAGCCGGGGCAGACAATGACATAGGTTAGGGAATTTTATACCACAATTGTGGTAGATAAGCAAGCTATTTTCTATCTTTAGATAAGATAAGCTGCATTTCGGCAAAACTTTTTCATGCAAGCATGAAAGTTCTGCACTCAATTTGCACTATCTTTGCCCCCATGAAAGCAAAAAATATACTGATACTCATATTGGGAACCCTGATTCTTCCCATTTATCTGACTTCCTGCGGAGTGGACCGCTGGAAAGAGTATGCCGGACAGACCCAGACAGACCGCTGGATTGACGACACCATGCGTGTGTGGTACTATTGGGTAGACGCTATCCCCCATACCAACGACCTGAACTATTTCCAAGCCCCTTTCACTTTCTTTGCCTCGCTCAAATCCGAAGAGGACAAATTCTCCACCATCGACAGTCTGGTCAGCGTCACCACTACCCGCAGCATCCCCTATACGGATTACAGCTACGGATTCCAGTTCACTACCAATCAGATAGAAGTAGAAGGAGAAGATAATGCCATTGTTGCACAGATTCTTTACGTTGCCGACGGAAGCCCGGCCTCAGAAATCGGGCTGAAACGGGGTGACTGGATTATAAAGATGGACGGGAACTTTATTACCGAACAGAATTATAAGAAACTGTATGGAAGTAGTGCCATGGAGCTGACAGTAGGTTATTACGACGTGGAGAAAAATGCCATTGTTGCTTACGACAAACCCAGGCAGATAGCATCGGCGCGTCCCGTCAACGACAACCCGGTACACTATAAGAATGTATATACATCGGGCAGCAAGAAAATAGGTTATCTGGTCTACAACCATTTCAGTTCCGGCCCCACGGACAACAGCAATGAATATGACAACGACCTGCGCAGCGCATTCCAATATTTCGCATCACAGCAAGTCAACGAATTCATCCTTGACTTGCGCTACAACAACGGTGGATTATTGAGTTGCGCAGAATTGCTGTGTACCATGCTCGCACCTTCCTCCGCCTTGGGGCAAGAGTTGGGATACCTGGAATTCAGCAACCGCTTCAACCCGCAGATAGTACCGTTCACCCTGAACTCCGGACTCATCGGAAACGGAGCAAACCTGAACCTGAACACTCTCTACGTACTTACCAGCAGCCAGACTGCCTCCGCCTCCGAAATGGTGATTAACTGTCTCGACCCGTATATGGATGTCGTCATCATCGGCGGCACTACCGTAGGCAAGAATGTAGGCTCCAGAAATTTCTCCAGCCCCGAACTGATGATAACGATGAATCCCATCGTCTGCAAGATATACAATTCGGAAGGGAAATCTGATTATGAATCCGGATTCCAACCGGCCTACTCGGGATATGTAGTGAATGAGATGAGCGACATGTCACGCTTCCTGCCCTTTGGAGATACCAACGAAGCCTTATTGAGCACTGCACTCGGCGCCATCGACGGAAGCATACAACCGCCCACACAAGAAGATACCCGTTCTTTAAGAGTGACCACTCTCGCAAACTCCATTGAACGCCGGGCAAGCCATGCCGTACGCATCAAATAAAAAGACAAATAGGATGAAACTAAACAGAAGAGTTACAATCATCACCCGATTTTCGGGAATCATGTTCAGCCTGCTGTTGCTCGGCGGACTGGCAGCTTGCAGCGATGATAACAATGGCAATGATACGCCAGAACCGGAGCCGTCAACCTACCCCACCACTCCTTTCTCCAAAATCGAACTCAAAGAAGTGATAGAGAGCGATGCGCAACCGGTTACTGCCACCCACACCTACCTTTACAACAGTGCAGGCAGGCTGACCGGCTACACCGGCAAACAGAGCTTTACGGCAGGAGACGAACTCTTCGAGATAGAGAATACCACTACCGTCGAATACAAGGACCATCAAGCCGTGATAACCGACGAAGCAGGTACAATATCAACCTACACGCTGAATGACAAAGGTTATGCCACCACTTGTACCAGTCAGGATATGGCAGGAAATACCCGTACTTACACCTTCTCCTACCTCATCAACACCGAAGACAAATACTATCTGGAAAACATCACAGAAAGGCTGGACAACGGAAAAGAATACTCATCCATTACAATAGACTACAACAACTTCCGGGCATTACGCATACAGCAAAAGGTAGATGCTTTTGAGCACAACAGTACGGCTACCACACCCTCAGGCGATGAAATTGCAAATATCTCCGAAATACCAAGCCTATTCATTACGGACATGTATCCGCTTTCCATGCATGCGGTTGCCATATACGGGAAGATATTGGGAGAACCTGCAAACTACCTGATTACCCAACTCATCCCGGACAGCAACGGAGAAAGTGAAGAGACCACCACCTATACTTATACGTTGGATAACCGGGGTATCGTCACTTCCTGCCATGCAGTCGTCAGGCATATAAGGAACGGCTACGAGCAGGACTACACACGCACCGTGAACTATACCATCGAATACAAGTTACTTACTTCTTAAGAACTTGTCGAAGAAAAGGACGTGATAGTCTATGGAGTTGTTCCAATACGTTCCGGTATGTCCACCGGGACGGGTGATAAAGTCATGGTCTATCTTCCTTGCCAGCAGCCGGTTGTGCAGGTCCTTGTTCACTTCAAGAAAGAAATCGGCCTCACCGCAGTCGATGATTAGCGCCAAGTCTCCATTTACAATCTTATCCAACTGATTGACCACCGTATGTGCATCCCAAGATGCCTTGTTGGCAGCAAACTCTCCCAACTGCTTGCTCATTTCCCAATTCTGGGGGAACGGCCGTATATCCACTCCTCCACTCATACTGCCCGCCGCACCGAACACATCCTTATGGCGGATAGCACTCCACAAAGCACCGTGACCGCCCATACTCAATCCACTGATGGCACGCGCCTTTCTATCGGGAATGGTAGCATAGTTCCCGTCTGTATACTTCACCAATTCCGAGGTGACAAAAGTCTCATAACGGTAGGCAGGATTCTCCGGACTGTCCCAATACCAACTGTTCTTGCCGTCCGGACATACAAATATGATTCCTTTCTCATCCGCCATCTGCGGCAATTCCGGCTTCAGCTGCATCCAGCTCCGCGCATTGCCGCCATAACCGTGCAACAGATAAACCACCGGACAAGCCTGCTTGCCGATAGCCTTATCAGGCAATACATACACAACTTTTACATCCTTATTCATGGCTACACTTCTCACCAGCACCGTGTCTACACGTGCCGCCTGCAACATCACGGCAGACAGACACCACAAAAGCCCCAAGGCAGTAATTCTTTTTTCATCTATTTATTGTTTATTTTTTCTAACGGATGGCAATATTAACAATAAATACTGAAAAATCATTATCTTTGCCTCACAAACTATTCAAAATCCACTATGGAATTTATTATCATTCTACTTTTACTTATCCTGAACGGTATTTTTGCCATGTATGAAATCGCCTTAGTCTCCTCAAGTAAAGCACGCCTTGAAACTCTTGTCGGAAAAGGGAACAAAAGAGCCAAAGGAGTATTGAAACAACTGGAAGAACCCGAAAAGTTCCTCTCCACCATCCAAATCGGTATTACTCTTATCGGTATCGTATCCGGTGCTTATGGCGGTGCCACCATCGCTGATGACGTAGAACCGCTGTTCGCCATCATTCCGGGAGCAGCCGCCTATGCCAAGACTCTTGCCATGATTACCGTAGTAGCCATCATCACCTATCTGTCACTCATCATAGGTGAACTGGTACCCAAATCCATCGCCTTGAATAACCCAGAACGATGGGCCACCATGCTCAGCCCTTTCATGATTGTGCTGACCAAGATCTCCTATCCGTTTGTATGCCTGCTGAGCGCTTCCACCAAACTGATGAACAAACTCATCGGACTGAACAGCGGCGAGGAACGCCAAATGACACAAGACGAACTGAAGATGATCCTCCACCAAAGCTCGGAACAAGGCGTCATCGACAAAGACGAGACAGAAATGTTGCGTGACGTGTTCCGCTTCTCGGACAAAAGAGCGAATGACCTGATGACCTATCGCCGCGACATCGTTGTGCTCCACCCCACAGACACACCGGAAGAGGTGCTGCGTATCATCCATGAAGAACACTTCAGCAAATATCTTCTGGTGGAACGGGGAAAGATGAGATTATCGGCGTGGTTTCCGTAAAGGACATCATCTTGATGATGGGCGGCGAACAACCCTTCAACTTACGCAATATTGCCCGCCCTGCCCTATTTATTCCGGAAAGTTTGTATGCAAAGAAAGTTTTAGAGCTGTTTAAGAAGAACAAAAACAAGTTCGGAGTTGTTGTAGACGAGTATGGAAATACAGAAGGGATTATCACCCTGCACGATTTGACGGAAAGTATCTTCGGAGACATCCTCGAAGAGAATGAAACGGAAGAAGAGGAAATCGTTGTCCGTCAAGACGGTTCCATGCTGGTGGAGGCTTCCATGAATCTGGATGACTTTATGGAGGCAATGGACATTATGAACTATGATGACCTGAAAGAAGAAGACTTCACCACCTTGAGCGGTCTTGCCATGTTCTTGATAGGACGGGTGCCGAAAGCCGGAGACTTGTTCAGCTACAAAAACCTGGACTTCGAAGTAGTGGATATGGACCGCGGACGAGTGGACAAACTGCTTGTCATCAAGAAAGAAGAAGATGAATAACGAACGCTATTGCGTCTTTATAATTAATTTAAACCATTAAAGCAATGAAAAAAGTAATGATGATTGCAGCCTTTGCCGCTGCATTGGTATCCTGCCAATCAAAAGGAACCCAGAACAATGATGCTGTTGCCGTGGACGAAGGGGTAATGGCAGTTGCCGGCAATGACTCGTCTGCCGTAGCCGTATACGAGGGAATTCTTCCTGCTGCCGACGGTCCGGGCATCCAGTATGTATTGAGCGTGGACAGCGTAGGTCCTGATGGAGAAAGCGGTTATACGTTGGTAACAACTTATTTGGATGCCGAAGGCCCCGGAAAGAACAAAAGCTTTACTTCCAAAGGAAAGAAAGAAGTTATCCAGAAAGACGTCAATAACAAGAAGAAAACAGCCATTAAACTGACTCCAGACGACGGCGACACTCCGGTGTACTTCGTAGTAGTGAACGACACTACCTTGCGCCTTGTCAACGACAGCCTGCAAGAGGCGGTGAGTGACTTGAATTATGACATCATCCAGGTGAAATAGTCCATCCTTGCTTATAAGAAAGAACGGTATAGCCGGAATTACTGGATTCAGTGGTTCCGGCTACTGTTTTTTCAATGAAGAGGCATTTCAAACAAGAGAACAGAAGGCTATATCAAAAAGTTAGTATTATCTTTGTAGCTTCATCAAAGTATATATAAACATGAAACATTCTTCCGAAAAACCTTTAGCACCTGCCAACTACTCACGCTGTTTCAACAACCAATGCCCGAAAGCCGACAACTGCCTGCATCGCTTAGCTGCCCTTCGCGATACCCCCGAGTACCCGTCCATCCGCATCATCAATCCACTGTGCATTCCAGAGGAGAGCAGTCAATGCGCCTATTTCCAATCGACACAAAAGATACATGTTGCATGGGGAATCAGCCACTTGCTCGATGAAGTTCCCTACAAGAATCTCCAACCTCTGAAAAGCCGGTTGATAGCCCATTTCGGCCGCGGAAAATACTACCGCTTCTACCGGGAAGAATCTTACCTTTCCCCCGAAGACCAGAACTATATCCGCAGAACTTTCCACCAATACAACATTCCGGGAGAACCGGCTTTCGACTCTTACAGCGAGGAATACAAATGGTAGAAAGGTAATCTTCAGACCCCCTTTTCATGTCATTTTATCACTGAAAATATAGATAACACTTTAGTTCACAACGGTGAACACTTTGTTACAACAGTAAGAAACAAAGTGTTCACATACTATAAAAACAGAATGTTCGCACTCAATAAAACGAACTGTTTTCTTTAACGGAACAAACTGTTTGCCCATAATGGAACAAACTGTTCTCCATATTGAAACAAACAGTTCTCCTTAGGAAAACCACTTAAACGCGTTCGAGAGGATATTGCAGATACATAGAATGAGGTCGAAGAGGGTGCAGAAGGAAACAATGCATTGTGTGACGAAGAAACACTGGCTCTATCCTCTTCCAACTGAAGAAGTTAGGAAAAATAGAATAACATATCCAATACTTTCCCTACCTTTGTATCAGAAAACCCGATAAAATAAAAATGACATGAAGAAACAGAACGGACTGGCAGTAGTCATCGGGTACGAAGTGACACACGCCGTAGTTAAACAATAAAACCGGAAACATATATGGCCGATAATTATCTTGAAAATCAGTACGAGCAATACCAGGCACGCAAAGCAGCTTGGGAGAAAGCGAAAAAATCCGGCAAGGTACAAACGCTACATAAGCCGACACTTCCCCTCAAAAAAGGCGGAAAGAAAGTTTTCGTTACCGGAGGTGCCGGGGGTATTGGCAAAGCCATTGTAGAAGCCTTCTGCAAGCTTAATTACAAAGTAGCCTTTTGTGACAAGAATGAAATGAAAGGGCAGCAAACCGCCCAAGCCACCGGAGCACAATTCTATCCCGTCGACCTAAACAGCAAAGAAGCATTGGAACTGTGCTTGCAAAATATTTTCAAGGAATGGGGGGATATTGACATCATTATAAACAATGCCGGCATTAGTGAATTCTCTCCCATCACAGAAACGAGTGTGGAGACGTTCGATAAAATATTGTCTGTGAATTTACGTCCGGTGTTCATTACTTCACATGCGTTGGCAGTACACCGCAAAAGTCAAAACAGCACGAATACCTACGGAAGAATCATTAATCTCTGTTCTACCCGCTATCTGATGAGTGAACCGGGCAGTGAAGGATATGCAGCTTCCAAAGGAGGTATCTATTCATTGACGCATGCGTTGGCTTTATCGCTTACAGAGTGGCACATCACGGTCAACTCCATCTCTCCGGGCTGGATTCAGACACACGATTATGAACAATTACGAGCAGAAGACCATTCGCAACACCCCTCCGGACGGGTTGGCAAACCGGAAGATATTGCCCGTATGTGCGTATTCCTATGCCAAGACGAAAACGACTTCATCAATGGCGAAAACATAACCATTGACGGAGGCATGACCAAAAAGATGATTTACTGGGAATAGCCCTTTTATAAAACAATCTGCCCAACATAATAATTATAGGATATGAACATGAAAAAGTCTTTTATAGGAATCCTGGCAGCAACCATCATCCTCAGCGGATGCGGCACAAGCCAGATGGCTGCAGGCGACCCTAACGCAGTGCTTGCAGGAGCTGCCATCGGAAGCAATGTAGGCGGTGCCATCGGCGGGCTGATAGGTGACAGTAACGGAGGCTGGCGAGGAGGATACCGGGGTTCTGCCATCGGCACCATCATAGGGACCATTGCGGGAGCTGCCATTGCCAATGCAGCCACAGCCCCCCAAAAGCAGGAGGAGTACAGCTACCGGATAGAAAGGACACAGCCCTATCCCCCGCAATCCGGAAGACAGCCGCAAGCATCGGCCATCGACCACTTGAGGATACGGAATATACGTTTCATTGACAACAGCCGCGACCACGTCATCAATTCGGGCGAAAACTGTAAAGTGATTTTTGAAATCATGAACGAAGGAAACAAAACAGCCTACAACGTAGTGCCGGTGGTGGCGGAAACCACGGGCATGAAGCGCATTTACATATCACCGTCGGTCATGATAGAGCAAATAACTCCGCACAACGGTGTGAAATACACCGCCAACATCAGTGCCGGAGAACGGATAAAGACGGGTAACGTCACCATACGCATAGCCATAGCCGACGAGTATGGGGACGAATATGACTGGCAGGAGTTTTCGTTGCCCACACAACGGTAGAACAATGTCTTAACAGTAGTTTTTAAAAAGAAATGGAACAACAGCAATCTTCTTTCAAAGAAAAAGAACGCATAGAATTACGGGAACCCCGACGCTTCAAAGTCACCATCTACAATGATGACTTCACCACCATGGAGTTTGTGGTAAAGGTACTCACCACCGTCTTTTACAAACTCATCGGCAGAAGCGGAAACACTGATGCTGCAGGTGCACAAGAGCAACTCCGCGGTAGTGGGCATCTACTCATACGACATCGCCCACTCCAAAGTACAGAAAGCCACCCGCATGGCACGCAATGAAGGTTTCCCCCTCCGGCTCACCGTCACCCCGGAGGAAGAAGAATAAGAAAGAAACAATATGGATATAAAAAATACGATATTCGTAAACCAAGCATTCGCTTCCGCACAAAGAAAAGCCGAGTCTTACCGGCACGAGTTCATCATGCCCGAACATCTGCTGAGCGCCATTCTGGAACAGGAACCCTTTATCAACACCCTGCAAGATACCTTCTACAATTATGTGGAGCTCAGCATCTCACTGGAAAACTATCTGACGGAAGAAGTGGAAACTATCCCCGACAATGTGGAATACGAGTTGGGACTTTCCGTCCAGCTCAGTTCACTCCTGCAACATGCCTATATGGTGACAGAGTATTCCAGCGCCGAAGAGCTGGGTGTTCCCCATCTGATACAAGGCTTGCTGCAACTGGAAGATTCCTGGGCATGCCATTTTCTAAAGGAAGCAGTCGGCGGCGACCTGCCCGAATTCCTCAGTCTGCTCATTACCCACTACGAAGAAGCGGAGCTGGCAGAAGAAGCAGGCGGTGTACAATCCCCCGATGAACAAGAGAAAACAGAACCATGGCGTAACTACGTGACCTGCCTCAACGACCGCCTGGCAGACCACAACCCGCTTATCGGCAGGGAGATGGAGTTGGAGCGAACCATACAAGTGCTCTGCCGCAAAGAAAAGAACAACCCGTTGCATGTGGGCGAACCCGGTGTAGGCAAAACAGCCCTTGCCTATGGGCTTGCCGCCCGTATCGAAGCGGGCAACGTCCCCGAACGGCTTGCCGGCTTCCGCATTTATGAGCTGGACTTGGGCAGTCTACTGGCAGGCACACAATATCGCGGCGATTTCGAGAAGCGGCTGAAAAGTATCATGGAAGGCATCGGTCGTGAGGGAAATGCCATCGTCTACATCGACGAGATACACAACCTGATAGGCGCCGGACGCACGGGTGAAGGCTCCATGGATGCCTCCAACATGCTGAAACCCTATCTGGAAACCGGGGCAATACGTTTCATCGGTTCCACCACCTACGACGAGTACAACCGCTACTTCGCACGCAGCAAGGGACTGGTACGCCGCTTCCAGCAGATAGACATACTGGAACCGAGCATTGAAGAAGCCATACATATCGTAGAAGGCCTGAAAGAGAAATACGAAACCTACCACGGCGTCACCTACGAGCCCGACGTCATCCCCTACGCCGTAAAGGCAAGCGCCCGCTACATCAGCGACCGTTTCCTGCCCGACAAAGCCATCGACCTGGTGGACGAAGCAGGAGCTTACCGGGAAATACATCCCGCAGACTCCGGAGAACAGACCGTGGACAAGGCACTGATAACCGACATACTGGCACGTACCTGCAAAGTCAATGCCCTCGCCATGAAAGAGGAGGACACCACCGCCTTGGAAAGCCTGCACGAACGCATCAGCTCCCGCATCTACGGGCAGGAAGAAGCCGTCCGTCAGGTGGTGGAAGCTGTGCAAATGTCCAAAGCCGGGCTGCTGGACGAAAACAAACCGATGGCAAGCCTGCTCTTTGTAGGCCCCACCGGAGTAGGAAAGACCGAGGTTGCCAAAGTGCTCGCCGCCGAGCTGGGCATCGCCCTGCAACGTTTCGACATGAGTGAATATACCGAAAAGCATACCGTAGCCAAACTGATTGGCTCGCCTGCCGGCTACGTGGGTTACGAGGACGGCGGCCTGCTGACCGACGCCATACGCAAGACCCCAAACTGCGTGTTGCTGCTCGACGAAATAGAAAAAGCGCATCCTGATATATTCAATATCCTGCTGCAAGTCATGGACTATGCCGTACTGACCGATAACAAAGGGCGGAAAGCCGACTGCCGCCACGTGGTCCTCATCATGACCTCCAATGCCGGAGCACAATATGCCCGCCAAGCGTCCATCGGCTTCAACAGTCAGGTCACCGCCGGAGAAGCCATGCTGAAACAAGTCAAGAAAACCTTTAAGCCCGAATTCATCAACCGCCTCTCTGCCACGGTGGTCTTCCATGACATGGACCGCCCGATGGCATCACTTATCCTTGACAAGAAACTCGGAGAACTGGGCAGCAAACTGTCCTCCCGTCAGGTGGAAATGGAATTGAGCCAGGAAGCACACGAATGGCTGCTCCAACGGGGCTTTATCCCCGAATACGGCGCCCGGAAGATGGACCGCGTGATAGCCTCGCACTTGAAGCCTCTATTGATGCGAGAAATTCTGTTCGGCACACTGAAGGCGGGAGGAAAAGTATCCGTACAAGTGGAAAACGGAGCATTGAAACTACAACCCACAACCGAATAACGATATGGTCTTTCAACTGACGGATAAACTTGCTTTCCCCGATCCTCACTACGGTGATCCCGACGGGTTGCTCGCCGTGGGCGGTGACCTCTCTATCGACCGCCTCATCCTGGCGTCTCCAACGGTATATTCCCCTGGTACGCATTTCGAGAAGAATTGATACAATGGTGGTGCCCGATGGACCGCTTGTCATCTTTCCAGACGAAATCCATATCTCCCACTCCATGCGTACGCTCATCAACAAAGGAAAGTACGAGATCACCTTTAACGAGGCTTTCGAAGACGTCAATCAAACCTGCGGAGAATTGCGGATGGAACAAGAAGGGGCCTGGCTCGGAAGGAAGATGATGGAAGCCTATACGCACCTGCACGAACAAGGCTTCGCCGCCAGCGTGGAAGTGTGGGAAGAAGAGCAATTGGTCGGTGGGCTGTACGGAGTGACCCTGGGACGTTGCTTCTTTGGAGAGAGTATGTTCTCACTCGTTCCCAGCGCCTCGAAGCTGGCCCTCATCCATCTTGCTCAATTCTTCAGGGAACATGGAGGCGTCATGATAGATTGCCAGTTCGAAACTCCTCACCTCAAGACAATGGGAGGCAGGCACATCAGTTACGACGAATATATGACATACATCGAACAAGACTACCGCTTCTAAAAATAATAACGAAAGAAAGATTTACAGTACAAACGGCCGTTATAAGAGAAAAGTAGTATCTTTGCAACATCATGTTGCACCGTTTTACTACTTCCATAACCGACATTCCGCTTCCGGAAAGGTTCACCTATCCTTTCTGCTATACTCCGCACCCATTATGTATATTGGCAGCCAAAGAAGTACAAAGCTATCTTACCCGACAAACTGCATGGAAGGACGAACTGCGCCAAGGCAAAATGTTCGGGGTGCTGATTGTACAGACCGAGCATGGAGAAACCGGATATTTAGCCGCATTCTCAGGCATATTGGCCGGAAAGAACCTACACCCCTTTTTTGTTCCTCCCGTATATGACTTGCTACAGCCACAAGGCTTTTTCAAGATAGAAGAAGAGAACATATCTTCCATCAACCGCAACATCCGGCAACTGGAAAATGACAAAGCATATGCTGCCTTATCAGCAGAGTTTGCCCGAACCATCCGGTTGGCAGAAGACATACTGGCAACAGCCAAAGCACAGTTGAAAGAAGCCAAAACAGCCAGAGAACAGCGCAGAAAAGAAAAAGAACTCAATGCGCAGGAAGAAGCCGAACTGATACGGGAAAGCCAGTTCCAAAAGGCGGAATATAAACGTCTGGAACGTTCATGGAAAGCAAGGATTACCACACTACAAACGCAGACAGAAGACTGGGAAAGACGGATTTCAGCATTGAAGTCTGAACGTAAAACCCGCTCTGCAGCATTGCAGCAAAAGCTATTCGAACAGTTCGGGATGCTGAACTACCGGGGAGAAGTCAAGAATCTCTGTGAGATATTCGGGCAGACCGTGCACAAGACACCTCCTGCCGGTGCGGGTGAATGCGCAGCCCCCAAACTGCTGCAACAAGCTTATCTGCACGGATGGAAACCTATTGCCATGGCCGAGTTCTGGTGGGGTGATTCCCCCAAGACAGAGATACGCCATCACGGCCACTATTATCCGGCTTGCAAAGGAAAGTGCGAACCTATACTGCAACACATGCTGCAAGGTCTACAAGTAGAGGAAAACCCCATGTTGAAAAGAATGCAGGTACCCTCCCAAAATTTGGAGATTGTTTATGAGGACCCATGGCTTTCGGTCATCAACAAACCGGCAGGAATGCTGTCTGTTCCCGGCAAGGAAGATGCAGTCTCCGTCTATAGCCTGATGCGCAGGCAATATCCCGAAGCTGACGGTCCCCTGACGGTACATCGTCTCGACATGGGCACTTCCGGTTTAATGCTCATTGCCAAGAGCAAGCGCGTACACCAGAACCTTCAAGCCCAATTCAAGAACCGCCTGGTCAGGAAACGTTATGTCGCACTGCTCGAAGGTATCGTCCCAGAGGACAAAGGTACGGTCGACCTCCCGCTTTGCCTGAATCCACTTGACCGCCCACGGCAAATGGTACACACCGAACACGGGAAGCCCGCCATCACCGATTATCAAGTTCTGGAACGTCTGGACGGAAAGCGGACCCGTATCGCTTTCTATCCGCGCACGGGAAGAACCCATCAGCTACGTATACATGCAGCACACCCGCTTGGCTTGCACTGCCCCATCATCGGTGATGAACTTTACGGGAAGAAAGCAGAACGGCTTTATCTGCATGCCGAGTATTTGGAATTTACCCATCCTATCACGGGAGAAACCCTAAAGATTACCAAAGAAGCCGAATTCTGACCGTCTGCTGATTTATAATCAGCAAAGTAATACAATAAATGATGATCCTATAAACCATAATAATCAGACTCATGAGAATACATCATATCGCCATCTGGACCTTCCGACTGGAAGAGATGAAAGAGTTCTACACCTGTTACTTCAACGGGAGCAGCAATGAAAAGTACATCAACCCCCAAAAAGGATTCGAATCTTATTTCCTTCACTTCGATGAAGGAACGGATTTGGAACTGATGAGCCGTACAGACATACAGAATACCCCTATTGAGGAAAACAGACTGGGACTGACCCACTTTGCCTTTGCCTTCGACAGCCAGAAAGCTGTCCTCCGACAGACAGAACGGCTACGCACAGCGGGATATACCATCGCAGGAGAGCCCCGTACCTCCGGCGACGGATATTTTGAAAGTGTCGTCCTCGACCCGGACGGCAACCGTATAGAATGTGTATTCAGGGCATAGTCTCTCAATCAGAGGAGACAAAGCTTCTCAACAGTTTTATCTCCTCTGCCCAAAGCGATTCATCGGGCGTCTCCAAAATAATAGGTATACCGTCAAAACGCACATCTTGCATAAAGCGCCGGAAGAAATCCATACCTATCAGCCCCTTGCCGATGCTGTCGTGACGGTCTACTCTGGAGCCGAGTGCTTTCTTGGAGTCATTCAGGTGTATACCGCGCAGATAGCCGAAACCTACCGCTGTGTCAAACTCCTCAAACACCTTGTCATACTCATTCACTATATCATAGCCTGCTGTATACGTGCCTTGTCATACTCATTCACTATATCATAGCCTGCTGTATACGTGTGGCAGGTATCAAGGCAAACTCCAACGCGAGACTTGTCATCCACCCGGTCAATGATATGTCCCAGCTGCCAGAACTCGTTTCCCACATTGCTACCCTGCCCGGCTGTGTTCTCTATGACAGCCACCACATCGTGCGTCTTGCCCAATATAAGATTAATGGATTCAGCGACCTTGTCCAGACACTCTTCCACGGAAATCTTATTCAGATGGCTGCCCGGATGAAAATTCAGTAACTTCAGCCCTAATTGTTCGCAGCGCTGCATCTCATCCAGAAAAGCGGCACGGCTTTTCTGTAACCCTTCTTCTTCGGGATGCCCTAAATTTATCAGATAACTGTCGTGAGGCAGGATATAGCGGGAATCGAAGCCAAGCTTCCCGCAATTTTCCTTAAACACCCTGATACTCTCCTCCGTCAGCGGCCTTGCCACCCACTGACGCTGGTTCTTGGTAAACAAGGCAAAAGCATTTGCCCCTATCTCACTGGCATTGACGGGAGCCGCTTCCACTCCCCCACTGGCCGATACATGTGCACCTATAAATTTCATAATCTTATTGTATTTGCTCTTTCATGAATTCCCACTGGCATTTTTTCATGTCCACACACCCATTCTTTCTGAACGTCACGCCCTCTGCCTCCAGCAAAGCCCGCTGTTCCGCCCAGCACGGTGCCAGCCTGCCCTGGCTGTTCACTACCCGATGGCAGGGCAAACACATGCCGTCGGGCACATCGTGCATAGCATGTCCCACCATGCGCGAACATTGAGGTCTTCCGACAAGATAGGCTATCTGTCCGTACGTCACCACCCGCCCCGGAGGGATTGCGGCCACTACATTATAAACCTCCTGCTGAAAAGTGTCTTTGTCCATAAAAGTCTGGTTTGGGAAGGCAAAGATATGATAAATTCAGCAGGTATGCGAACAGACGTTACAAGAAAGTGGCTGCGCCGAGCGGATTGTATGTATAGGTGACATTACGGGCACGGATGATTTCGCCCGTCGGGGTAAACAATATCTGATATTTCGTACTGGAGATTTGCCATCCCTACCTCTACCGCCACGATGGACTGCCATTTGGGAAACTGTACCCAAGTGACATTCTGCACCACACCTTCCCGGAATATTCACTGGCGGCAAAAGCATTGTAAACGGCAGGGGGCACTTCGTCCATTGTCTCCCAGTCCGTCTGTTGCATTACCCATTGCGCCTGCCCGTCAAACCAGACTTTCGTATCAAAACCGTTCATCAGGAAATCTGCCACATAATAAGATTCATCATGCGACCAGGCAACATCATCTGCCGTAGGATACATTTTCTTCAGTGCAGCTTGTACATCAGCAGGTGCCCAATCGGCAGAAGCCGAGACTGATACCATCAGCATCAAAACCAGAAAAGAGAATTTCAACTTACTCATAACTTCATCAGATTATCATATTATGAGAAGAACGGCGTATGGCAGATTTTGTTCACCGGCAACTCTCAACCATTCAACAGTTAAAAAGAGATATCCATTGTAATTCAATAGAAAATGACTAACTTCACACCAGAAATTCAGAAATATGATAAGAATACATCCCATATCCGGCAACAAAAAGCAATATCTTGACCTGCTGCTGCTTGCCGACGAACAAGAGTCCATGATTGACCGTTATCTGGAACGGGGAGAGATGTTCATCCTATCCGATAATGATACAGTCAAAGCGTCTTGTGTAATCACCTGCGAGGATAAAGGAATCTACGAAATAAAGAGCATAGCTGTCTATCCGGAATACCAGCGCCAGGGATATGGAAGACAACTGATAGCATTCGTTCTTGAACATTATAAAGACCGGTGCCATACTATGCTTGTCGGCACTGGAGACAGTCCGCTAACCATCCCCTTCTATGAAAGCTGCGGATTTGCATACTCACACCGGGTACCCGATTTCTTTATCGATAATTACGACCACCCCATATTTGAAGGAGGCAAGCAACTGAAAGACATGATTTATCTGAAAAGGACGCTTCAACCAAAATAATATCCTATATTTGCATATCACTTAACTCCACACATTATGGAAGCTAAACTTTGCCAAAGCTGCGGAATGCCCTTGTCATCTGCAGAAGTACTCGGAACCAATGCCGACGGTAGCCTCAACGAGGAATATTGCACCTATTGCTACCAGCACGGCAATTTTGCACAAGACTGCACTATGGACGAAATGATAGAACACTGTGCACAGTTCACCGACGAATTCAACAAGAATTCCGGAATGAATTTCACTAAAGAGGAAGCCATTGCCGGTATGAAAGAATTCTTCCCGACCTTGAAACGCTGGCAGTCCAAACAATAAACATGCCGTCCCGTATCGAGCAGGAAAAACGGACAGTAGAACGGATGGTCCGCCTCTACTGCCGGAAAAAGGAAGGTAACAAGCAATTGTGTCCCCAATGCGAGGAACTGCTGGGGTATGCCCGCACTCGTCTTTCACGCTGTCCTTTCGGTGAGAATAAATCCACCTGCAGGCAATGCAGCATTCACTGCTACAAGCCCAAAATGAAAGAACGGATGCGTGAAGTCATGCGGTATGCCGGACCACGGATGCTGTTATATCATCCCGTAGCGGCACTCTGCCATTTGTGGCAGGAGTATGTCCATCAGTATCTCACCAAACGCTTCGGAGTCCCGCGCCAGGAACAGCACAAACAATAAACCGTATCCAGGTCGTATCCTTCCAATGAAGAGGTGCTGTCTTTAGGCACAATCTCGCCTTTGTCAGAGATATAGACCGGCAGGCGCTCACCTTGTCCATTCATCACAAAAAATGCCCCCACTTTGCATTGAGGGCATACCATCTTACGCATAATCAATTGAAATAATACAAAAATATAGCTACCCCTTCCAGTGCCTTCTTCTTTTCACCTTGTATCTCGATGGCAAACTTTATTTCCGCCTTTGCCACGCCGCGCAGATTCGACAGAGATTGTAAATGGGCAACCAGACGGATGCTCTGTCCGGACAATACCGCCTGACCGAACTTCATCTTGTCCATACCATAATTAATCATCATCTTCAGGTTGTTCACTTCAATAATCTGATTCCACAGATATGGCAACATGGACAAGGTGAGATACCCATGTGCAATGGTGCTCTTAAAAGGACTTTCCACTTTGGCACGTTCCGTATCGACATGTATCCATTGATGGTCCAATGTCGCATCAGCAAACAGATTGATACGCTCCTGAGGAAGCTCTACATATTCCGAAACACCGATTTGCTGGCCTACCAGCTTTTCAAAATCCTCGTACGAGTTGATAATCACTTTTTCCATTACTCTCTATTTTATTGATAAATTATAAATTCACGCGCTTTATCCACATATCAGCCATTCGTTTATGCCCTGCAGGAGTGGGGTGGATACCGTCCCAAATCCAATAGGTGTCTTGAGAAGCCGGAGCAGTGCCGAGAATTTCATCGAACATCGCATTATAAGGAAGAAATACCGTCTGATAGTCTTTCGCTAT